>Ga0193726_1001335_pt1 | contig 19816 bp, 16 predicted proteins | sample H2c1metaG_FD_144928 | JGI IMG/M metagenome (GOLD analysis project Ga0193726, IMG submission 144928) | Soil microbial communities from a riparian zone of the East river system, Colorado, United States - H2c1 | ecosystem: Environmental > Terrestrial > Soil > Riparian zone | place: USA: East River... | reverse complement strand
CTCAGTTTCGCCGGAGTCGCCACCGCCGCGGTGGTGCTCTACGTCTTCGATCCCGCGACGAGCGCGCTGTTCCCGTCGTGTCCGCTGCGCGTGTGGACCGGATGGCTGTGCCCGGGCTGCGGCACGCTCCGCGCGATGCACGCGCTGCTGCACGGGCACGTCGGCGCGGCCATGCACGACAACGCGCTCGCAACGCTGGCGGTGGTCGCGATCGGCGCGGCGTGGATCCGCGATCTGATCCGTCCGCTGGAGGCGCCGTGGATGGCCACGCTGACGAACGCCGGCTTCAGCGGCGCGGCCATCGGCCTCGCCCTGGCGTTCGGCGCGCTTCGGAATATTCCGATGACGCCGTTTTCCTGGTTCACGCCGTAGAGGACTGATGGCCGACACGACGATTCCGGACAAAGCACTCGCGGTCTTCGTGGACGCGCTCGACAAGGCCAACGTCAAGGTCGCCGAGCGGTTTCCCGGCGAACTCGCCAGGCGGCAGCCGGTGCACGTGGTCTACGGCGGCGCGCACCTGTTCAAGGCGGATGCGGTGAAGAAGCTCGGCGCGGTGGCGCTGAGGGCGCTCGAAGAATACGCACCCGACGCGTCCACCCTCGCGGAGGCGATCGGGATGGACCGCGATCTCGCGGCTCGCATCCATCCGCGCGTCGCCGAAAAGCTGACCCGCGAGCCGATCGAAGACTTCCGCCTCGACTTCGAAGATGGTTTCGGCAACCGGCCGGATGCCGAAGAGGACGGCTTCGCCCAGTCCGCCGCCGAGGAAGTGGCGGCCGGATTCGCGGCGGGCTCGCTGCCTCAGGGGATCGGCATCCGGATCAAACCGCTCAGCGAGGAGCTGAAGCGCCGCAGCCTGCGGACGTTCGATCTCTTTCTGACGCGGCTGCTCGAGCGCACGGGCGGCGCGCTGCCATCGAACTTCGTCGTGATGCTGCCGAAGATCACGACGCCCGAACAGGTCACCGCGCTCGCGTCCGCGTGCGAGGCGTTCGAGTACTGGCGCGATCTGACCAAGGGCGCGCTCAAGTTCGAGATCATGATCGAAACGACGCAGTCGGTCTTCGCGGCCGACGGCACCGTCGCGCTGCCGCGGCTCATCGCGGAGGGCCAGGGACGCATCATCGCGGCGCACTTCGGGACGTACGACTACACGGCGGCGTGCAGCATCACGGCCGCGCATCAACACATGTTGCACCCCGCGTGCGACTTTGCGAAGAACGTCATGCAGGTGGCGCTCGCCGGCACCGGCGTCTGGCTGTCCGACGGCGCTACCAACATCATGCCGGTCGGGCCGCATCGCGCGCCGCAGGGCGGGACGTTATCCGCGTCGCAGCGCGCCGAGAACATGCGCGTCGTCCATCGCGCGTGGAAGCTCCATGCGGATCACGTGCGTCACTCCCTCGTGACCGGGTTCTATCAAGGCTGGGATCTCCACCCCGCGCAGTTCGTCACCCGCTACGCCGCGGTGTACGCGTTCTTCCTGGAGGGCCTGACGGCGGCATCGGATCGACTGCGCAACTTCGTCCAGAAGGCGGCGCAGGCCACGCTCGTGGGCGAGGTGTTCGATGATGCAGCGACCGGGCAGGGCCTGTTGAACTACTTCCTGCGGGCGATGAACTGCGGCGCGATCAGCGAGACGGAGGCCGTCGAGATGAGCGGCCTGACCGTCGAGGAGCTCCGCGGAAAGTCGTTCGTGAAGATTCTCGCGAACCGTCGTTCGACCTAGCGTCCGCCGGTCAGGCCGATTCGTGCGGCGATTACAGCCGCGCGGCCGCGGCCTGGGCCGATGGCGTCATCGGGGCGCGCTCCCGCCGAATGATGCGCGCATGCGGACGCTCGGTCGCGACGGCCACCGAAATCTGCGCCGTGAGGCCGGGAAACGCGAGCCCCAGCCGCGACGCCCACTCGAGCGGCGTGCCCTGCCGGTACGCGTTCCAGAACATCTGCGGCGCGGCCCGGAACGTCGACAGCGGCGCGCGATTGTGCCGGCGATCGAAATCCGCGTGCGCGCGCATGATGCGCACGACCGCCTGAATCGCCATCTCGATGGTGCGGCTCTCGGCGACGATGTCGTGCTCCAGTGAACGGGCCGTCCAGATCCCGGGCAAATCCTCGAAAACCAGAATTCGTACGTGAAGCGGCGAGCTCTCGTTCCCCATGCCCCGATCACCCGCAAAACCGCCGACCGTGGCCGTGCCGGCGCAACCCTTCGATGTGCAGCAACTTACATTTTTTGCCCTGCCGAAAATGTCGCGATTGGCGTCAGTAAGATTTACTCGCTACCCGCGCCGAGCAAGACCGCGCGGAGGCCCTCTGACGCTTTCGCAAGATCACCTTCAGAAATGCAGGTCGCGGGACGTCCGTCGGCGCTAAGTCGTTGCGGTTTGGCCTCGATCGGCGCGGCACGGGCGTTGCGGAAGCGTTGGCCTCGACCATCAGGGAGGACTGTATGCTTTGGGTTGCCGCCGCAATGGCCGTCGTCGGATTTGCGTGGGTCGTCGTTCGCCGGAAGCGTAAGGCGTCGAACGCGGCGCAGTAGCTCTTCGAGAATCTGGTGCGGATTTCTGGCGTCCTGAGGCGCCAGACTCCGCTCAGATCTTAACTTTCCTCGGGAGCGGCGTAGCCTTCGGCGGTTTCGTGCCCGCCGTGATACGCCTTCTCGTCCGGCCGCCGGATCCGCGATTGCGGAACGACGCGGTCGCGCCGCAGGCCGACGAAATCGTCCACGCGTGTCCAGCCCTTGTCGGCATTCTTCTCGAGAAACAACCGCAGACCGTCATTCAACGCGCGGATCACGTTCGGACCGATCGCGTGATCGAGCATCGCGGCCGTGCAGACCTGCACGGTGCCGCAGCCGAGCAGGACGTAGTTGAGCGCGTGCGCGAACGTCGAGATGCCGCCGATGCCGGAGAAGCTCTTGTCCGGAAACGCCTGCGTCAGCTGCGACATCTTCGCGAGCGACAGCGGCAGGATCGCCGGGCCGCCGAGTCCGCCCGTCGAGACGAGGCCGTCCACGTGCACTTCGAACTCCAGCGTGTCGGCGTCGAACAGCGGGAGCGACGTGAACGTGTTCGACGAGGAGATCGCGTCGGCGCCGCCGAGAAACGCACCGCGCGCTTCGACGACGATGTCGGTGGTGGACGGCGTGAGCTTGGCCCAGACGGGAATCTTCGAGCCCTCCTTCACGACCTTCGTCACGATCGACACGAGCTCCTTGTCCTTGCCGAGGTTCGAGCCCATGTCCTGCCGATCCATGTGCGGGCACGACAGGTTCAGCTCGAGCGCGTCGCAGCCTTCGTTCTCGCACGCGAGCGCGAGCGTCTGCCAGTGCTTCAGCTCGGTGTCGTTCCCGGAGCCGGCCATGATCGACGCGACCAGCATGTGTTCCGGGTACGCCTGCTTGATGCGTCCGAGACGCGGCACCCACCAGTCGAGTGCCTTGTCGGAGATGAGTTCCCAGTTCCATGACGAGTGCAGCGCGGCGCCCGCGCGCTTTTTCATCGAGAGATGCGGCGAATCCGCGTCAGCGCGCAGGAACTTCGTCTTCGGGCCGAGCACGTTGACCACCGGATGCAGGCCGATCGTCTTGGTCACCACGCCGCCCCACCCGGCCTCGAACGCCCGCAGGATGTTCGACTCGGACTCGGTCGGCGGCGCCGACGAGAGCAGGAACGGATTCTTGAACCGAATGCCGGTGAACGTCGTCGAGAGGTCGGCCATGGCTGCTCCTTACCGGCGCACGGTGGCTTCAATCAGCCCGAACGGCTGATCGGTGGCGACGAAGACTTCATTCGGGTTGTCGAGGCCGAACGGTTTCAGATCGACGAGGATGTGATGCCGGTTCGGCATCGTCAACGTGATGTCGAGGATGTCCTGGCAGGCCGCGAGCGCCGCCTCGGCCATCGCATACAGCGTGTGCTGCACCGATTCGCTCTCGTGGACCGCGAAGGTTTCGAGGAGCGCGGCGCGGATGCGATGGCGGGCGCCGAACTGCGTGGCGCCGGGGCGATAGGTCCAGGCCGCGGTCATCGATGTCGCGAGGATCCGGTCGCGCGTCTCGGGCAGCGTCGTGAATTCGTCGCGCGGGAAACCCGAGAACGCGGACTCCGTGGTCTTCAGCACGACGAGGTTCGTCAGGCCGGACACGATCGTCGCGGCTCCTGCGTCGTGGACGACGGACGTCGTCCACTCTTCGGCACCTGACTGTACGAACGCGTGTGGATGCGGCCGGTGTCCGGCGGACAGACGAGCCCACCGTGCCTCAGACGCGCTGATCCGCGCGCGCGTCACGCCCGGCTTCGCGGCAAAATGCGCCGCCAGCCGTGCGGCAAACGATTCCACGTGCTCGATCGGATCCTGCCGCGCCAGCGCGTAGACGGTGTTCTTCATCGTGTCGGTCGGCAGGCAGCCGCTGTTGTCGCCGGCGACGTAGACCGGTTCGAATGCGCCCTCGAGCTGGATGTCGATCGTCAGATCGACGAGCTCGTGATCCGAGGCCTGCCCCGAGGGTGCGTCGCCGGTTGAAGGCCGGCGCACCTTCACCAGGCGCACGCGCGACTTGCCGTAGCGGTTCCAGGCGATGGTGGCGCTCATGCTCCGCGATACGTCGAGTAGCCGAAGGGGCTGAGGAGCAGCGGCACGTGATAGTGGTCGGCCGTGTCCCGCACGTTGAAGGCGATCTTCACTTCCGGAAAAAACGGCATCGAGATGCCGTTGTCGCGGTGATAGCTGCCGATGTCGAACGTCAGGCGGTACGTGCCGGGCGCGAGCGGCAGCCCTTCGGTGAGCGTCATGAGTCGTCCGGTCGCGTCGGTCGTACCGCGGCCGATCGGGCTCCATTCGCTGGCCTGCCGCATCTCGAGGATGACGGTCACGCCGGCTGCCGGCATGCCTCGCGCGGTGTCGAGAACGTGTGTCGTGATCATGTCAGCAGTTTGACCAGCCGCAGCTGTGTGATTTTTCGCTGCTCTTCCGCCGCGATCGCGAGCTCGGCGCCCGGATCGTTCGAGATCCGGCGTTCGAGCATCGCCAGCATCTCGTCGGCGGTCTTGCCCGTGGCGCACACGATGAAAATGTAGCCGAAGCGAGCCTGATAGTCGCGGTTCAATTGCGCGAGCCGATTCTTCACGTCGCCGCCGGCGGTTTGGACACCCGACTGCTCGTGCGCCGCCCAACGCGACTCGACTCCCGCCTTTCCCGCCCGTCCCGCCCTTCCGGCCTCTGGGTTCGCGCCGATCTGCGGATGCGCCGCGAAGGCTTCGAGCCAATCGGCCTCCGCCAGCGACAGCCAGACGGCATCCGCCGCGTCGGAGAGCGCCTCCGGGCCGGCGAACGGCCGCGCCGCCGCCATCATGCCCGCCCACCGCGTCGATCCGCAACAGCGAAGCAGTAGAGACCTGGCCTCGCTCTCGGGCACGGCATTCAGATCCGAGAGGCTGGGACTCACCGCGGGCGGCCGAACAGCCGCAGCCGGCCGACGCCGCCGTCCGGGAAGATATTGAACCGGACGTGGGTGACGTCGCCCGCCGCGAGCACTTCGTCCTCGAACGAATGGCGTGCGTGCGGCTGGAGCGGCGTCCGCGCGAGCAGGTCCAGCCACGGCGCCGTGTCCGGATCGCCGTCGCACGCGTCCAGGCTGCACGCGCCGGGCGCGTTGCCTTTGAAATGGCGCGTGTCGACTTCGATACGGCGAATCGCGCCGGCCGCGCCGAGCCGGATGATCGTCCAGTCGTGCCCCGGTCCGCGGCGCCGCTTCGTTTCCCAGCCGTCGCCCATGTTGCGCGCCTCGCCAGGCATGATCAGGTTGTGGCGCGAGCCAAAGAACATGTCGCTGCAGCCGACCACGAGTCCGCCGTGTTCGACGGCGGCGAGATCGACGTCGCCGCGCAGGCGGAGCCGCGTCCAGTCGGCGACGACGTCGCCGTGGACGCGCAGGCGCGCGACGCCGCCGTCGGGAAAGATCCGCAGGCGGAGATGCGTGGCCTTGCGCGCGGCGCGGACCGCGAAGTGGTTGTGCGCATCACCGGTGAGCGGCGTGCGTGGGAGCACCTCATGCCAGACCGCGCGGTCGAGATCCGCGGGCGCGGCGCCCGGCGCGTCGCAGACGTCGATCGCGCACGACTCCGGGAAGTTTCCCTTGAAGAACGCGGTGTCCACGTCCACGCCGCGGATGATGCCCGGCACGCCAAGGCGCAGGATCGCCCAGTCGTGGCCCTCGTCGCGGCGCCGGCGGGTTTCCCAGCCGTCCATCCATTTGCCGCGCTCGGTGTAGCGTCCCTCGATCCACACCGGCGCTTCCGCCTTGATCAGGTTTTCCTTCGCCGCGAAAAACTCGTCGTTCGCGGAGACGACGGCCGCGCCAAGGCGCTCGGAGGCGAGATCGACGAGTTCGAGAAACGCTTCGCTCATAAGAGGTGTCCAGCACCGGACGGCACGATCCGTCCGGCATCCCACACACGTTCGCCGCCGCGGATCGTCGTGCGCACGACGCCCGACAGCCGCAGGCCCGAATACGGCGTCACCTTGTGCCGCTGCTGCAGGCACGAGGCGTCCACGGTGAACTCGGCGTCCGGGTCCCAGACGATGACGTCGGCATCGCGGCCAGGAGCGATGGCGCCTTTGCGATCCGCCAGTCCGGCCAGCCGTGCGGGCGCGGCGCTCATCCACCTGGCCAGATCGCCGACGCCGAAGCCGCGCTGGCGCGCGCCGGTCCAGACCGCCGGGAGCGAGAGCTCGAGCGACGCGATGCCGCCCCAGGCCCGCATGAAGTCGCCGGGGCATTTTAGTGCGGGCGGCGCCGGCGAGTGGTCGGTCGCAACGAGATCGAGCGAGCCGCGGCGCAGGCCGTCCCAGATCGCGTCGCGATGGGATGCGGCCCGAATCGGCGGTGCGCACTTGAACGCGGTCGCGCCGTCCGGGATGTCCTCGGCGGCGAAGGTCAGGTAGTGCGGGCACGTCTCGGCCGTGATCGGCACGCCGGCCCCGCGCGCGCGGGCGATCTCCTCAACCGCTTCCGCGGCGGCCACGTGGACGATGTGGGTCCGCGTGCCGAATTCCGTCGCAAGCCGGATCATCATCCGGATCGCGTCCACCTCCATCTGCACCGGCCGTGTCGCGAGGTAGTCGGAATAAAGGGGCCAGGCCCCTTTTTTCGTTTCTCGTAAAAAGGGGCCTGGCCCCTTTTCCGCGTGGACGAGGAGGGGAACGCCGCGGCGCGCGAGGATTGGCATCGCACGGCGGAGGTCGCGCTCGTCCACGTTGGCGAACTCGTCGACGCCGGACGGGACGAGGAAACACTTGAAGCCGCGGACGCCGGCGTCCACGAGGCCGTCGAGCTCGGTCTCGTTGCCCGGCACGACGCCGCCCCAGAACGCGACGTCGACGAGGCACTGGCCTCGCGCCGCCGCCCGCTTCGCCTCGAGCGCCGCCACGCTCGTCGTTGCCGGGACGCTGTTGAGCGGCATGTCGACGATCGTTGTCACACCCCCGGCCGCCGCCGCGCGCGTCGCCGTGTCGAACCCTTCCCACTCGGTGCGCCCCGGCTCGTTGACGTGCACGTGCGTGTCGACGATGCCGGGCGACACGACGAGATCGCCGGCGTCGACGACGTCGGCGTCCTTCGACGCCGCGTCGTACGCGCCGATCCCGACGATCGTGCCGCCTTGGATCGCGATGGAGGCGGCGCGCTCGCCCTCTGGAAGAATCACGCGGCGCCCGCGGATGAGCACCGCGCTACGTCCGGCCCGCCCGCTTGATGAACGAGCCGGCGCCGGCGCGCCCGACGAACTTCCCGTCCTCGATGACGAGTTGCCCGCGCGACAGCACGGTGTCGGTGGCGCCGGTCACCGTGCGCCCTTCGTACGGGTTGTAGTCGACGTTCATGTGCAGCGTCTTGACCGACAGCGTGATGGTCCGGTTCGGATCGAAGACGACAATGTCGGCGTCCGAGCCCGGCGCGATCGTGCCTTTGCGCGGGAAGAGTCCGAAGATCTTCGCCGGCGACGTCGACGTCAGCTCGACGAAGCGGTTGAGCGTGATCTTGCCGGTGCGCACGCCGCCGTCGTAGACGAGGCTCATGCGCGTTTCGATGCCCGGCGCCCCGTTGGGAATCTTGGAGAAATCGTTCTCGCCGAGGCGCTTCTCTTTCATGCAGAACGGGCAATGATCGGTGGCGATCGCCTGCAGGTCGTTGTACGCGAGGCCGCGCCACAGCTGATCCTGCTTCGCTTTGTCGCGCAGCGGCGGGCTCATCACGTACTTGGATCCGCCGAAATCCGGCTCTTCGTAGTTGTCGTACGACAGGAACAGATACTGCGGGCACGTCTCGGCGAACGCGGGCAGACCGCGATCGCGCGCTTCGGTGACCATCTCGAGCGCTTCAGCCGCCGACAGATGGACGATGTAGATCGGCACGTCCGCGATTTCGGCGAGCGCGATGGCGCGGTGCGTCGCCTCGGCCTCCGCGCGCGCGGGGCGCGTCAGCGCGTGGTACTTGGGCGCGGTCTTCCCTTCGGCCAGCGCGCGCTGCACCAGCACGTCGATGACGCCGCCGTTCTCGGCGTGCATGCAGATCGTGCCGCCGTTCTTGCCCGTCCGCAGCAGCGCCTTGAAAATGCTCGCATCGTCGAGCATGAAGACGCCGGGATAGGCCATGAACAGCTTGAAGGACGTGATGCCCTGCCGGACGAGCGCGTCCATCTCGGTTTCCACCTGATCGTTCAGGTCGGTGATGATCATGTGGAACCCGTAGTCGACGACCGCCTTGCCCTCCGCCTTCTTGATCCAGGCCTCCCACGCCTCGTGCAACTTCTGCCCGCGGTACTGAATCGCGAAGTCGACGATGGACGTCGTGCCGCCGAACGCGGCCGCGCGCGTCCCGGTTTCGAAGTCGTCCGCGGACGTGGCGCCGCCGAACGGCATGTCGAGATGCGTGTGGACGTCGATGCCGCCCGGCAGGACGTACTTGCCGGACGCGTCGATCACCTTGTCGGCCTGCATGTCGAGGGTGGTGCCGATGAGCGTGATTTTTTCGCCCTCGACGAGGACGTCACCTTTGTACTGATCGGTCGCCGTGACGACCGTGCCGTTCTTGATCAGCGTGCGCATGTCACGTCATTCTCTTATTTGTCGCGGGGCCCCACCCCCGCGACCTGTGCCTTCGCGGCTGAACGCCGCTCGGCATTGGTTCGATCGACTTTCCGCTGAGTCAGCGGTTCAGTCTAGCCACCAGCGACCAGCCACCAGCCCCTAGCCTTTAGCCCCTAAAACCACCGCGAGATCGTCACCTTCTTGTCCGTGTAGAACTCGAACGCGTCGCGGCCGTGTGCCTTGAGGTCGCCGAAGAAGCTGTCCTTGGCGCCGCCAAACGGGAAATACGCCATCGGCGCCGCGACGCCGATGTTCACGCCGACCATCGCCGCGTCGGCGTACTTCGCGAACTCGCGCGCGGCCTTGCCGCTCGACGTGAAGATCGACGTCGCGTTCGCATTCGGATGCGCGTGCATGAGCGCGATCGCCTCGTCCAGCGTCTTGACGGGGCAAATCGACGCGACCGGCCCGAAGATCTCCTCGTGGCCGATCGTCATCTTCGAGGAGACGCGATCGAACACCGTCGGACCGAGGTAGTAGCCGTTCGGGCGATCCGCGACGCGCGTCGTGCGTCCGTCGACCAGCAGCTCGGCGCCTTCGCTGACGCCCTTCTCGATGTAACTGACGACCCGCTCCTTGTGCTTCGCGCTGATCACCGGCCCCATCGTCACGCCCGGCTGCATGCCGTCGCCGACCTTCAACGCTTTGGCGGACGCCACCATCCGGTCGCGCGTCTCACGGTGCGCGTCACCCACCGGTACGAGGATGCTGCCGGCGAGGCAGCGTTCGCCCGCGCAGCCGTAGAACGACTCGGTGACGATGTCGATCGTGCGCTCCATGTCGGCGTCCGGCATGACGACGACGAAGTTCTTCGCGCCGCCGAGCGCCTGGACGCGCTTCCCCGCGTTCGACGCCCGCTGATACACGTGCTTCGCGACCGGCGTCGAGCCGACGAACGACACTGCGCGGATTCCGGGGTGATCGCAGATCGCGTCCACGACTTCGCGACCGCCGTTCACCAGATTCACGACGCCGTGCGGCAAATCGCATCGCTGCAGGAGATCGATCATCAGGCGCTGCGAGAGCGGCACCTGCTCGGACGGCTTCAGGACGAACGTGTTGCCGGTGGCGATGGCCGTCGGGAGGAACCACATCGGCACCATCGCGGGAAAGTTGAACGGCGCGATCGCCGCGCAGACGCCGAGCGGCTGGCGCACGACGTGGCAGTCGATGCCCCTCGAGATGTCCTCGAGGCCGTAGCCCTGCATCAGCGACGGCGCGCCGCACGCGACTTCGACGCACTCGATGCCGCGGCGCACGCTGCCGCGCGCCTCGTCGATCGTCTTGCCGTGCTCGGTCGTAACGATCCGCGCGAGCTCCTCGAAGTGCTCCTCGAGCTGCGCCTTGAACTTGAAGAGCACCTGCGCGCGCGCGTTGACCGGCGTCTCGCGCCACGCAGGGAACGCCTTCGCCGCAGCGGCGACCGCCGCGTCCACGTCGGCGCTCGTCGAGAGCGGCGTCCGGCCGATGACCTCGCCGACGGCGGGATTGTGCACGTCGAAGAATTCGGTGGCGCGGGCCTTCACCCAGTGGCCGCCGATGAAATTGTCGAGGGTCTTGACGTCGGGGCGATCGGCAACCTGGGACATGACCAGCTCCTTGATGACGCGAGTCCGCCGATTATGTCACGGTGCGCCCGCCCCGGGCAGGAGGACGGGACGCGCTTCGCGCACCCAGCCCTCTTCCCATGTCGGACGCGCCGATTTGCGCGCGCCGGCGCGAAGACGATCGAGACGCTTCTGATCGGCCGGAAACGTCTCGAACAGATCGAACAGCACATCCGTGAGCTGTTCCGCTTTCGAAAACAGCAGGCCGTTGTCGCCGTGCCGGACGCGCTCGGCGAGGCACGCGCCGTAATCCAGCGCGCAGACAGGCACGCCCGCGCCGAACAGGTCCGCAATCTTCATCGGAATATCGAGACCCGACGACGATCGGTGGAGGCACAGGCCGAGGTCCGCGCTGCCGACGATGCGCGGGTAATCCTCGGGCTCGAGCCAGCGCGTGCGCAGGTGAACGCGCCGTGCCGGCAGCCCGGCGAACCGGCGCTCGAACTCGGCGCGCCGCGTGCCGTCGCCGGTCACGAGGATCACCAGGTCCGCGAACCGCCGCATCGGCGCGGCCGCTTCCCATCCGCGGATCCGCTCCTCGAGCCGCCCCACGGCTTCGATGATGACGTCGAAGTCCTCGTCCTCGGTCCAGCTCGTCGGACACACGATGAAGCCGACGACGGCGCCGCGGATGCCGAAGCGCGTGAACAGCGCCTGCCGGTACTGCTCGCGATCGGCGCGCTCGATCGGCGCGAACACCGACGCCGGCCGATCGTAGAGCACCGCCGCCTGCTTCACGCCGAAGCGGCTGTCGAGAAACACGGCGAGACTCCGCGACACCGTGAGGTTCGCGTCGACCCGGCGCGCGTCGCGCCGTTCGAACCACCGCGCGAGCCGCACCGCGGGATGCCAATGCCCGAGCCGCAGGCGCAGGACCGTGTAGCCGAGATTGTGCCAGTCGATGACGAAGCGCACGCCGCGGCGCCGCAGCGCCATCCACGCGACGAGCATCGTGGGGAACTCCGGCGGATTCTGCACCAGCACGAGCGTCGGCCGATCGAGCGTTCTGAGCGCGCGCCACAGGCGCATGCTCAGACACGCGGCGTCGACGAGCGCGACGAACGCGTACGCCACGCCGACCCGCGCGGTGTGCCGCCTGAACGTCGACGGCCGCACGCGGTGCACGGTGATCCGCGGGTCCTCGGCAATCGCGCGCGGGAGCGGCGTGCCCTCGAGGCCGACGAGGTCCACGCGCACGCCGTTCGCGGCCAGCGCGTGGGCGTGATACTGCATGCGCGCGCAGCGCCCGAGATCCGCGAGAGCGAGGACAACGGCGTTCACGAGATCCCGAACTCGGCGAGGCACCGCGCCAGGAGGTTGGCGGCGACGCGCCGCCGGTAATCCGCCGTCGATCGGACATCGTCGATCGGCGCGATGTCGGCGGCGAGCGCGCGCCGGGCGTCGGCGATCGATCCGCCGGCTGCGATCGCCGCTTCGGTTTTCGAGAGCCGCAGCACGGTCGGGCCGACGCTGCCGGCCGCGATCCGCGGATGATCCTCGCCGCAGGCCGCCATCACGACTTTCGAGATCGCCTGGGCAGCGCGCGTGCCGACTTTCCGGAACCACTGGCGCCCGCGCACCTGCGGCACCTCGAGCGCCACGATCAGTTCATCGGGGCGCATCACCGAGCGGCGATACCCCGTGTAGAACGTCGTGAACGGCACGCGTCGCGTGGCGTCCGCGGACGCGAGGACCACCTGCGCGTCGGCCGCGGCGAGCACCGGCAGTGTGTCGCCCGCCGGCGACGCGTTGGCGACGTTTCCTCCGAGCGTCCCGCGATTCTGGATCTGCACACCGCCGATCTCGCGGCACGCCGACGCCAGCATCGGCAGACGCTTGCGGACGATTGGCGACCGGAGGATGTCGGTGTGCGTCGCGAGCGCGCCGATCGACACGCCGGCGCCGCGCGTCTCGATCGTCGTCAGCCCGTCGAGGCGCCACAGGTTCAGAAAACGGGTGTCCTTCAGCGTGCCGAAATTCAGCGAGACGTACAAGTCGGTGCAGCCGGCCATCGGCACGAGCGGCCCCTCGTCGCGGAGCATGCGCAGCGCGTCGCGAAGCGAACGCGGTTCGAACAGCCGGCGGTTCGAAATGGATCCGATCATCGGCGTCCCGGCGTGCCGGCCGCGGCGCTCACCGAGCGATAAATGGCCGAATAGCCGGTGCAGCGGCACAGGTTGCCGGCGAGCCCGGTTCGCATCGCGTCCATCGACGGCTTCTTGCCCAGCGCGATCGCCGCCATGATCATCCCCGGCGTGCAGATCCCGCACTGCGCCCCGCCGTGCTCGACGAACGCGCGCTGCAGCGGGTGGCCTCCGCTCAGCCCTTCGATGGTCTTCACCTGCGCGCCGTCTGCGTGCGCCAGCGGGACGAGGCACGAATTCACCGGCACGCCGTCCAGGAGGACGGTGCACGCGCCGCACTCCCCCTCGCCGCAGCCTTCCTTCGTGCCCGTGAGCCCGCAGTCCTCCCGCAGGACGTCGAGGAGCCGCGTCATCGGATGCGCCTTCACGCGCGTGCGCTTGCCGTTGATGGTCAAGCCAATCACGGGCGACTCTCGGCTTTGGACGAGGGAGCCCGCATGATCTTCTCAGGCGTGGCCGGGATTTCCCGAACATCGTACCCAGCGTGGCGCAGCGCGTTGATCACCGCGGGCGCTGGACCGTCGATGGGCATCTCGCCCACGCCTTTGGCGCCGAACGGTCCATGCGCGTACGGACGTTCGAGCATGAAGACGTCCATCGGCGGCGTATCGAGCGTCGTGGGAATCGTGTAGTTCGTGAGCTGGCAGTTCGCCATGCGGCCGTCGCGCATCGCCACTTCTTCGATCAGCGCGTAGCCGAGGCCCTGAACCGTCCCGCCTTCGATCTGCCCCTTCGCCAGCATCGGATGAATTGCTTTGCCGATCTCGTGCACAGTCGTGAACGCGGTCGGCGTCGCCTGCCACGTATCCGGATCGACCGCGACCTCGACGACGTCGCACGCCCAGCCGTAGCTGCCGTAGGCATCGCCGCGATACGCCTGATCGTCCCACGCCATGTCGGGCGGACGTTCGTATTCCTTCGTGATCACCAGTGGACCATGCGCGCGAAGGTACGCGCGCGGCGTCAGCGTGCCGAGACGCGCGCGCATGTCTTCGGCGCAGCGCTGCAGGATGCGGCCGACGATCATGCACGTCCGCGACGCGACCGTGGGTCCGCTGTCCGGGACTTCCCCCGTGTCCGCCGCGTTGACGTCGATCGCGTCGTACGGCACGCCCATGGCATCCGCGACGATCTGCGCGAGCATCGTCCTCGTGCCCTGGCCGATTTCGGTGCTCGCGACGTGAATGCGGGCGCCGCGCTCGGTCAGCGCGAGCGACGCCTTGGCGGCAAGCTTCACTTCCCCGGCGCCGGTGAAGCCGGAGCCGTGGAAGAACAGCGACAGGCCGATGCCCGTGCCGCTGCCCGCGAGCGCCTTGCGGCGTTTCCTGAAATTCGTGCGCTTCACCGCCTCGCGCAGCACGGGCAGCGCGCTGCAGTCGCGGCCGAGCCGCTGCCCGGTCGCCGTCGTGTCGCCCGGACGCAGCGCGTTGATTTCGCGGATGCGCACCGGGTCGAGGCCGGACGCGTCGGCGATGCGGTCCATGTGCACTTCGGTCGCGAACTGCGTCTGCGGCGCACCGAAGCCGCGAAAGGCGCCGTTCGGCGGCGTGTTCGTCATCGTCGCGCGTCCGCGGATGCGGATGTGATCGCAGCGATAGGGCCCGGCCGCGTGGATCATGCCGCGCGAGAGCACCACGGCGCTCAGCGTCGCGTAGGCGCCGCCGTCGAAGAGGACGTCGATGTCCATCGCGGTCAGGCGTCCGTCGCGCGTGATCCCCGTGCGGTGCCGGATGACGCCAGGATGGCGCTTCGTCGTCGCGAGCATGTCCTCGACGCGGTCGTAGATGATCTTGACGGGCCGCTGCGCCTTGCGCGCGAGCAAGGCGGCGTGGCCGGCGATCATCGACGGATATTCCTCCTTGCCGCCGAAGCCGCCGCCGGTTTCCGTCTGAACGATCCGCACACCAGCGTCCGGGAGGCCCATCAGTACTTTGATCGCCTTGTGGACGTAGTACGGGCACTGCATCGATCCGTGGACGGTCATGCTGCCGTCCGCGCCGGGCACGGCGATGACGCCGTTCGGTTCGATGTACAGCTGCTCCTGATGGCCGACGCGATACTCCCCTTCGACGATCAGATCGGCCGCGGCGAAGCCGGCGTCAACGTCTCCCTTGTCGATCGCAATCGACTTGAACGTCGTCGGCGACGCGGCGGCGTCGTACTGCGGCGGCTTCGCGACGTACTCGATCTGCACGTCGGCGGCGAGCAACCGTTCGCGATCCGCGTGCGCGAGCAGCAGGATCGGCTCGGCGACGTGCCGGACCTCGCGCTCGGCGAGGCACGGCTGGTCGTCCTCGATCAGGGCGACGATGTTGCGGCCGGGGACGTCGCGGTAGTCGACGATCGTGAAGCCGGCCGTGTCGAAGCGCATATTGATCGCGGAGATCGAGCCGGCGGGGATCGTCGAACGGATCGTGCGGCCGTAGAGCAGGCCCGGGAACGACAGATCGTCGATGTACCGAGCCGCGCCCGTGACTTTCGAGGCGCCTTCCTTGCGGAGGACGTTGCGTCCGACGGCGCGCGGTGTGCGCATGCGCCGATTATACGGGGGTTTGTCATTCCGGCCGGAGCCGCTCGCCTGTAATCAGCCGGACGCGTCGCTGGAATGTCACGTACGCCCACGCCCACTCGCCGAGCACGACGAATCGATTCCGAAAACCGATGAGCCAGAAGATGTGAATGGCGATCCAGACGAGCCACGCCGGCAGTCCGGACGCCGTCATCCATCCGAAGTCCGCCACCGCGGATCCGCGGCCGATCGTCGCCATGTTTCCGTAGTCGTGATACCGGAACGGCAGCAGCGCCTCGCCGCGGATCGCGCGCAGCACGTTCCGCGCGGCGTGCGCGCCTCCCTGCTTCGCCACTTGCGCGACGCCGGGCAGCGGCCGGCCGTCCTGCTGCAGGGCACACAGGTCGCCGACGACGAAGATCTCCGGACGCTCGGGGACGCGGAGGGTTGGCTCGGCGGAAATGCGGCCCGCGCGGTCGAGCGGGACGCCCAGCGAGCGCGCGAGCGGCGATGCGGCCACGCCCGCCGCCCACAGGACGGTCTGCGCCTCGATCCGCTGCGCGCCGGTCTGCACGCCTTGTGCATCGACGCTCGTCACGATCGATCCGATCCGCACGTCCACGCCAAGCCGGGCCAGCGACTTCGCCGCCGCGCGCTGCAGGTTTGGCGGAAACGTCGCCAGGATGCTCGGGCCGCCTTCGAGCAGGATGATCCGCGACGACTCGGGCCGAATGTGACGGAAGTCGTCGCGAAGCGACTGCCGCGCAATCTCGGCAAGCGCGCCGGCCAGCTCGACGCCGGTCGGACCGCCGCCGATGATCACGAAGGTCAGCAGCCGCTTCTGCGCGTCCGGATCGGTTTCGCGTTCTGCCGCTTCGAATGCCAGCAACACACGTCGCCGGATCTCGAGCGCATCGTCGAGCGTCTTGAGGCCTGGGGCGCGCTGCTGCCATTCATCGTGGCCGAAGTACGAGTGGGCGGCGCCGGCCGCGAGGATCAGGTAGTCGTACGTGACGTCGGGGCCCGGGTCGAGCGTCACGCGTCGCGCGGCGTGATCGATCGCCTTCGCGTCCGCGAGCAGCACCTCGACGTTCGGCTGGTGCCGCAGCACCCAGCGGATGGGGGACGCGATGTCGCCCGGCGAGAGCGACGCCGTCGCCACCTGGTACAAGAGCGGCTGGAACAGATGGTAGTTGTGGCGGTCGACCAGCGTCACGCGGACGGGGGCGCCCGCGAGCGCGCGCGCTGCGTCGAGCCCGCCGAATCCGCCGCCGATGATTACGACGTGGGGAGTGTCCGGCACGCGTTCAGAAATGCTATCGTATTTCCATGGCCCGCATCGCCACGCAGCGAGAATCCGTCGTCGAAACCGCATGTCCGCTCGACTGCCCGGACGCCTGTACGCTGGCGGTCTCCATCGATCGCGGCAAAGTCGTCGAAATCGACGGCACGCACAAGAATCCCGTCACCGGCGGCTACATCTGCGCGAAGGTCCGCAAGTTCGGCGAGCGCGTGTACGGGCCGGATCGCATCCTCTATCCGGGCCTGCGCCGCGGAGCGAAGGGCGACGGCACGTTCAAGCGCATTCCCTGGGACGAGGCGCTTGCGCTCGTCGCGGAGAAGTTCACGCACGCGAAGGCCGAGGCGGGCGCGGAGTCGATCCTCCCGTATTCCTATGGCGGATCCAACGGGCTGCTGACGCAGGACAACCTCGACGCGCAGCTGTGGCGGCGGTTCGGAACGTCGCGGCTCGCGCGCACCGTGTGCGCGGCGCCGACCGGCGCGGCGAATCAGGGCCTCTACGGCAAGATGGCGGGCGTCACGTATCAGGATTATCCGCACGCGAAGCTCATCGTGTTGTGGCGCGTGAACCCGTCGGCTTCGGGCATTCATCTCGTCCCGTTCGTGCGCGAGGCGCAGAAACATGGCGCCAAGCTCGTCGTCGTCGATCCGCGGATCACCTCGAGCGCGTACGCGGCGGATCTGCATATGCCGATCCGCCCGGGCACGGACGTGGTGCTCGCGCTGGCGCTGCATCGCTATCTCTTTGCAGGCGGACACACGAACGAACAGTTTATCCGCGAGCACACGCGCGGAGCTGAACAGCTGCGCGAGCGCGCCGAACCATGGACGATCGCGAAAGCGGCCGAGGTCTGCGGCGTGAGCGCGGCCGACGTCGAACGGTTCGCTGAGTTGTACGCAAGCACGTCGCCCGCGCTCATCCGCTGCGGATGGGGGCTCGAGCGCAATCGTAACGGCGGCAGCGCGGCCGCCGCGGTCCTTGCCCTGCCGGCGGTCGGTGGAAAATTCGGCGTGCGCGGCGGCGGCTATTCGATGAGCAACTCCGGCGTCTGGAACATCAACCGCACCTGGATCGACGCCGAGGAGCCGCAGACACGGCTCGTGAACATGAATCACCTCGGGCGCGCGCTCACGGAGTACGCCGATCCTCCTGTGAACGTCCTCTTCGTCTACAACTGCAATCCGGCGGCGACGGTGCCCGACCAGCACCGGATCCTGCGCGGCCTCGCGCGCGAGGATCTGTTCACCGTGGTGTTCGAACAGGTGATGACCGACACGGCGCGCTACGCGGACCTCGTGCTGCCGGCGACCACGTTCCTGGAGGGATACGACTTCGCGAAGGCGTACGGCCCCATCACCATGGACCTCGGGCGGCCCGTGATCGACGCCGTCGGCGAGGCCCGATCCAACGCCGACGTGTTCGGCGAACTGTGCGGCCGCCTGGGCCTGCTCACCGACAACGAGCCGTCGGGCGAGCTCGATCTGATGGTGCGGATTCTCGACGAGCTGCCAGGCACCATCGGCAAGGATCTTCGCGAGGGCGCCGTGCCGTCGCCGCCGTTCGGACCGACGCCGATTCAGTTCGTGGATGTGTTCCCGAACACGCCGGATCGCAAAGTCGATCTCTTCCCGGCTGCGCTCGAATCGGAAGCAAAGGCGGGACTCTATCGCTTCCAGCCGGATCCGGCGACCGCCGACTATCCGCTGGCGCTGATTTCGCCATCGAGCGATCGCACGATCAGCTCGACGCTCGGCGAGCTGCCGCGCACGGACGTGAAGCTGCAGATGAATCCTGGGGATGCGGGCGCACGCGGGCTGGCGGACGGCGATATCGTGCGCGTGTTCAACGATCTCGGCGAGGTGCACTGCGCACTGGCCGTGGACGACGCGATTCGGCCCGGCACGGTGAGCCTGCCGAAGGGCCTGTGGCGGCGCAGCTGCCGCAACGGCTTCACGGGCACCGCGCTCGTACCCGACACGCTCACCGATTTCGCGGGCGGCGCGTGTTTCAACGACGCGCGCGTCCAAGTCGCATCGGTCCCCGTCGCGTAGTCGCGTAGGGGCCGAGCTTGCTCGGCCTAATAACTGAACGAGAAGATCAGGTCCGCGCCGCTGCCCTGCGCGCGGCGGAAGAGCGACGTCTGCGTGCTGCTGCCCTGCAGGAAGTTCGACTGCAGCCGGAGCCATTCCTTCAACTGATATTCCAGGATGAAGTTGGTCGAGCTCTGATCGCCGACGTCCTGCTGCACCTTCACGAACAGATTCTGCCCGACCTGCTGGCCGATCGTGACCTGCGCGGCGGCGCCGCTGTCCGGCGCCATCTGGATGTCGAACGTGTCCAGGTTCAGCGCGTTGCCGATGGACTTGGACAGCTCACTCGCCACCGCGCCGGCCGCGAGCCCTTGCGCGCGCTGGGCGAGCGAGGCCTGCTGACTTTCGCCCACGCTGTTGATCGGCTGGTTGAAGACGATGAGCGAGAGGATGTCCGCCTGTTCGAGCGGCGGCACGCTCGTCAGCACGATTTCAGGCTTCGACAGCGAGCCGCGAATGTTCACGTTCGCTTCCACGCCCTGAATCAGCCGCTGCGTGCGGATGTCGAGACTGGGATCGATCTCATCCAGCCCCACGAACTGCACCGTTCCGTCGCGCAGGATCGTGAACTGCCGCCCCTGAAACGTATACACGCCGCGGACGGTCTTGACGACCCCGACCAGGCGGATCTGATCCCACGGCACCTTGCTGACGTAGACGTCGCCGCCCAGGGTGATATTGAGTGCGCCGAGGCCGATCGGCGAGTCCGGCGTCTTCAACTCGCTGCCCTTGATCACCAGATCGCCCGGCACCGTCATGTGGACGTCAACCTGCAGCGCGTCGAATGCACTGGGCTTCGTCTCGGCGCCCGCTGACGCGTATTCGGTCTGCTTCGTCGCGTACGCGGAATCGCTGGCCTGCGCGAGAATCGGATCGAGGTTGATGTTGCCGGTCGTGACGCCGAGGTCGCCCTCGACGCGCGGGTTGGACAGCTCGCCGGTGAGGCGCAGGTCGCTGTGGACCCGCACGTTGCCCATCTTGTTGTCGATTACCTTGAAGTCGTCTGTCTT
>Ga0193726_1001334_pt1 | contig 19832 bp, 17 predicted proteins | sample H2c1metaG_FD_144928 | JGI IMG/M metagenome (GOLD analysis project Ga0193726, IMG submission 144928) | Soil microbial communities from a riparian zone of the East river system, Colorado, United States - H2c1 | ecosystem: Environmental > Terrestrial > Soil > Riparian zone | place: USA: East River... | reverse complement strand
CTTAGAAACGCGCGGAAGGCTGATTCCTGGCCTGGCTGCCGGAAAGCTGGATCATCACCGGAAACTGGAGACACCGAATGGGAAGAAGCTCTATGATCGGTCAAAGCAAGCCTCTTAATACGTTCGACCTATCGGCTTCGTCGGCGCAACTCGTGGTCGCCGGCTGGAGCAACAGGGGTATCAGTGCATGATCATAGCGCTGTCAGGAAGATGAGTCGATCCCCTGGATACGGACGAAGCTCGGTTTCCAACTTTGATCATAGGGACGGGTGGTGGCTGCCCGGCCTCGCCGTCGGTCTCCATGCATCTTTAACTCTCACTCCCGCTTACCCCTTACTCTCACACCCGCTTACCCCGTGGGCTGGCGACTCATCTCGGCAGGCGAAGACCGGCCGGGCTTTCGATTCCCATCCGCAACTTCCTTATACACTCGCAGAATCTTCCGCGCCGACTCATCCCAGGAAAACTTTGCGACCTGCTCATAGCCACGCTGCTTGAGTTTTTGACGCAGCACCTGGTCGAGCAGCACGCGATGCAGTCCACGCATGATCTCGAAGACGTTTTCTGGATTCACCATCACCGCAGAATGGCCGACCACTTCGGGGAGCGACGAAGCGTTCGAGGTCAGGACTGGAGTGCCGTGCGCCATGGCCTCCAGTGGAGGCAGCCCGAAGCCCTCGTAGAGCGAGGGGAAGACGAAAACCTTCGCGGCGTCGTAAAAAATCCGCAGCACGTCGATGGGAACAAATCCCAGAAAGCGCACGTCGTTCTGCACCCCGCCGCGAATCACGGTGCGGCGCAGGTCGGGATGTTTGGAGAGTTCGTCCCCAATAATGATCAGCTTTAAATCGGGATACATTTCTTCTTTTTCGAGTTCGGCTTTCAGCGCCGAGAAGGCCTCGATGATGCGCACCAGGTTTTTGTGGGGACTGATTCGTCCGGCGTAGAGCAGAAAAGGATGCGTGATCTGGTAACGCTCGGCGAGAAACTGGCGGTCGGCTTCGGTCGCGTGTCCATGCAGGAAGCGCGGGTCGATCGCGTTGTGGACCACTTCCAGGCGACTGGATGGAATCCCAAATACCTTTTCGATTTCATTCTTGGTGAAATTCGAGACCGCGAGGATTCGCTCGGCTCGAAGCAGCACCCGCCGCGTGAGTTCGAAATGCAGAGAACGCTTGAATCCCGAGCTCTTGCGGGCACCGTACATGTGTTCCAGTAAATCGTGGACAGTCATCACGTAAGGACAAGGCAGATTCCGGGGAAGCCAGAACAGATGCGGCACGTGCAGCAGGTCACACTTGAGGCGCTTAACAATGGCGCGGCATTCGAGGTATCCCTTCACCGTGGTGTCGGCTTGAGGGAGGGGAATATTCTGAAAGTTTGGCGACAGTGAACTCAGTTCCGCCACCGCTTCCGGCGAGCCGATCAGGAAATATTCGTTCTCATGATCCAGCCGGGCGAGAGCGCGGACGATGTTTCGCGTGTAGGTTCCGACGCCAAACTCTGTCATGCGCCGGATATCGATGGCAATCTTCACGGAGAGAATTTAGAACTATGCCCGAAGCTCCGCCTGCGCTTTTGCCCGGCGCTCGGGATACAGCGGGAAGCCTTCGGCAAATTCCACAACTTGTTTGCGAATCTTGGCCAGCACCAGCGCGTCGGAGCGGTGCTGCAGCACCTCGGAGATCCAGAGCCCCACTTGGCGCATTTCATTTTCCTTCATGCCGCGGGTGGTCAACGCCGGTGATCCGATGCGAATCCCGCTTGGCTTGAGCGGCGGATTCGTATCGAAAGGAATCGCATTCTTGTTGACGGTGATGCCGGCCTCGCCGAGAGCTTTTTCCGCCTCGCTGCCGAACATGCCCTTGGAGAAAACGTCCACCAGCATGAGATGCGTGTCGGTACCGCCAGAAATGACCCGGAAGCCTTCCGCCGCCAGCGTCTCGGCGAGCACTTTGGCATTGAGAACAACCTGGTTCGCGTAGTCGCGAAAGCTGGGCTGCATGGCTTCCCGGAAGCAAACCGCTTTGGCGGCGATGATGTGCATCAGCGGCCCGCCCTGCATCCCCGGGAACACAACTTTGTCGATGGCAGCGGCGAATTCCTGCTTGCAGAGAATCATGCCGGCACGCGGTCCGCGCAGGGTTTTGTGGGTGGTCGAAGTAACGATGTGAGCGTGCGGCAGCGGCGAGGGATGCGCGCCGCCCGCGACCAGCCCCGCAAAGTGGGCCATGTCCACGAGATAGAGGGCGCCGACCTTGTCCGCAATCTTCCGCATGCGGGCGAAATCAATGACCCGGGGATAAGCGCTGCCGCCCCCAATGATCAGCTTGGGATGTTCTTTCTCGGCCAGCTTCTCCAAATCGTCGTAGTCGATGGTCTCAGTCTCCTTGGTCACGCCATAAGGAACGATGCGATAGGTTTTGCCGGAAAAATTCAAATGGAAACCGTGGGTCAGATGCCCACCGTGCGCGAGGTTCAGGCCAAGGATGGTGTCGCCGGGCTGAATGACGGCAGCATAGGCTTCCATGTTCGCTTGCGAACCAGCGTGCGGCTGCACGTTGGCATGTTCGGCCCCGAATAGTTCTTTGGCGCGATCGCGGGCCAGGTTCTCTACGACATCGGCAAACTCGCATCCTCCGTAGTAGCGTTTGCCGGGGTAGCCCTCTGCGTACTTGTTGGTAAACACCGACCCGGCCGCTTCGAGCACGGCTTCACTGACAAAGTTTTCGGAGGCGATCAGCTCCAGGCCTTCATGCTGGCGGCGGACCTCGTCGTCGATGGCGGCGGCGATCTGCGGGTCTTCCTCCGATAAGGAGCGGGACATGGCTGCATTTTTCATGATTTCTTCCAGCGGCTATTCTAACCGAGCTTGGACTCTAACCTAAGATCCTTCAAATGCAGTGCGGAAAAACTTGGCCAGCTGATAGCCGTCCATGTATTTGTAGGGCGTTTCTCCGGTTGTGTAGTGGCCGCAGGGCAGCACCACGACCCGGTGGTCGAGCCCATGCTTCTCGAATTGCGCGACCGTGTCCCGCGAAAACTCCGGCAGGAAAGTCAGATCGTACTTGGCGTAGATGATGAGCGACTTCCGCTGCCAGCGTGCGAATTGCTTAAAGTACGACATGGGGCTGACCGCGCTCCAGAGCCCGCGCAGGCGATCAAGATCAATTCTTGACTCGATCCCCTCCCGGATATGCCGCGTGGACTGCCCATGCCAGACCACGTCGGCAACATAGGTGGCAGCGTGATTAAAAGCCGCCACCCGAACGCGCGAATCATGCGCCGCGGTCAGAAAAGCGTAGCAAGATCCAAGACTGGTGCCCATGATGCCCAGCTGGCCGTAGCCCTGCTGCTCGAGCCAATCGAAGCAGCAGCGCGCGTCAATCACTCCCTGCCGGCAGGCGTCGAGCGTGCGCGCCAGATTTGCCGATACCGCATAGTCAGCCCGTTGAATTTCCGCCGGCCGGCGAATGTCGTGATATGGCATGCTCAAACGCAGCACCGCGATCCCCAGCCAATTCAGCACGCGGCACAACGAGTTGTAGGCCAGCCCGTCGGCATTCCAGTGCGGCAACAGAACCACAGCCCTGCTTCCTTTTGCCGGAAACCAGCGCGCGTTAACCCGATTGTTTTCGGGATGCGGCGTGCGCACCGGAGAAGTGAAGCGAAGGAATTCGCCATAGGTGCCGCGGACCTTTTGTTCCAGCTTAGGGTCAGGCACCGCACGGGTGCTGAAGACCTGCACCTCGCGGCGCTCCAGATCAAAATCGGTCGGTTTCTCGTAGGAGAAAAACCGATCGCTGTCCATCACGATGCGCTGGTTGAATTCGCTCAGGAATTTCTCGGCATCTTCAGGAACGTATTCCGGCGCATGGCCGTTGCGGCAAGGCCACTGCTTGGCCCATTCAATGCCCCAATCCAGCGGCCGCACCACCCGGTTGTTGTCTACCGAAGTGAGGCGCGTTTCCCAATCGTACATCCACTGCTCGTAGAGTGAAGGCATTGCATTGAGGATAACAAAATCGGCAGTTCCCACTCAGCCGTCGGCATGCAACGGGGACATTTGGCACTTGGCAGTTGGCCATTGGCCAGCGAAGGGAAGCGCTTCTGGCTGGGGCTTCCTGGCCGCCTGGGGGCGGCGTTTCAAACTGTACTTTACGGCCAAGTAAGGAGACTTTGAACCGCAAAGTGCCCGAGGCAAGGCGGGCTCTGGCGAAGTGCCGGTTGCTAAATGTGGTACTTTCTCGGCACCCTTTTCGAAATATCGCAAAGGATCTCGTAGGGGTTGGTATAGGCGAGCCGGGCGTGTTCGCGGGCGTCGACGTTGAGTCCGTCGCTTGATCCTAGTAGGACCACTTCGTCTCCCACGGAAATTCCCGGAATTCCCGTCACGTCCACCAGCGTCAGGTCCATCGAAATGCGGCCAACAATCGGCGCATAGTTTTCGCGCACGATGACCCGGCCTCCGGAAAACAACTGGCGATTGAGTCCGTCCGCATACCCAACCGGAAGCACCGCAATGTTTGCCGGGGCCTTGGTGACATAGGTGCCGCCATATCCCAGCGCCTGATTGGCCCGCATGTTCCGCAGCGAGAGGATGCGTGTCTTCCAGGTGAGCACCGGCCTGACAGCCAAACGCAACTTGCCGCCACTCACTTCCCTCCCAGCTCTTTCAAAAGGCAAGTGGTAACCATAGAGAGCAAGGCCAGGGCGCACCATCGAGTACAAAGCCTCGGGACGCGAGATCAGGGCATTGGTATTGGCCGCATGAACCAGTGAGGGATTCAATCCTGCACTGCGCAATCCTTGCCGAACTTCCTCGAAGCGCTTCAACTGCTCGTCAACAGACGGTGCATCGAGCACTTCGGACGAAGCCAGATGAGTTGAAAGTCCTTCCAGAAGCAGATGCGGCGACCCCTTCAGCGCAGCGTAAATCTGCGGCAGATCTTCCGCTGCGACACCGAGGCGTCCCATGCCGGTGTCCACTTTCAAATGGACGGAATGTTGCCGAACACCTAAGCGAGCCGCGGCCTTCTCGAGCAATTCAATTTGTCCCGGCTCCCAGATTGTCGGAGTCAATCCAAGCCGGACAATCTCCTCTTCTTCGCTGCGCCAGAAGCCAGTCATCAACAGGATGCGGGTTTGCACTCCAGCTTCGCGCAATGGAATCGCTTCGTCGAGCGAGGTCACGCCCAGCCAGCGCGCCCCCTCTTCTTGCAAGGCACACGCGCACTCGACGGCACCGTGCCCGTAGGCGTCGGCTTTTACCACAGCGCACACCCCGACATTGTCCTTCACGTGCTGACCCACGGCGCGAAAGTTGTGCCGCAAGTTGCCGAGCGACACCTCGGCCCAGGTGGGACGCGTCGCCGCGCGTTTCGCGATTTCTACAGTGGCCACTTCCATGATTATAGGTGCCGCTTGAGCTGGTTCTCAGGTTACCGCGGGGCTACTCCCAAGCGTTTATCCACCGCCAAGCACGAAATTCACGGTAACCTGCGTGTCCACCTCCACCGGTTCCCCGTTCAGAACATAGGGACGATAACGCCACTGGCGGACGGCGTCCATGGCAGCCATCACCAGCGCGGGTGGTCCGCTCACCGCTTGCAGGTTTTCGATCATGCCCTCACGACTGATCACAGCGCGGAGCAGAACCGATCCTTGAATCCGGGCAAGTTTCGCGATCGCCGGGTACTGCGGCTGCACGCGGTGGATGAGGTGCCCTTCCATCATGACGGAAGCCCGCGGAGGGCGGACCACCGGAACCGGCTTAAGCACAGGCAGGGTGGCTCCGATGGACGCAGCCACTCCCCCAGGATCACCCATCCGCGTCGCGGTGGAAACCCCGTCCCCGAGCCGAAGGTTCGGGGGTGAAGCGTCCGCGTCATCGGTCTTGAGTTTGCCGGTTGGGATGTGATCCGGGGGCACCAGGAAAGAGTGGCTCGAAACGGCTCCCGAGCTGGGCGCCTGCCGCGGCTGCACCTGGATCGCAGCCCGTGACATGGGAACCATCAGATGGGACACGAACGATAGTTCCGGCAAACCCTGTTCGGAGAGGAACGGCAGCGTCAACAAGACGGCAACCGCGACGGCTTGCAAGCCAAAGGAGACCAGCGTGGTCCAGCGGCGTGAATCGTGGTCCAAACGAGAATCACAAACAGAATCAGCAAACATGGCGTCCTCCTGAGACCGATAACCGATATCAGTAAAGACACCACGGCCGCCCTCGCCGCCAAGGCTACGAGAGCGATTCCAAAAGAAAAAGCCGCGTGGAAATGCGGCTTTTTCTGGAACTTTCTACGACCCCCTGGGGTCGTCTACTTCGGGGTGGTCGGAGTTGGCGGTTGCGGCTTGGACGGCGCCGGCCTGCTGGCCGGAGCGCCCGCAGCCGGCTTGGCGTTAGTGGGCCGAACTGGCGCAGCCACGCCAGATTGCACATTGTAGGCCTCGACAATCACCTTGGTGATGTCTACGGCCGGTCCATTCCAAATCACGGGACCGTTTGGCCAGGGGCTCGATGTGTCGAGGAGCAGGCCGTATCCGTTCTCGCCGGCATACTTCACCAGCATGGGCGCCATTTTTTGCAGGATTCGCTGGGCGATTTCGTTCTGCTGCGCCTGCATGTCCTCACGGGCATCCTGGGCGGAACGTTCGAATCGCTTTTGCTTGTCCTCAATCTGCTTCACCAGAGTGCCGCGGGCCTCATCGTTGAGCTTGGTGCCCTGGGTATCGAGCTGTTTCTTCAGGCTATCGATCTCATCTTTTTGGCCCTTAAGCTCAGTCTCCTTGGGCTCGAGTTTTTTGCCCAGAACTTCGAAATCGCGCTGACCTTCGTTGCTGGCAAAGATGGCCTGTTCGATGTTGATCGTGCCAATCTTGCTTCCACCGGCAGCAGCCGCCACCGGGGAGTTGACGGTGCTGGGAGCAGAAGGCAATGCGGCGGCGTTGCCGCCGGTTTGGGCCATCGCGGCGATTGAGAAGACGAACGCTATGGTCGTAAAAAACCGCAGAAGCTTGCTTGTCATGGGATACTTTGAACTCCTTGGAGAATTGTGTCCGGATTCTTTCAGATAGCTTGTGGCTAATGTTGGACCGCGTCCTAAGGCAAGCTCCAACCTACTGATATCGCCGGATACGGTGCCTCTTCTGAATTATGAGGTCTAGTCGCGCATGAATTCGCGCGAAACCGGAGGCACGCTGACCAACCCCTACCTAATTTCGTCGTCGGGTGTGGACAAAGCATTATAGGTGCAGCCTCCCCCCAACGTCAAACCTGCCCGCTGGCCACGAAGCGCTAAGACCTTGGGGTTCAGTCGTTTCCTTCGCGAAACTCCGTGTCCTTTTTCGTCCGTGGTTCGCGGTTCGTGGTTGGTGTCCTCGACGGATCAGTCGGCTTTTTCCCTTCCCTGGCGCCGGCGGCGTTCAAGCAATCGACAATGCTAGGAAAACAGGCTCGCTTCGCACCGAAGACCACTCAGGAGAATATCCCTCGATAGAACCCCGGGGCATGGTTCGGCGCAAAGTGCCCCCCGGGGGCTCACCTGCATCGACGGCCGGGCGTCTGCCGGGTAGAGCTTGAGAAAATCTGAGGAGATGCCCGGTTCTCCTGAATCGGTTTTCCTGAATCGGTTCTCCTGAATCCCGGATCGAGCCCGAGAGCGGAAGTCTCGCGCTCCAGAATGGCCGGCATGCCGTCATGGATGGTTGAGATGCAGGGCTTCAGACGGATGCTTGAGAGCAGAGCGCTTCGACCCCGCTTGCCAAGTCTTCCATCACGAACGCAAGTGGGCTGCAGGCGAGACCTAGTGTCTCTCCGGAAAATCGGCCATTTCGCACCCCAGAGCGTTTTGCCCTGAGACACAACTCGACGAACCCGGGCGCATCATCTGCCACTAGAACGTGGTCGCGACCGAGAAACGAAAAGTCTTGCGGGGCTCGCGCAGTAGATATTGCGGAGAGAAAGTATTCTTGGTCAGCTGATACGTGTATGCGCCCGCAGTCGTCAGTTGACCGGTCACGGGATCGTGCGGGAATAAGCTCGGTGTGATGGGGATCGGGGACTCCCCAATCGTGTCCAACCGCAGCGGGTTGAATGCCCAGTAGATACGGAAGGGCGCATTCACCACCGGCAGGAACACCTGCAGCTCGAGTCCGGTGGACATGCGGGGCACCCAGTTCGTCCTGGCTAAGGTCGTCAAGTTTTGCGAGAAAAGCGGGAAATCCTTGGAGCTTCCCGGCTTCACTCCTCCCACGCAATTCAGCGTAATCGGATCCTGGCTGGGACAACCGAAAACCGTACCGTTCAGCAAATCCAGTTGCGATGTATTGATGCGTAACTGCGAATTCCGGAGGATTGGGTTGACGCCCAAGTCCATGAATGGCGCTAAGGCCACAGGTCCGGCGATCGTGATGCGGTATTCCAGGTTCGTCACCAGGCTGGTGTCGCCTCCCGGGAATACGATCTGTTCCACCGGTACCGGAATGGTGTAGGCTCCGCGCGCCAGGTTGTGCGGATCCTTAGGAACGGTGGACCCGTCAGGATTCCGCAAGACGACATTGGCCGTGCTCGGCAAAAATGCGACTGGCGATACGGAGCGTATGTCGAAGCCGCGCAAGTCATTTTCACCGCCCATGTATGAGCGTTGGAACGGGGGCGCGACCCGTCCGTCAAAGCCGGTCAGGAAAGAAGCTTGCACGTTGAACCCGACCGTATTGCGGCGATTCTGGACAGGAATGAAGCGCTTGTACTGCAGCACGGGCCGAATCGTCTTCACCGTCCCTCCCAATCCCGAGAACTCGCCGCCGATGTAGTAACTGCTTCCGCTGTGCGGAGAGATGGCGGCGTCCAGAGTGTTCTTCGAAAAGCTGGGAACCAGCTTGCTGGTTACGATCCCGTCGAGCGCGCTCGGACCGCTGATGCCGCTGAATGACAGATAGTTGAACAGCGATTTCGAGGCGTTGGTGAGTGCGACCAACGACGAGACGTCGTAGGAGTAACTGAGGCCCACGCGCTTGAATGAGCGATGCAGCGGGTACGCCAAAGAGGTGCTGAAGCCCTTGCTGGACTGCGTGTAGTTTTGCAGGTTTTGCAGCAAAGACGAGGGCAAGTTCAGGCTCTGCCCGCTGAAGATCGCTTCCTGCCGCGCTTGGTCGTAGGTGGACTTACGGGTGTAGACCTGGAAGCCGAACTGCAGGGGACGATCTTTCAAGTAAGGCTCAGTAAAACCGAACACCAAGTCCCGCTGCAGGTTGCCAATATTGGCCTGCACGGTCAGGGTCTCGCCCAAACCGAGGAAATTGTTGGTGCTGTAGCTGAGTCCGATAAAAGCGCCGGCCAGTCCGCTCACGCCCCCGGTAAGACCGATGCTGTTCTTGCCCCTTTCCTTCACTTTGAGCGTCAGATCGACCTCGCCCGCTTTTTCGTCCAGGTGACGATCGGTGACGTTCGGATCATCCGGCTTCAACTGCTCGAAATATCCCAGCTGATTCAAGCGCTGCAAACTAATTTCCCAGAGGCGCTGGTTATAGTGCTGGCCCTCTTCCAGAATGATCTCGCGGCGGATGACCTTGTCGCGGGTCGTGGTATTTCCCGCGAATTCGATTCGCCGCACCGAAAACTGCTTGCCCTCGTCAACGTCAATCTCGAGGAAAACCAGCTTCTTGTCTTCGTCAAAGGTGGTATTGGGGATGGAGGTGAAGTTGATATAGCCCTCCCCGCCGTAAGCCTTGCGCAACGCTTCCAATCCCTTGCTAACCTTGTCGCGGTCAAAAACATCGCCATCTTTGATGGGGAAAACGCTGCGCAGCGCTTTCACATTGTTGAAGGCCTTGTTGTTCTTGAAGGTAATCCCGCCCAGGTTGTAGCGGTCGCCCTCATCGATCGCCAGCGTGATGTCCACTGCCTTGCCGGGGCCGGCTTGCAACAAAGGCACATGGAAACCGGCGTGGCCCACATCATGGATTTGGGTTTTGGGATCCTGCACCAGAACCTTGAAATAACCACGATTTTGAAACTCCGCCCGTACCCGCTCGGTGTCTTCTTCGAGCTTGGTGGCGTCATAGGTCTTCGAGAACAGACTCTCCAGGAAGATGGAGTGAGGTATCCCCATGGGCTTCAGGTTCTTCATGGCAGCGCGCAGGGTGCGGCTGTTCACATGGTTGTTGCCCTGGAAGATGATATTCCCCACTTTGACTTTGGGGCCCTCTTTGATCACGAACGTCAGGCTCACCGCCGCCGGCGGAATGGGCCGAATCTCCGTGCGAACGGTTGCGAATTGCCTTCCATGCTCCGCTAACAAGCCCTTGATCGTCACCTCGGCCTTCTTCACTTTGGTGGGGTCGTACTGGCTTTCTGGAGAAAGCCCCACCTTGGCCTCCTTGAAGCGATCAAGCACATCGCTCTTGGTGACGGAACTGAGCCCCACATAGTCGATCTCGCGGATCGTGGGGCGCTCCTTCACGTAGATGTGCAGCCGCCAGCCCTTGGGTGTCTGCTCACGTTCGAAGCGAATGTCTTCGAAGTATCCGGTGTTCCACAGCGAGTTGAAATCACGCTCCACCGCCGCTTGATCGAAGACATCCCCGACCCGGCTGAAGATCCGGGAACGGACCGTCTCCGCCGGAATACGCCGATTCCCATGAATGACGATTTCCGTGATCACGTCCTGCTGCCCAGCCCCCAGAGAGGAAAGCATGAAGAGGGCCAGCAACAGACCCGTCGAGCGCCGCCCGAAACACAGACAAAACTTTACAAATGAGAGGGATGGACCGGAACAGTGAACCGGAGTGAACCGCACGCCGCATGTACCCTTCGTTAGGGCAGGGCTATCCTGATGAAAGCGAAGAATCGCTACTACCTCGGCTTACTGGAGTATGGAAAACGGCAATTATACGGTAGAGCAGTGGAGACCGTCCAAGGTCTGGCCACCCATTCTAGCTCATAACCCAACTTTGAAACTGGCCGGAAAAGCCCCACTCCAATCAAGACGGAATAAAGCGCAGCGGAGTTGCCTCAACAGGAAGTTTTTCTGATTTAAAGTTCGCAGCTTGCCGGAAAATCGCGCGTGCGGAACAAGGCCGCTTGCGCTCGAGCGCTTCGAGCGCCCGCCGTCATTTTGCGAGAGAAGCTAGAAATCTGCTTCTCCCCCACGGCCACCGGACTTCAGATTCCTCGGCGCTGGCCGTCTCGAAACGACCATCTCGAGAAATTAGGATCGTTTACTGCAGCACTCGTACACGGTGCGCCCACATGACCGGAACGGGACCGGAGCCCTTGAAGACTAAGCCTCGCGCCACGAAGTTCGTCGCCCCGGACGATTGCATTCCGCTAAGCCCATTGACTCCAACGAACAACGTTCCACTTCCCGTGTTCACTGTCAAAGGACCGCCCACCAGATATCCCAGCAGGTTGCTGTTGTCGAACTGGAAGCTGCCCTGGTTGCCGCTGGTGATGTTCACGCTCCCCGTTACCAGATCGCCCACCACGCCCTGACGCCGCAACGAGATCAACGACGGAGTAAAGGTCTCGGTCGAACTGGTCCAGCTGCCGCCGATGAACACTCTTTGACCCGCGGCCATGGAACTGCCGTCGAACAACGGATTGGTGAACCAGTTGTCAAAGAAGCAGACGTCATACTCGGCCACGGCGCTGATGTCCAGGGTCGTCACCGAACCGGCAGCAAAGGGACCGGTAAGCGACGGCAGTTCTTCACCAATGTAGAGCGTCACGCTTTGCACCGGACCGCTGATCGGATTCACCGCAATCACTCGCCCGGAAATAAAAGCTGGAGCGGTAGAAATGACTTCCACGTTCCGGGCAAGGATACTGCCATCGCCCTGGACCGCGCCTTCGATCGAGACAACGGCAGGCGGGGCCAAGGTGTTCAGGCTCCATCCGGGATTGAATTGCGTCTGCGAGTCTAGCTCGATGGTTTCCTGAGAACCGAACGGACCTTGCATCACGAAGGAGTGATTGGCGGTGCTGACCGAAACCAGGCCGCCGGTGAAATCCGTGATCTCGCCTTCCTCATCGGACGCACTGACGGCTTGAATGGAGATTTGCGGATTCACACCCCCGGTAATCTGCCCCGCGGCGGTCAGCAACGATTGCCGCAGATTAAAGTCCAGGTGCATGCCGGCGAGGCCATGGCTGGCGACAACCATCGGCGCGGGAAAGTTCGCTGTCACACTCGTGCTCACCAGCGTGCCGGTGAGTGTCGCGGCCGTGGGCGGCACCGTCCCCGTGTTCAGGTAGGTGATCACCGGACCATCGGCAAAGGTTATGGTGGCGCTGCTGTAGGTGTCCGCTGGGACCGCGTTGAATCCAATCAAGGAGCGCAGCCCGAGGAGCCGGGCGAAGTCCACCGTGATCGGCGCGCTCAAGACCTCAGCCGGAGTGCTGCTGGTGCCGTTCAGGGCGATGCTGGTGATCGTAGTGTTGTAGGAGAGCACGGAAGGCAAAGGCGCATCTTCGCCGGTGACGAAAACTGCAGACGGATTGGCCCCCGGGTCGCCAAACTGCCCGCCGTTTGCTCCGCCGCCGCAGGCAACCAGAGAGAGCGCTGCCAGCACAAGTAACGCTGAAATGGACAAGAACCGTTTCATCAAAAACTCCTGCTGTCGGGATTGCCCGGACGCGGGCGGAATCCTCAAGTGCATGAGGGTGTACTCAATCCAGTCTATGGAAGGCGCGCAAACTTGCGACACATTACCGAAGTACTCAGCGGCGGCCATACGCCACTCGCGGGAAAGGCTGGGTTGCCGGGATCTACAGCAAACAAACGGAAAACAGGAGGCTGGCCGTTTTTGAGCGGGGGGCGGAACGGAATTCTGACTTGCACTCACGTAATCAATTCATGGAGCCGCGTGGTGAGCAACAGATAGCAGTCCACGGCTATTTGATCTCCATCACCTCTTTCTCTTTCACCTTGTTCATGTCTTCCATCTTCTTGATTTCATCATCGGTCAGCTTTTGGATTTCTTCCATGGACCGCTTCTCTTCGTCCTCGCTGATCTTCTTGTCCTTCATCGCCTTCTTGATGGCGTCGTTGCCGTCTCGGCGAATGTTGCGAACCGCGGTACGGTGTTCTTCCAGAACTCTGTGCAGGTGCTTGACCATGTCTTTGCGGCGATCTTCGGTCAGCGGCGGCACCGGCACGCGCACGATCTTGCCATCGTTCATGGGGTTCAATCCCAGTTCCGCCGCGCGGATCGCTTTCTCGATGGCCGGCAAAGCAGTGGGGTCGAATGGCTGCACCGTGATCAGCTGCGCCTCGGGTGCATGCACCTGGGCCAATTGATTCAACGGCAGATGGTCGCCGTAGTACTCAACCTTCACGGAGTCCAGCATCTGCACCGAAGCCCGCCCGGTGCGCGTAGACGACAGCGCCTTGCGGAAGTCATCGACAGCTTTGTCCATTCGGGTTTTGAGTTGAACGTAAGTTTCCTTGAGGCCGGGTATCGCAGCCATTGTGGCTTGAGCCATTGTTAGCTCCAGAGAGAATGAATATCCCAAACCCTAAATTATAAACCTTGCATCCGAAGGGGACTCAATCGGGAGGGTGTGATCCGCGAAAATCCAAGCAATCCGTGGCCGGACCTTAAATCCCGACGCGCGACCCAATCTTCTCCCCCGCCGCGACCCTTTTAATATTCCCCCGCTGGTTCAAATTGAAAATGATGATCGGTAGATTATTGTCCTTGCAGAGAGAGATGGCGGTCGAGTCCATCACTTTGAGACCTTTTTTGAGCACGTCCATGTAAGTGATCTCGGAAAACTTCTTGGCGTCCTTCACGAGCATGGGGTCGGCGTCGTATATGCCATCCACTTTTGTGGCCTTCAGGATCACGTCCGCTTTAATCTCCATGGCACGGAGCGACGCGGCAGTGTCGGTCGAAAAATATGGATTGCCAGTGCCACCGGCGAAAATCACCACGCGGTCTTTTTCCAGATGCCGCATGGCGCGCCGCCGAATAAAGGGCTCGGCCACCTGATTCATTTCGATCGCCGACATGACCCGGGTGTAGACGCCCTGCTTCTCGAGCGCGTCCTGCAAAGCCAGCGCATTGATGACCGTCGCCAGCATGCCCATGTGATCAGCTGACACCCGATCCATTTCCTTGGCCTGTTCGGCAACGCCGCGGAAAAAATTGCCTCCGCCGACAACGATCGCGATTTGCACTCCCAGCGTTTTCACATCCGCCAACTCGGCGGCGATTTCGTGAATTCGCAAAGGATCGACGCCGAAACCCTGATTTGCCGCCAAGGCCTCACCGGACAGCTTGAGCAAAATGCGTTTGAACGGAGGAGTTGTCATTGAGTTTTCGGGCAGTGCGGTACGAACCAGCTAAATTCTATTTCATGCGAGCATAATTAAGGGCGCCCAGGGCGCCCTTAATTCATTCCGGCTTCTGATCCGGTTTGGTGATGGCGATGGTCTCGCCCGTGTCACCCACCTTGAAGCGGGCAAACCGGCGCACCGCAATGTTCTCGCCGAGCTTGCCGATCTTAGTGGCGATCAACTGCGAAATCGAAACCGTCTGGTCCTTGATGAACGGCTGTTCCAGAAGGCAAACCTCTTCATAGAACTTGCTCATCTTGCCCTCGAGGATCTTTTCCACCACTTGCGGCGGCTTGCCGGTGGCGGCCGCCTGTGAGCGGTAGATGTCCTTCTCGCGTTCGAAGTCGGCCGCAGTTACATCCTCCTTGCGGACAAACTTCGGATCACTGGCCGCGATGTGCATGGCGATATCGTGCACCAGTTCCTGGAAGTCCTCGGTGCGGGCGACGAAATCGCTCTCGCAGTTCACTTCCAGCAACACGCCAATCTTGCCGCCGGCATGAATGTAACTGGTCACAGCGCCTTCGCTGGTGACGCGCGTGGCCTTCTTGGCCGCAACGGAAACGCCCTTCTTGCGCAGAACGACGACCGCCTGCTCCATGTCGCCCTTGGCTTCGGCGAGGGCTTGCTTGCAATCCATCATGGGCGCCCCGGTCTTTTCCCGGAGCTCTTTTACCTGACTTGCGGAGATATTTGCTGTAGTTGTGCTCATTGCTGAAATCTTCCTCTGTACGCTTCTGTAGACACGCAGATTGCTAGGTCCGCCGGTTTTTGCGTCTCGCTTGTCGTGGTTGGCGTTTCGGGGAGAGACGTGGCAAGCAACGTCTCTACCCTTACAAAAAATTCGACCCGCGCCAGACGACGCGCGGGTCTGATCTTCACACAAAAGTCTGATGCCGAGCTTAGACCGTCGGCGTTTCGACGGGCGCCTCTTCGGCAGCTTCCTTGGCTGCCGCCACCGGCTTCACGCCGCCGCCCAGAACGTCTTCCATGCTGATGTCCTCGGTCGAACCTTCGTCGGGAGGAATGGCAGAACGCCCAGCAGCTTCCGTCGCAGCCTGCTCGGCCCGCTGCTGCGCCACACCGGCCGCGGCTGCCATGTCGGCAACCTGCTTGTCGGTCATCAGCTGCGCGCCTTCAGCGACGGAATCCGCGATCTTCGACGCAAACAAGCGAATCGCCCGCAGCGCATCGTCGTTGCCAGGAATCACGTAATCCACTTCGCTCGGATCACAGTTTGTGTCGACCACAGCGACCACAGGAATGCCCAGCTTGCGGGCTTCCCGCACCGCAATCTGCTCTTTGTTCGAGTCAATCACAAAGATGGCATCGGGCAAGCGGCTCATCGTCTTGATGCCGGCAAGGTTCGCCTGCAGGTGCTTGCGCTCGCGCTCCAGCTTGATGACTTCTTTCTTGGGCAGCAATTCATAGCGCCCATCCGTCGCCATCTCATCGATTTCCTTGAGACGCTTTACCGACTTTTGCACCGTCACCCAGTTGGTAAGCAGTCCGCCCAGCCAACGCTGATTGATGTAATACCCGCCGCAACGCTGCGCCTCTTCGGCGATGGCGTCCTGTGCCTGCCGCTTGGTACCCACAAAGAGAACGATCTTCCCCTGGGCGGCCAGCTCCTGCACAAACTTGGACGCTTCCTTGAACATCTTCAGCGTCTTCTGCAGGTCGATGATGTAAATCCCGTTGCGCTCTCCGAAGATGTATTCCTTCATCCTGGGATTCCAGCGCTTGGTCTGATGCCCGAAGTGAACACCCGCTTCGAGCAATTCCTTCATGGTAATGTTAGCCAATCAACCTCCTCATTTGGTCTGCATCTTTCGCTAGCCTCGCGACCGCTCCAGATTGCCATTCCCGCCCCGCGCAGGGCACGGGATGAATTGAACACCTTTGAACCAGCTCTCAGCCTTCCGCCAGAACCTCATGAAACCGCGCCTGACTCCTAGCGGCCAGCCAGACCCTTGCCCAACCCAAAACTTCCCGGCCCAAGCCAAAAAGCCGTGACCCCGGTCGGGAGCGAACCCTGGCTGCCGCGAAGGCGGCAACGGAGGGAGGAATCTGTTTTAACGCTTGGAGTACTGGAAGCGAGCGCGAGCGCCCTTCTGTCCGTACTTTTTGCGTTCCTTGCCACGCGAATCGCGCGTGACCATGCCTTCGGCCTTGAGCTTTTTGCGAAACTCGATGTTGAAGACCATCAGGGCGCGGGCAATTCCCAGCTTTACGGCGTCCGCTTGGCCATTGACGCCACCGCCAGAAACCCGGGCGATCACATTGAAAGTGGCTGCGGTGTCGGTGGAGACCAGCGGCATCTTGGCCGCCGAACGCTGCGAGGGAGTGACAAAGTATTCCTCGAACGCACGTCCATTAATCTTGACCTCGCCGCTGCCTGGACGAAGATAAACCCGCGCGATCGCCGACTTGCGGCGTCCGGTTCCGTAATATTGAACTAGCTCTGCCATTTAGCTCTCAGCACTCAGCCGTCAGCATGCTGCTGACCGGTGCTCAACCTTTCAAAAAAATTCCCACGTACGAAATCCTGTTACGCTCGCGCTTCGCGAACTTCCAGCGCTTTGGCTTGCGGCTTCTGCGCTTCATGCGGATGCTTGTCGCCGCGATACACATTCAGCTTGCCAATCATCTGGCGGCCCAGTTTGCTTTTCGGAAGCATGCGCAGCACGGCGGCTTCAATGATCAGCTCCGGCTTCCGCGCGAAGCGCTTGCGGAAATCCTCGGTGCGAATGCCGCCCGGGTATCCGGTGTAATGGTGATACTGCTTCTGTTCGGACTTCACGCCAGTGGTCTGCACCTTCTCGGCATTAATCACGATGACGTGGTCGCCCGTGTCCAGAAACGGCGTGTATTTCGGATTCTCCTTGCCCATCAAAACGCGGGCAACTTGGGACGCCAGGCGTCCCAGGATCTGCCCTTCGGCGTCCACGACGTACCACTTGCGCACAATGTCCCCGGCTTTGGGGAAATAGGTAGACATTACGAATCTCCAAAGAAATAAAAGTGCAAAGAAGACCGCTGAGTACCCCAATCTCTCAAGAGCGCCGGAAGGCGCAGGGCGACCAGGCGGGCAACCGCAGGACTGCTAAAGTCTTTAAGATAACGTAGGCCGCGAAGGATTGTCAACGCAATCGATGGAAAACCAGCGCTTAGCGCTCCAGAATCAGCACTTTTGGCCGGAATCATGACAAACCCGTCGGTCCGGAAAACAAAGGCCGCCAAACTCGTGGCGGCCTCGACTGTCGCTCCAGGAATTCGGATTATTTCTGTGATTCCTCCAGCAGTCCCTGCTCCAGCTTTTCCTGACACTCAATGCAATGCCGAGTCCACGGCACCGCTTCCAGGCGCTTGGCGTTGATCTCGGTGCCGCACGAAATGCACTCACCAAACGAACCTTCGCGAATTCGTGAAAGCGCATTCTCCACCATCTGGAGCAACTGGCGATCGTTGTTGCTCTGGTGAAAGAGGAATTCCTTGGTGTAAGAGCTGGCCGCCTTGTCGGCGATGTCCTGCGCCGAACTCTCGTCCATGGAGCGTCCGTCTGCTTCGGTTCGCGAGACCGTGCGGCGCAGATCCTGCTGCCGCGTCTCCAGTCTCTTTTTAAACGATTCCAGTTTTTTCTTGTCCATCGATTTAGGTTCCAGGGATTAATTTCCCAGCACGTGGGCCGTCTCCCCGGGGCCCTCCCGGCGCTTACGCTAAACAAAAATCATAAGCGCTCGCATTAAGATGCGTCAAATGGGCATAGGGATTCGTCCCGCACGAACACCGGCCGCAGAGACAGCTCTGAAGCTAGGTTCTCCGCCTGCGGCGTCACCATCCTGCAGCGTCCGGGCGTCCGAACTGCCCTCGAGGTACACGGGAGATCAAAAAGTTGCGCCAGCAAAGATCATTCTAGAACCCAGGTCTTCGAGAAAAAAGATCGCTCCAGAACACCGACTCGTCCCGGAACCGTGCGCGGCGAGCACCGAGAACTAGGGTCCGGCTTGATCGGGACAGAGTCCGCTGCCACCGCTGCCATGCTTTCCTTGACACCCTCCGGCAGCGCCTTTATTCTTAACCTTTGCTCCCTGGAGACATACGCCTCTGCGCAGGCTTCCGTGGCCTACGCGGCATCAGGGTTGGAGGCGCGAGGGTCTCGATGTTCATCGAAATACACGAGTTAGAACTTCATCCCGTCGACTACGAGGAGGAGTTTGCTCCCGGGCTGATCGATCTGGGGCCGGATCTTGCGCAGCGAGCGCCGCTGCAGGCCGCAGGACGAGCCCAGCTGGTCGAAGAGCACCACGGGAAGAGCCGGATCGTTAGGGACATCCGGGTGGCAGGCGGCCTGAAGACAACCCTGGAGATGGCTTGCGCGCGCTGCCTGGACCCGGTGCTCGAAAAGGTTGAGCGGCAGTACGACCTGCTTTACCGGCCGCTGGGCACCGATGCCGGACGTGAGGAGCTTTCGATTACCGCAGCCGAGGCTGAGGTCAGTTATTATCAAGGGGAAGGTCTGCTGCTCGAAGAGGTATTGCGCGAGCAGGTGTTGTTGGCAGCGCCTTTGAAGGCCATCTGCCGCGAGGATTGCAAGGGACTGTGTCCCCACTGCGGCAAGAACATGAATTTGGAACCCTGCTCCTGCGCCGGCGCGATTGAAGATCCGCGGTGGTCGGCGCTGAAGGATTTGCGCAGCAAATTGCAAAATTAAAGAGCTTCTGGCTCCTGGCGGTTGGCGATTAACCCAAGGCGGTTTAGCCAAAACAATGTGGTGCGACTGGCACCTGGAAGCTGATTTACGAGAGGAATTTTCAAATGCCCAATCCAAAACGGCGGCACTCCCAAAAGCGCACCGCCACCCGGCGCGCACACGATTTTCTTACCGCACCTTCGCTCTCCGAGTGCCCCAACTGCCACGAGCGGAAGTTGCCGCATCGCGCCTGCGCGAAGTGCGGGCACTACAAGGGACGTGAAGTGCTTGACGTCAAGGAAGCCAGCTAGCCTTCATCTCCATGCCTAGCGTCATAGCGTTGGACGCGATGGGTTCTGACCGTGCGCCGAAGCCTGAGATCGAAGGTGCGATCCAGGCAGCCCGGCACCACGGTGTCCATGTCGTTTTGGTCGGCCCTGAAGAAATGCTGCGCGCCGAGTTGGGGCGCTATTCGGCAGCCGCCGGTCTCCCCATTCAGATTGTGCACGCCAGCGAAGTCATCACCATGGATGACAAGGCTGTGCAGGCTGTGCGCGCCAAGCGCGATTCCACCATGCGCGTTGGCCTTCGCCTGGTGCGCGAAGGCCGCGCTCTGGGATTCGTGACCGCCGGCAACACGGGCGCAGCCATGGCCACCGCAAAGATGGTGCTGGGAGCGATTCCCGGCGTCGATCGGCCGGCACTGGCCGCTGTTTTCCCCACGGCGATTGGTACCGCCGCTGAGCTGCTCGACGTGGGTGCGAATGTCGATTGCAAACCGCACAACCTTGAACAGT
>Ga0193726_1001333_pt1 | contig 19842 bp, 19 predicted proteins | sample H2c1metaG_FD_144928 | JGI IMG/M metagenome (GOLD analysis project Ga0193726, IMG submission 144928) | Soil microbial communities from a riparian zone of the East river system, Colorado, United States - H2c1 | ecosystem: Environmental > Terrestrial > Soil > Riparian zone | place: USA: East River... | reverse complement strand
GGCGTATTGACCAGTTTTATCGGTACGCCGTTTTTCTTCTGGCTCGTCGTGCGGCTGCGCAAGACGGCCCCCTAAACTCGCAGGAGAATTCTCGTGACACAGCATGTTTTGGTGGAGAAGACGGAAAAGCTGCTGGTACTGACCTTGAATCGGCCGGACAAGAAAAATGCCCTGACCCGGGCGATGTACAAAACCTTGGCGACGGAAATCATCGAAGCCGACAGCGATCCGGATATCCGCTGCGTCTTGATCAAGGCCAATGGGGATATGTTCACGGCCGGCAATGATCTGGCCGATTTTGCCGCCATCGGAACTTCCACCGAGGCGCCGCGGCCTGAAGATGCCAACCCGCTGCTTCCCGCGCTCGCCAAGGCTCGCACGCCCCTCATCGCAGCCGTCAACGGCCGTGCGGTGGGTGTCGGCGTCACGATGCTGCTCCACTGCGACATGGTCTACGTTGCAGAGGACGCTCTGCTGATTGCGCCGTTCGTGAATCTGGCGCTGGTCCCCGAGGCCGGCTCGAGCCTGTTGATGCCTCTGCGCATCGGCCATGCGCGCGCCTTCGAGATGTTCGTGCTGGGCGAACCGGTGAACGCGCAGAAGGCCGTGAATTGGGGCATCGCAAATCGCGCCGTGCCGCCCGCGGAGCTGCATGCGGCCGCGCGGGCAACGGCGCTGGCCATTGCGGCTCGCGCGCCCGCGTCGGTGGTCTCGACCAAGGCGTTGATGCGCGACGAGTCGGTGCTGTTGGCGCGCATGGGTCAGGAGTCCACAAACTTTCTTCGCCAGCTCAAGTCTGCCGAGTTCAAGGAGGCCTTCACGGCATTCTCGGAGCGGCGTGCGCCCGACTTCAGCAAGTTCGGATGAGCCCTGCCGGCGTACTAAGGCTTGTTCTCTGCACTGCGCTGGCCGGCGGCGCGGCAGCTCAGGATATGGCATCCGACCCCGGCCCACGCCACGTCATGTCGCTCAGCATGTGCACGGACGATTTGCTGCTCGAACTGCTGCCGCCGCAACGCATTGCTTCGGTGACGTACTACTCGCGCGACCCAGGTATTTCCTATGCATGGCCGCAGGCCGCGAAGGTGCGCATCAATTGGGGCACGGTCGAAGAAGTCCTCGCCGAGAAGCCCGATCTGGTGCTCGCGGGAACCTACACCACGCCGGCGGCACGCGCGCTGCTGAAGAAAATGCATTATCCGCTGCTCGAAGTCCCGCCCGCCGAGAACTTCGACGAAGTTCGCGCCGTCACCACGCAAGTCGCCCATGCGCTCGGCCGTGATGTTGCAGGAGCTGCATTGATTGCCAAGATGGATGCAACCCTGCAGTCGCTGGCGGCGTCCAAGCCTCGGCAAGTCATTCGCGTGGCCGCTTGGGGGGAGGGCGGCTCCATTCCCGGTAAAGGCACGATGTTCGACACCATTCTGACGGCGGCGGGCGGCGTGAATATTGCGGCGCGCCTCGACGGCGGTTATCGGTCTTTCGACATCGAGCAGCTGATCGCGGCCCGTCCGGACATACTTGCCTATGCCGGCAACGTCAGTGATACCCCGGGACACAATACCGACATAGCGCAGCATCCCCTGCTGCGCAAACTCTATGCGACGCGCAGCGTCACGTATCCCAGCGCGCTCTACAATTGCGGCGTCGTGGAGAGCGCTGATGCGGCCGTCGCGCTGCGCGCCAGTCTCTTAAAAGCGATGCCGGGTTCATGAGCATCCTGGACGCGACACGGCTCTGCGTGCGCCGCGGCGCACGCGCCATTCTCGACAATGTCTCGCTGCACGCGGAGTCCGGAGATTTTGTTGCCGTCATCGGCGCGAACGGCGCCGGCAAGTCGACGCTGCTGTCGGTATTGGCCGGGCTGCTGAAGCCGGACTCAGGGATGGTCACGCTCGAAGGCATCTCGATACGCGCACTCTCGGGGATGAGATTGGCGCAGCGGCGCGCCTATTTGCCGCAGAATCCTCGCTGCGAGTGGCCGATTTCAGTCGAACGGCTGGTGGCCCTCGGGTTGACGCCGACGTTGCCGGCTTTGGGGGGCTTGCCGGAGAGCTTCGCGCCGCGGATTGAACAGGCGCTGCTGGCATGCGACTTGATGGATCATCGGGAACAACCGGCTACGACCTTGTCGGGCGGCGAACTCGCCCGTGCCATGCTCGCGCGCGCGCTGGTCGCGGATCCCGATGTGCTGATCGTCGATGAACCCATTGCGGGCCTCGACCCCAAGCATGCGCTCGATACGGCACGGCGGCTGCAGCTGCTGGCGAAGGGGGGCAAGCTGGTCATCGCCTCCATCCACGACCTGACCCTGGCGGGACGCTATGCCAATCGGATTTTTGCGCTTGCGAACGGCGTGGTGGCCGGCGACGGCGCGACCACCTCGACACTCACGCCGGAATTGATCCGCTCGGCTTTCGAAGTGAATGCCTGCGTTTCCGGCGCGCCGGGAAATGTCTATGTGGATTACGCCTTGCCTCCTTAGGGCGGACCGCTCAATGTGGTCAGCGCGGCGGTTATGGACAGGATCAGCGCGCCGATGAATATTTCCCCCAGCACGGAACGCCGAAACGACGCCACCGCGCCCGGATTCCGGCTCAGAAGCTTTGGCGTCAGCTTTAGCTTATTCAACGCGGCGAGAGCCAAGATGCCCGCAACCGCCAGCAGCTTGATCGCCATCATGCCGCCGTAATCGCTGCCCCAAAATTTATCCGCGGCGGCGACGAACATCCATAGCAGGCCGGCGCCGGCCACGAGCAGCAGCGCGACGACCACTACGGCAAGTTTTCCAAAGCGCGCGGCGGCCGCGGCAATTTGCGCCTCATCGCCGCCTGCGGCGATGATCCACAGCGGCGGCAATGCGCCCAGCCAGAACGCGGCGCATAGCAGGTGAAGTCCTATGAGCAGACTCGGCGCGGTGTTGTGCGCCAATCCATGCGCATGCCCGACCCACGCAAATGAAGTTGCGGCGATCATGGCGCCCACGACGGCGGGCGCGCGAAACGCGCGCTTCTTGGAAGTCGCGAAACAGGCGAGAAAAAGTCCGGCCATCCGCAATCCGGTAGCGCGCCCTTCGCCGCCGCCCAGGATCATGCTCACGAAAGCGCTGTCGACCATGCCCGAGGCGTCCCCGCCCATCGAGCCGCCGAGCAGCAATATTCGCAACGCACTCGACGCTGCGCCGGTGCCGGCCAGAACTCCAATCAGCCGCCGGAGGGTGGCGCGCTGATGATCGCGCAGCAAATCGCCGCAATGGATTGTGAAAAAGACCGCGCCCGCCGCGCCGAGCGTCGCTGCGTAGGTGACTGCTTTTGCGAGCGCGGCCGCGATATCCCAGCCACCGATCTCCATTCGAAATCTCGGTCGGACCCGCAGGTTATGCCGCGACGGAGAAGGTGAAAGACCCCTTGGTAACGTGGCCATCATCCGCCGCCAACGCCGACCACTGCACCGTGTAGTGGCCGGGCGCGAGCGCAGGCAAAGTCAGCGTAAATGTTTGACCGGCCTTCGCTGCTTTGTCGAGAGGCACCGGAATCTCCTTGCCGTCGTGCACCAGTTTCAACACGGCCAGTTGGGCGGCCTCGCTGAAATTCAGCGTCAGAGTTTTCGGCGCCTGCGACAATTGGGCGTTGTTGGCCGGCGAGGAACTCTGCAGTTTCGCATGCGCCATGCAGGGCGCCGCCGCGACAAAACCGCAAAGCGCAAAGGCCAGGAGAGCGTGTTTGAGCATAAATAAAGTCCCGTTCGTGTCGATTCAAGTGATCGTGCAATATACTCGCACCAATGATTCTATATGGCTATGGCCTGAGTTCTGCCTCGTACAGGGTGCGAATTGCCATGGCCCTGAAGAAACTGCAGTACACATCCGTGGTCAAGAATTTACGCTCCGGCGAGCATCGGCTATCGGAGTATTTGCAGGTCAATGTTCAGGGCTTCGTTCCGGCGCTCGGGCTGGATGATGGCGTCGTGCTGACGCAATCGGTGGCCATCATCGAATATCTCGACGAGCTGTATCCGGACCCGCCGTTACTCCCGGCTGAACCTTTGGCGCGTGCGCGGGTTCGAGCGCTCACCCAGGCGATCGCCAGCGACATCCATCCGCTCAACAATTTGCGCGTCCTTCGTTATCTGGAAGACCAGTTGGTTTTGGACAAACAGACTCGCGACAACTGGTATCGGCACTGGGTGGGCGTGGGATTCGAGGCACTGGAGCGCTGGCTCGTGCGTGACGCAGCGACCGGCCGATTCTGCCACGGCGATGCTCCCACAATGGCTGATGCATGTCTGGTGCCGCAGGTGTTCAACGCCCGGCGGTTTTCCGTCGATCTGAATCCCTACCCGCGAATTCTGGCCATCGATGCCGCCTGTAGGGAGTTGCCGGCATTCCGCACCACGGCTCCGGAGTCGCCGCCTTGAAGGGCGAACCGTCTTCAGGGAGTGAACGAGTAGCGCAGAAATAGCAGTCGACGGCCGGCGCGCGCATCGAGCAGCTTTCCCCAAAGAGGGTCGCTGGGCGCAAACATCCGGCCCATCACCAGGCTCATGCGGCCGTCGCCGAATTCTCTGCCCGAAAGCTGCGGTGCCAGCGACAGGAACTGTTCATCGAGCAGACGTTGCTTGTAGAAAGTGGCAAGCAGCCGCGGGCCGCCCTCGACAAGAATCCGCTTTCCCGCAATGACCCGGCCTACCACGTCGAGAATTTCGTCCGCGGGGATCTCGCCGGCGCGCCGGCGAATTGCGTGGATGCGAACCGAATCGGGGATCCTACGCTTGAGCAATTGCCTGGCGCCCCGCGCAGTCGTTATGATCATGGCAGGCACCTTGCCGGAAGCGAACACCGGCAGGCGCAGATCCACGGTGCCCGCCGCGCTGACAATGACGTTCAGTGCCGCAGAGCGCTTGCGCATTGCCGCCTCGAGTCGCCGGTATTGATCCTTGAGCTCGGGACAGATGGCCTCGGGCGTCCAAACGTGCTCGGGATCGGCGGCCAGCGTGCCGGAGCCCACGATCACGGCATCGGCCGCCGCACGCAGCAGGCCCATCACCATGCGGTCTTGCGCGCTGAAACCGCTGATGTCGCCGCCGCCGCTGTGCCCCTTCACCTGCAGTGAGACCACCCCGTCCAGTGTGCTTACGAAATTGCTGTAGACGTAGAAACCGGAGCGCGGTCGCGGCAGCCGAAACGCTCCGTAGAGGCGCGACAATTTCGGCGTCAGCGGCAGCTTGCGACCGCCCGTCGCAGCCAGCAGCGTGCGCAGAGGCGCAATGGTTCGAAATCGCGGTTGAGCGCCCTTCATTAAACCTTCCTTAATACTGGCGTGAGCGCCATGATCGCGTAGGGGCATTCCTACGCGCGGCGGTCGTCGATCCGGCGCGCCGTTGCTGCTATCGTAACAATAATGCGAATTTTCAGTGCCTGTCTGACAATGCCCCTATTCGCATTGATGTTGGGCGCATCGCCGGTCCTTGCTCAGCAGCAGCAACCGGCGCCGCAACAGCCACTGCCGGCCCAGCTCATCGAACCTGCGCCTGCAGCGACTCCGGGACCCGCGACCGGTCTGTCGGATTCCGCGGGATTACGCGCGACAGTTTTCGGAACACCGCCGCAAGACGTGGCGCCCTTGCCGGCAAAAGTACCGCTCGCCGAGATAAATATCGAACTGCCCTGGCGTCAGCCGGTGCCGCAGATCCTCTGGTTCAACAGCAAGCTACGTGTGTGGCTCTCGGCGCAGGACAAGCCGGCGCCTCTCGCCGTGGTGATTTCCGGTACCGGGAGCGACGGCAACACAAAGACGATGTCGGTGCTGCGTGCCGCGCTCTACGGAGCGGGCTACCACGTGCTGACCTTGCCCTCACCGACATTCCCCGGATTCATCGTCTCCGCGTCGAGCACCGGCGTGGCCGGCGACCTCGAGCAGGACGGACACGATCTGTATTCGGCCATGCAGGTAATCATCGCGCGTTTGCCGCGCAAAGTTCGCATCACCGACATCGACGTACTGGGCTACAGCTTGGGAGGCGCGAACGCGGCGATCGTCAAGTCGATCGACGCGACCGAGGGCAAGCTGAAAATTCATCGCGCGCTGATGATCAACCCACCCGTCAGCTTGTTCTCGTCGGTAGGCCGGCTCGACCGGCTCTTCACGGCGGCGATCGGCCCCGGCGATCGCGGCGTGGAACTTCTCTACCGGCGGCTCTACGCGCAGATCGCGAATTTGTACCGGGCGTCGGACCGCCTCGAGTTGGATGAGAATTTTCTGCTCACCGCCGGCGCGGCCACGCTGAAAACCGACGCGGAGTTCTCGGCGGCCATTGCGCTGGCTTTTCGCTTGGAGCTGGTGGACATGTTTTTCATCGGCGATTTGTACGCCAAGACCGGCGTGATCACCGATCCGCAGCATCCTCCGCGGGTACGCGACTCTCTTGAAGACGTGCAGCGCGAATTGCGCGCAAGACCGTTCGCCGACTATTTCACGGGGGTATTTGCGCCGTACTATCTGAAGCGCCGGCCGGATGCGACCAGCGCCTCCTTGATTGCAGCGAATCGTCTCGACATCATCGCAGACACATTGCGCGCGGACGGCGACTATTACGCGCAGACCAGCAGCAACGATTTGATTCTCAACAAACGCGAACTTGCGTGGCTCGAGGACACGCTCGGATCCAGAATCGTGGTCTATGATCATGGAGGTCACCTCGGAGAAGTCGGCGACCGGCAGCAGGTGGCGGATATGCTCGACATGCTGGCGGGCCATTGGCCGCGGAGCACCCAATGAAGGCTTGCGTGCTCATGAGTTTGCTCGCGCTCACGCTTGGCGGCTGCGCTTCGCAAGTCATCTCGATCCGCACCGTTCCTGATCAGACCCCGGCCGCCGACAACGCCGCGGCGGCCGCCAATGCCGCGGCATTTGCTTCCGCTGTCGCGGCTGAATCGGCAGAAACCTCGGCGGCCGAGGCGCACGCGCCGGATGCGCCGCCGCTGCTGACGCCGGAAGACGCGCCGCCGATGTATACCTACGATCCTTGGGAGCGGCTCAACCGATTTACGTATCGATTCAACGCGCGTTTCGACGCGGCGATCTTTTTGCCCGCGGCCAATACCTACCGGCGCGCGCCGCGCCCCATTCGCGCCGGAATCCATAATTTCTTCGGCAACCTGGCGGAGATCGACAGCGTCATCAACTACACCCTGCAATGGCGGCTCAAATACGGCTTGCGAAGTCTCGAGCGCCTGGCCATCAACTCGACCGTCGGAATCGGCGGATTGATCGATGTTGCGACCAAGTTGAAGCTACCGGGCGCGCCTACCGGATTTGCAACCACGCTGGCGAAGTGGGGCATGCACCCTGGGCCCTATCTTGTGATTCCGCTGCTGGGTCCCTCGACGCTGCGCGACGGCGTCGGATTTTTGGCCGACTATGGGACAGAGTATGGAATCAACGTTGCGGGACTATATCGCGGCGATGTCTCATGGGGTTTGGGAACGGTCAATGCGATCGATCAACGCGCCAACATCAACTTTCGCTACTATTCGGGCGGCTCACCGTTCGAATACGAAACGATTCGCTTTTTGTACGTCCGCCGCCGCTTGATCGAAGACGAAGGGTTGCGTCCGAAAGAGCCCGTCAAGCCGGCGACCGACGCGCCGGCCGGCAAGTGAAATTGGACTGTGGCAGACTAACGGGCTGTTGATGTCGAGCCCAAGCAAGGGAGTGTTCTCGCGTGAAATGCCCGTTGATCCTGGCCTGTTCAATTCTTGCAGTCGTTGCAGGGCTTTCTGCCTGCCAGAAGACCGAAGTCACTGCAGCAGCTCCGCCGCCTCCGCCCGCACAGCCCGCACCCGCCGCGGCATCTCCCGCGCCGGCATTTCAAATCATGGCGAGCATTCAGGAATTGATGGATGCCGTCATTGATCCTTCTGCGGATGCGCTCTGGGATTCTGTCAGCATCACCACGACCAAGAAGGGCACGGTATTTCATCAGCCGCATTCCGATGAGGAATGGCAGGAAGCAAGACGCCATGCCATCGCGCTGATCGAAGGCACCAATCTGCTGGTGATGGACGGACGCAGGCTCGTGGCGCCCGGCAGTCCGGTGCTCGATCAGGGTACCTCGGGTGTCCTGAGCGCCGAGGAAGGACAAAAGAAATTTGCTGAGCTACATACGACTTTCGTGCAATTCGCCAAAGCCTTGCGCGAGGCGGGCACGCAGATGCTGGCCGCCATCGATAGGAAAGACCCGACGGCAATGATGAATGCGGGTTCGGCAATGGACGGCATTTGCGAGAACTGTCATCTGACGTTCTGGTACCCGAACCAGGTCATTCCGCCATTGCCCGACAACTTTGGATTGTCGAAATCGGCGCCTAAGCCAAAGAGAATCCCGCTGAGCCCCGGCTGAGCCGGGTTTTAGCCCGTATTGAGTTGGCCTAGCGTCCGCCCGCAACATCGATAATCGCGCCCGTCGTGTATGAGGCGCCGTCGCCAAGCAGCCAAACGATCGCCTCGGCAACTTCTTCGGCACGGCCCGGACGCCCCATCGGCGTGGTCGCGCCGATACGTTGCGCGCGGTCGGGCTGTCCTCCGCTTGCATGAATCCCGGTTTCGATGAGCCCGGGGCGAACGGCATTGACACGCACCCCTTGCTGCGCCAGTTCCTTGGCCAGTCCGATGGTGAGCGTATCGAGAGCCGCCTTCGATCCCGCATAATCGACGTATTCGAATGGCGAGCCCAAGCGGCTTGCCGCGGACGAAATGAGAACGATGGAACCGCCGCCGCCGCCGCGGTCTTTTGGCAGCCGCCGGGCGCTTTCACGGGCGCAAAGGTAGGCACCGTAGATATTGATATCAAACATGCGCTTCAGCCGCGCGCTGTCCATGTCCGCGAGCCGCGACGCGGGCGCGACTATGCCGGCGTTGATCACAACGCCATGCAGCGGGCCGAGTTTGGCTTGCGCTTCGCCGAACATGGAAACGACATCGGTCTCGACCGCAACGTCGCCTCGCACGGCAACCACCTGCACGCCGGCCTCTCGAACCGCCTGAGCTGTCTTTTCGGCCGCGGATTGATCGCGCAGGTAGTTGAGTGCCACATTCCAGCCCTTGGCCGCGCATAACAAGGCCGTCGCACGGCCGATGCCGCGGGTACCGCCTGTGATAAGAATGTTTTTCATCGGTGTGCGCCCGCCCGCGGGATAATATTACCCTGTGAGAATAACGCGTATAGAACATGTTCAATTGGCAATGCCGGCCGGCGGCGAAGATGCGGCCCGGAAATTCTATGGCGGCATTCTCGGCATTGCGGAAACTGCGAAGCCCGCGCACCTCGCCAAGCGCGGCGGCTGCTGGTTCGAGCGCGGCGATCTGAAGCTTCACTTGGGCGTGGAAGCCGACTTCCGACCGGCGCGTAAGGCTCATGTGGCGTTGCTGGTTGCCGACCTTCGCGGGCTTCAAGAAGAGCTCCGGGCGTCAGGGTATGCACTCAACGAAGACGAGCCCCTCGAAGGCTACCATCGCATCTATGTCGACGATCCGTTCGGCAATCGCATCGAGCTGATGGAATCAAACTAGGGCTCGCTGCTCTGAAGGCCCCGGCTACAGGTCTCTTGAGGCCCAGCGCGGCCTCGCATCAAAGGTGCACGTGCCGCGTTGCAAAAACATGCGTGAACTGCGTCGGAGTCCTGGCAATCGCTTGTATCAACAGGGGATTCGGTCGCATAACATTTGGCCCAGTAGCGCCCAAACGTGAAGGCGTTGAGGTGAATCGAGTACCTTGGAGCAGAAGATGTCGCGCGGGCAAAACCCGTTGGTCTTGATGATGGCGCTTTCGCTGCCCGGTGCAGCTCACGCGTTGGGGTTGGGCGAGATCCATGTGAACTCTGCTCTCAACGAGCCGCTCGCAGCCGACATCGAGATCGTCGGCGCAACGGCGGAAGAGCTATCCAGCCTGACCGCGTCGGTTGCCAACAAGGATGCATTTCTGCGGTTCGGCGCCGAACGTCCCGCCTTCCTTGCATCGGCGACGTTCAAGGTATCGCGCGACGTCAAAGGAAAGCCGGTGCTGGTCATTCGCTCGAGCGACTCATTCACCGAGCCTGTCGTCAATCTATTGGTTGATCTTCGCTGGCACAATGGCGAAGTCATTCGTCAGTATTCCCTGCTGCTGGATCCGGCCGGCTTCCCCGCCGCGACTCAAGTGGCCGCGGCCGTGCGTTCGCCCGCGGTCCCGCCCGCGGCGCTTGTCCTGCCGGCGCCGGCCGCAGCGATGACCACCACTTTGGCAGCGGCAGACGCTCCGATCGCTTCTCCCGGCGCCACGGCATCGAGCACGCGAACCACCACCCATGTGAAAATCGGCGTGAAAGCAACGCTGCGTGGTGTCGCCTGGCGCGTTGGCGCGCGCTCCGATTCCGATCTCAAGAAAACCATGTTGGCGATTTTCCGCGCCAATCCGCACGCATTCGAGGGCAACATAAACCGCCTGCGACTGGGTGCCGTACTGACGATTCCTTCGGCGGCAGACATCTCGACCATCTCCAGGGAAGATGCCGGCCGCGAAATACGCGCGCAGATGACGGCCTGGCGCACCTCGCCGCAAAAAACGCGCGCAGCGGCGGTGGCGCAGGCAGTGGCGGGGCCCGTGCAAGCAACGCCGGTACAGGCGCATGGCGTGGCTGACACGAACGCTCCGACGGCAGCCGCCGACGCGGCGGAGACAGCGGCGCTCAATCTGCGGGTCCAGTCCCTCGAACAGGGGCTGCACGACATACAAGGTCAATTGGAACGCGAGCACAACAAATTGCTCAGCGTGCAGTCTGAGGTCAGGTACGCCGAACAATCGGTGAACGACCCGGTCGCGGCAGCCCCGGCGCCGCGCCATTGGCTGCTGACATCCTTGATGGCAGGATTGGCCTTGCTGGCAGGCGCTTTGGGCGCAATGTTCCTCAAGCAGCGCCGCGGCGCGACGCCGAAGGCCAACGCCGCCAACTCGATTCCGGCCGGCAAGGCACCGATGGCGGACGAAACGTCGCATCCTGCCGAGAACGTCGCTGCCGCACAGCCCGCGGCGCGAGAAACATTGCGCAGCATGCCGCGGCCCATATGGCGAGATTCGATGGAGTTGAGCGCAGCGCGGAACTCCGTGAGCGACAAGTCAGAGGCGAAGCCCGGCGAACAGAGCTCTACGGCCATGAATACCGAGTTGGCTACCCCGTCCAAGCCCACTTTCACCGTCAACGAGGACGAACTGCGGGCGGCCTACGAGGACACCCTCGATCTTTCGGGCGAGACCGCGATTCTTGCCAACGACATTGCCGCCGCATGCGGCGATACGGCGAACCTGCCTGCCGCCACGGTCAATCTGAATGCGCACGCGCTGCAAGCCGCAGCAACAGCCCGCAATTCAGCCAATGCCGATGAATCCGTCGCCGCCGGCGAATCAGAAAATTCCGACCAACCCACTGCCTCCGAGGATGCCGCAACCGCCATCGTCAGTGCCGAGGAGTTGCGCGTCGACACCACCAATCTGGACTACAACCTGGTGGATCTCGATCTGACGGCTCAGCACGTGCACATGCCGAGCGTGCTGCACGAGCGGGTGGTCGTCAAAGAGCGGCGCACCAATCTGGTCGATGTTCTCAAGAAGGCGGTCGAGCGTGAACCCGACCGCAGCGATTTGCGCATGAAGTTGCTGGAAACTTATTACGCTGCCGCCGCCGCCAATCGCCATGCATTTCTCGAAGTGGTGCAAAAGCTGGCGCGCGACCGTGACCGCTTGGACGAAGGCGAATGGGAAAAGATCGCCCACATGGGCAAGCTGATCGCTGCCGATACCGCGCTGTTTTCTGCAGACTCGGAAGCTGAGGACGACAAGTTGGCCGATTGCGCTTGAAGTTGCCGGCGCTTCGCCGCCACGTCGTCGCAGTCGCAGTCGCCTCAGGCGACGCCGCGTTGCTCGAGAAACTCGCTTAGGATCAATGCCGTATGGCTTTTGCCGGGCTTGCGGGCAATGGCCTCGAGCGAGCCCTGGGCGACGACTTGACCTCCGCCCGAGCCGCCTTCCGGACCCAGGTCGATGATCCAGTCCGCCTCCGCCATGATGTCGAGATTGTGCTCGATCACGACCAAGGTATTGCCGGTATCGACCAGACGATGCAATACCCGTAAAAGCTTTTCCACATCCGCCATGTGCAGGCCGACCGTAGGCTCGTCGAGCACATAGAGCGTGTGTTGTCCTTCGCGGCGCGCGATGTCCTTGCCCAACTCGTCGGTGCGTACCTTGGCAAGCTCGGTGACCAATTTGATGCGCTGACTTTCCCCGCCCGACAGGGTGGGGCTTGGCTGGCCGAGGCTCAAGTATCCCAATCCTACGTCGGCAAGCAGGCTCAAAGGATGATGCACGCTGCGTTGTGCGGCGAAAAACTCCAGGGCATCTTCGACGCTCATCGCGAGAACTTCACCGATATTCTTGCCCTTGAACAGTATGCTCAATGTCTCCCGATTGAAGCGCTTGCCGCCGCAAACGTCGCAAAGCACCTGCACGTCAGGCAAGAAGCTCATTTCGATGCGCTGCATGCCCTGACCCTCGCAAGCTTCGCAGCGGCCGCCTGCCGTATTGAAGGAGAATCGGCTGGCGGTGAATCCGCGCATGCGCGCCTCCGTGGTCTCCGCGTAGAGCCGCCGGATCGAATCCCAGAAACCGATATACGTGGCCGGGCAGGAGCGCGGCGTTTTGCCGATGGGAGTCTGATCGACCTCGAGAACTCGGCTGACCGATTGCCAACCGCGGATGTCGTCGCAGCCTTGCAGCACTACTTCGGCCTTGCGGGCTCGCTGGGCGCGGGTCGGGCGCGTCAGCAGGCGCTGCAGATTTTTCAGCAGAACATCGCGCGCCAACGAGGATTTTCCCGAGCCGGAAACCCCCGTGATGACGCTGAGTCTGCCGACGGGAATGCGCGCATTGACGTTGCGAAGATTGTGCAGGGCAGCCCCGGCAATTTCGAGCATGGGCGTATCGCGATCGATCGGGCGCCGCTTGGACCTCGAGTGCAGCAACGGCGCTGCAAGACAGCGCCCGGTCACGGAATTACGCCACTCGGCCAGCTGCAGCGCGCTGCCTTGCGCCACCAGGCTGCCGCCGCGCGTGCCCGCGCCGGGGCCCAGGTCGATCACATGATCGGCGCGCCGTATCGTGTCCTCGTCGTGTTCGACAACGACCAGGGTGTTGCCCTTGGCCCGCAATCGATCCAGGGTATCGAGCAGCGTGACGTTGTCGCGTGGATGCAAGCCGATGGTTGGTTCGTCCAGCACATAGCAGACGCCCTGCAGATTGGACCCCAGTTGCGCGGCGAGTCGAATGCGCTGCGCTTCGCCGCCGGACAAAGTGGGCGCCGCGCGATTCAGCTGCAAATAACCCAGGCCGACGTCGCAGAGAAAATTGGTGCGTGCCATGAGCTCGGCCAACAGGTCGCGCGCGATATCGCGCTCGCGGCCCACCAATTTCAGCTGCGCGAGCTGCGCTGAAAATTCCTGTACCGGCAGATTCGCAAGCGCGGCAATCGACTGGCCGCGAAACAGCACGCTGAGGGCGATCGGATTGAGGCGTTGGCCCGCACATTGCGGACAGGGCTCGAGAGGCGCATCTGCGTCTTCGCGCCACGCCGATTCCTCGCCGCTCTGCTCGGCGTCGAACTGCGGCAATTGCAGGCCCGTGCCGAAGCAGCCCTTGCACCAGCCATGCTTCGAATTGAATGAAAACAGCCGCGGATCGAGCTCCGGGAAGCCGGTGCCGCAATTCGGGCATGCCCGCTTGGTGGAAAACACGCCGGCATCGACGCTCGACCCGGTTTCCTGCACGTGCACAACTCCCTTGCCATGCGCCAGCGCCAGGTCGAGTTGCTCGCGCAAGGCGGCTTCCGCCGAGGCGCTGACCTTCAATTCTCCGGCCGGCAGTTCGATGTTGTGCTCCATGAATCGGTCGAGCCGCGGCCACTTCTTGGTCGGAATCAAATTGCCGTCGACGCGCAAATGTTCGAATCCCTTGCCTCGCGCCCACTTGGCCAGCGCGGTATATAGCCCCTTGCGCGCGACAATCAGCGGCGCGAACAGCGTGATGCGCTTGCCGCGGTATTCCCGGAGCAGGCGCGCGGCGATCGCGTCGGCCGACTGCGGCTCGATGCGGGCCTCGCAGGCAGGGCAATACTGCACGCCCAGCTTGACGAACAGCAGGCGCAGGAAATGATAGATCTCAGTGAGCGTCGCCACGGTGCTCTTGTGTCCGCCGCGGCTGGTGCGCTGTTCTATCGCCACGGTGGGCGGAATGCCGAAGATCGCATCCACATCGGGCCGCGAAGCGGGCTGCACGAATTGCCGCGCGTAGGCGTTCAATGATTCGAGATAGCGCCGTTGACCTGCGGCAAAGAGGATGTCGAAGGCAAGCGTGCTCTTGCCGCTGCCGGAGACGCCGGTGATCACGGTGAACCGATTCAGGCCCAGGTTCACATCGACGTTCTTGAGATTGTGCTCGCGCGCGCCGCGAATCTCGATGGCGGTGGGCAGCTGGGACTGGCGCGCTTGCGGCGTGGCATAGTGCGGCGAGAAATCGCGCACGCCTGAACCCAGGCGGTCTTCCTCGATCAGCGCGCGGCCGGTATGCGAAGTGCTCGAGCGGGCGATTTGCGCCGGTGTGCCGACACCGACGATGCGGCCGCCGCCTTCTCCGCCTTCCGGCCCCAAATCGATGACCCAATCGGCGGCGCGAATCACATCGAGGTTGTGCTCGATCACCAGCAGCGAGTGCCCGGCATCGATCAGCCGCCGAAAGGCGCGCAACAGCTTGGCTACATCGTCGAAATGCAGGCCGGTGGTGGGTTCGTCGAACAAGAACAGCGAGCCGCGCTGCTCAGTTCCCGCAGGCTTGGCACGCGCACCCTTCTTGGGTGCCTTGAGCCTGACCGCGCTGTCTGCCAGGTGCCCGGCAAGCTTGAGCCGTTGCGCTTCGCCGCCCGAGAGCGTCGGCACTGGCTGGCCCAGGCGCAAATAATCCAGCCCGACTTCGGTCAGGGGCGCCAAACGAACGCAGACCTCCTCATCGGCAGAGAAGAAAGACAGCGCTTCGGAGACGGTGAAGTCCAGCACATCTGCGATGCTTTTCGGGGCAGATGCGCCGCGCGTCAACTTGACGTCGAGCACGTCGGCCCGGTAGCGGCGGCCGTCGCAATCCGGACAGCGCAGGTACACATCCGATAGGAATTGCATCTCGACATGCTCGAATCCATTGCCGCCGCACGCGGGACAGCGGCCATTGCCGGCATTGAAGCTGAATGTCCCGGCGGTATATTTGCGCTCGCGCGCCTGCGGCAGGCGCGCGAAAAGATCGCGGATCGCATCGAATGCGCCCACATAGCTTGCAGGATTGGACCGTGTGGTGCGTCCGATGCGGCTCTGGTCGACCATCACCACCTCGTCGATGAGATCGGCGCCTTCGAGCGCGCGGTGCAGGCCGGGGTTCTCAGTGGGCTTGCCCTTGGCGCGCAGCAATGCCGGATACAGCACGTCGTGCACCAGCGTGGACTTGCCGGAACCGCTGACGCCGGTCACGCAAACCAGCCGCTGCAGCGGAATCTGCACATCGATGTCCTTGAGGTTGTGCTCGGTCACGCCCTCGATGCGCATGCTGCTCGAGACGCCGGCATGGCTCGGCGCCATGGGAATTTCGACGCGCTTGCGCCCGAACAAATAATCGGCAGTCAGGGAACCGCCGGCGCCCTTGAGTTCGCGCAGAGGCCCGTAAAATACGATTTCGCCGCCGCCTTCTCCGGGCGCAGGACCGATGTCGAGGACGCGATCCGCGGCCTGAATCACCTTGGGATCGTGCTCGACCACGACCAGCGTGTTGCCCGCGTCGCGCAGACGGTGCATGACCCCAACGATGCGCTCCACGTCCCGCGGATGCAGTCCGATCGAGGGTTCGTCGAGAACGAACAGCGTGTTGACCAAGGAAGTCCCGAGCGCCGTGGTCAAGTTGATGCGCTGGACTTCACCGCCGGAAAGCGTGCGCGACTGGCGATCGAGGTTCAAATAGCCCAGCCCCACATCGGTGAGATATTTGAGGCGCGCGCGAATCTCGCGCAGCAGCAGTTCCGTCGCCTCGTCGAGCAGCGCCGGAAGTTTGAGAGTTTCGAAAAAATGTCTGCTGTCGTCGATGGACAGCAGCATCAGCTCGCGGATATTCAGGCCGGGGATGCCGACGCGCCACAGCAGTGCTTCGGGTTTGAGCCGCGCGCCGCCGCAGGCGCCGCACTCCGTGTAGGAACGGTAGCGCGACAGCAGCACGCGGATATGCATTTTGTAGGCTTTGGTTTCCAGCCACGCGAAGAAGCGGCGCACGCCATACCAAACCTTCTTGGTCCATTCTCCTTCGCCGTCGATGACCCAGGCGCGCTGCGCCTCGGTCAGGTCGCGCCAGGCGGTGTCCACCGGTATGTCGCGTTTGCGCGCGAAGCGCATGAGATCCGTCTGGCATTCCTTATAGGACTCGGTCTGCCAGGGTTTGATGGCGCCTTCGCGCAGACTCAACGAGGTGTCGGGAATGACCAAACCGTAATCGACGCCGATGCTGCGGCCGAAGCCGCGGCAGGTGTCGCAGGCGCCGATCGGCGAATTGAAGCTGAAGGTGCTGGGACTGGGCTCTTTGTAGTGGATGTCGCAGTCCGGGCAATGCAATCCGGTCGAAAAGCGCCACGGCGCGGCAGCCTCACCGCCCGCGGCCGTGTCGCCGCCCGCAGCCGCGTCGGCCTCCCGATAGACGTCGATGCGGCCTTGACCTACTTTGAGTGCCGCTTCGATCGCATCTCCCGCACGCGCGGGATCGACCGACGACCATCGAAAGCGGTCTTGGATCACCTGCAGGGTGTCGCCGCGCTTCTCGTGGATGCGAGTGTAGCCTTGCGTGGACAGCAGACCCTTGATCTCGGCCTCGCTGAAGTTCTTCGGAATCGATACCGGAAAGGTCAGCAGCAGTTTGGGATCGCCGTGATCCTTGGCCAGGGCGCCCAAATGCTCCTGCACGCTGGCCGAATTGTCGCGGCGCACCGGCTTGCCGCAGCCGCGGCAGTGCAAAACCGCGGCGCGGGCAAACAGCAATTTCAAATGATCATTCAGTTCCGTCATGGTGCCGACGGTGGAGCGCGAGGTGCGCACCGGATTGGTCTGATCGATGGCGATCGACGGCGGTATGCCCTCGATCCGGTCGACCTGCGGCTTGTCCATGCGATCCAGGAATTGGCGCGCGTAGGGCGAGAATGTTTCGACGTAGCGGCGCTGGCCTTCGGCGTACAGCGTGTCGAACACGAGCGAAGATTTGCCCGATCCGCTGACGCCCGTTACCACGATCAGCTCGTTGAGAGGCAGATCGAGATCCAGATTTTTTAGATTGTTCTGGCGGGCGCCGCGGATGCGGATTGCATCCGAGCGGGGAGGATCGAAGGGTGGCATCCTGTCAGTTTACAGGATGTGTCAAGCTCACCGGCCGGCGAACTGCTCCATCATCAGACCGGTGCCGCCGCGGGTGACATGCGCCACGATCGCCGTGCGGCGATGAATCTTGGTCACTAAACCTAAGTTAATGGCGAAGGCCAGCTGTACCTGCTGCCCCTTGCGCAACCCCAAGTTTTCCGTCTCGACAAAGACGCCATTGGCGCTCAAGTTTTTGGCTTTGCAGATTCGGCTTTTACGACCGGACATCACCACGTACACAGTTGTGCGTGCGCGGTGGCGGGTGTGCAATCGACGCTCCATCCGTACAATCTCTCATTGAATTGTTCTTAGGACGCCCATTATGCACATCGCCATCGCGATAGCGAAGGGGTGCGGAAGATCTGTGGAGATATGTAAGCCGGCCTGCCGATAAGTAAAATCCGACCGCAGCGCGGCCGGAAAAATCGGGATGCCTAGGCGACGTCTTTGCGCCGAATGGCGAGCTGTTCGGGCGCTTCGATGCCCATCTTGACACGCCGCCCGGTTCCACCCAGCAGGGTGATCTGAATCGGACCATTGGCGAACAATTGCGCCATGGTCATGTTCGCATCCACGCCGTCGGCCGGCTGGATCACGATCGACTCGTCGGCTCGACGGCTGAGGACTAGCATAGATCAGGCTCGGGCTATGGCGCGCAGCGCCTTGGCGAAGGTTTTGCCGTGTGGGTCGTACGTCATCGACGGGCCGCCCCGCACAATGTCGATCAATTGACGGATCTGATGCTGGCGCACATGGATGATGTGGCCGTTGACTTCATTGGCGGTGCGGCAGCCGGCCATGAGCTCCATCAGCTTGCGCCAGCGCTCGACCACGGTGGCCGCAATTCCAGGACTCATTGGGCTTGCGCACAGCGCGCGACGCTCCTGCTCGAGATTTTCGATGGTCTCGAGCACGCGAATTTTTTCAGCGGCGTTTTCTTCGACGGCCTTGGGCGAATCGCCCGTCAGCGCGGTTTTTTCCGCTGCCAGGGTGGCAGCCAGGACACGCGCAAGCTCGATCTCGCGATCCAATAAATCTTCGAGACGGCGGCGGGCATCGGCAAGCATGGCGCTACTTCAGGCCGCGCTCGTACTTCAGCATCTTGTCGGCGACCCGGCCCGCGTCGATTTTATAGGTGCCTGCGCCGATGGCTTGCTTCACCGCCGCCACCTTTTCCGCATTCACGACAGGAGCCTTGGCCACCGCTTCTTCGATTTTCTGCATCGAGCGCGCGGAGTCGGTCAGGGTCACATGATCGCCGGTCTGAGCCGTGGCCGCAGCCGCGGAACCTTCGCCCTGCGCCTTGTCAGCTACAACGCCGTTGCCACCCGAACCCTTCGCGGGCGCGACCGGCTCAGCCGTTGATATTCCACTGATTTTGTCAGTCACCGAAATCTCCTCAAGGCCCAACGCTGCCCATGCACTGTTATCGTCAGGGTTTGGATGAACTTTAACGAGTTCGCCCAAGAGCACCCGCTACCTTCCTTATCGGCTGTGACGTGGATCACTGAAGGGCTACTGCAAAATAATTTCGACGACTTCTTGGGATCGGGCGATTCCCTCGACGATTTTTCCAGATGACAGATTCTGGACCCTAACCCTTTGATTAATAAGGCCGTCGCTCAACGCGCGTCCCGCCATCCGAACGCTGATGCCGCCGGCGTCGGCGAGCAAGGTCACCGATTGACCCCGCTGCACTGCCTTGGGGGCCACCAGCTGCTGATTGGTCAAATAGGCGCCCCCCGCGATCGGGCGGCCGGCGGTGAGGCCAACGGCAACGGCGGGATCGTCGAGGAAGCCTAAGGGCAGCTCGGAAAGGTCATGCTCTTCGACCTTGAGGTCGCTCGCCTTGATCACCGTGCCTTGGACGATGGCATGCGTGGCAACGGCCACGGGCGAGGTGCCGACGATTCGGACCTGCACATAGAGATGCCAGGGTTTCGGATCCGGGCAACGCAGTTCGATCATGACTCGATCTTTCATATGCTGCGGCGAGGCGACTACCGGCCTGATCGGCTTGGTGCATTTCTCAAATTGCAGATGCCCTTCGATCGGGCCTACCAAGAAACGCTGCCGCTCGGTCAATTTCGGAAACTGCAGCGCCGCCTGGGATTTGGCCAATGCTTCGAGCGGCGCCGGATCTTGCGGGTCGGCAATCTGCGCAGAAGCGGGTAAGGAAGCGATTGCCGGCAGCGCAGCGGCTAGCAGAGCCGCGAGGCAGCAACGCGCGCGGGTGCGACGAAAAATTGGCGCAGTTCGCATAGGTAAACCTAAATAAGCAAGCGCCGTGCCATCCATCGCCAGGCCACAGCGCTGCTGCCATCGGCGC
>Ga0193726_1001332_pt1 | contig 19842 bp, 23 predicted proteins | sample H2c1metaG_FD_144928 | JGI IMG/M metagenome (GOLD analysis project Ga0193726, IMG submission 144928) | Soil microbial communities from a riparian zone of the East river system, Colorado, United States - H2c1 | ecosystem: Environmental > Terrestrial > Soil > Riparian zone | place: USA: East River... | reverse complement strand
CCCGCCCGCCGGAGCCGCCGCGGCGGCCGCCGCCGCGCGCTCCGCCACCTTCGTCGTGTGGCCCTTGAAGAGCCGCGTCGGCGCGAACTCGCCGAGCTTGTGCCCGACCATGTTCTCGGTGACGTAGATCGGGATGAACTTCCTTCCGTTGTGCACCGCCATCGTGTGCCCCACCATCTCGGGCACCACGGTCGACCGGCGCGACCACGTCTTGATGACTTTCTTCTCGGCGCCGCGGTTCATCACCTCGATCTTCTCGAGCAGCGAGGTGTCGACGAACGGCCCCTTTTTCAGTGAGCGACTCATTTACTTCTGTCTCCGCTGAACGATGAACTGGTCGGTCGTCTTGCGGTTGCGCGTCTTGTAGCCCTTGGTCGGCAGGCCCCACGGCGACACCGGATGCCGTCCGCCCGACGTCTTGCCTTCGCCGCCGCCCAGCGGGTGATCCACCGGGTTCATCGCGACGCCGCGCACGTGCGGCCGCTTGCCGAGCCACCGGCTGCGCCCCGCCTTGCCGATCGACACGTTCTCGTGATCGATGTTGCCCACCTGGCCGATCGTCGCGTAGCACTCGACGTTGATCTTCCGGATTTCGCTCGACGGCATCTTGACCGACGCGTACTCGCCTTCTTTGGCGACGACCTGGACCGACGACCCCGCGCTGCGCGCGATCTGGCCGCCCTTGCCGGGCCGCAGCTCGACGTTGTGCACGAGCGTGCCGAGCGGAATGTTCTTCAGCGGCAGCGAGTTGCCCGGCAGGATGTCGACGTTCGGGCCGGCGACGATCATGTCGCCCACCTTCAGGCCGATCGGCTGCAGGATGTAGCGCTTCTCGCCGTCCGCGTACGTCAGCAGCGCGATGCGCGCGGAGCGGTTCGGGTCGTACTCGATCGTCGACACCTTCGCCGGAATGTCGCGCTTGTCGCGCTTGAAGTCGATGATGCGGTACATCCGCTTGTGGCCGCCGCCGCGCCACCACGACGTGAGGTCGCCCGTGTTGCTGCGGCCGCCGGTGTGGTGATTCGGCTCGACGAGGGGCTTGTGCGGCTCCTGCGTCGTGATCTCGTCGAAGGTCTGCACGGTTTGAAACCGTGTGCCGGGCGACGTCGGATTCAGTTTGCGAAACGGCATGATTACGCGCCTTCCAGGAATTCGGGCATCTTCTCGCCCTCGCGCAGCTTCACGTACGCCTTCTTCCAGTCCGATCGGGCGCCGGCATAGCGGCCCTGCCGCTTCACCTTGCCGTGCGCGATGCTCGTCCGGATGGAATCGACCTTCGCGCCGAGCAACTGCTCGACCGCGCGCTTGATCTGCACCTTGTTCGCGCCGGGCGCGACCTGGAACACGATCGTGCGGCCGTCTTCGCGCAGCAGCGAGGTCTTCTCGGTGATGAGCGGGCGCCGAATGACGTCGGTGATTTTCAGCATCTTTGTTCTCACTCGCGCCTTGCGGCGCTACGCGAGCGCCTCCTGCAGTTTCTCGAGCGCCGTCCGCGTCGCCACCACGTGGCCGGCGTCCGCGACCTGGCGCGCCGTCAGCCGCGCGCTCTGCACGAGCGAGATGCCCGGGATGTTGCGCACCGACAGCGCCAGCTTCTCGTCCAGCGCGACGTCGACGAGCACGGCCTTGCCGGTCACGCCGAGGCGCTTCAGCAGCTCCGCCGCCGCCTTGGTCTTCACTTCGCCGGCCGACAGCGCGTCGACGACGACGAGCGTGCCGGCGTTGAGCTTCTGCGCGAGCGCCGCGCGCAGCGCGCCGCGCTTCACCTGCCGGGGCAGCGCGAAGTCGTAGCTGCGCGGCTGCGGGCCGAACACCGTGCCGCCGTGCCGCCACAGCGGCGTGCGGCTCGATCCGACGCGCGCGCGGCCCGTGCCCTTCTGGCGCCACGGCTTCTTGCCGCTGCCGCTCACGTTCGCGCGGTTCTTGGTCTGCGCGGTTCCGCGGCGCTTCGCCGCGTTCTCGTGCACGACCGATTCCCAGATGAGATCGGTGTTCACGCGGCCGCCAAAGATCTCGTCCTTGACGTCGAGCTTGCCGATCTTCTTGTTGTCGCCGTTGACGATGTCCAGCTGCATGGCGTTACTTCTTGCCCTTCTTGGGCTTCTCGACCTGCGCGACCTTGAGCTTCTTCGCCGTGGTCGCCTTGCGCACGATCACGTAGCCCGTCGGCGCGCCCGGAATGCCGCCTTCGAGCACGAGGAGATGATTGTCGGCGTCGACGCGCAGCACTTTGAGGTTGCGAATCGTCACGCGGCCGCCGCCCATGCGGCCCGCCGCGCGCATCCCCTTGACGACGCGCGAGGGAAACGACGACGCGCCGATGGATCCCGGCGCGCGGTGGAACATCGAGCCGTGCGTCGCCGCGCCGCCCGCGAAATGGTGGCGCTTCACGACGCCCTGGAACCCCTTGCCGCGCCCGGTCCCGATGACGTCGACGCGGTCGCCCGGCGCATACATCGACACGAGCACCTGATCGCCGGCCTTGACGGCTTCGCCGCCGGCCGCGACCTTCACTTCGCGCCGCACGCGCGTCGGCGGCACGTTCGCCTTCTTGTAGTGGCCGGCCAGCGGCTTCCCGACTTTCGCCGGCGTCTCCTCGACGAGGCCGAGCTGCACGGCTTCGTAGCCGTCGGTCGACGCCGTCTTCGACTGCACGACGACGCAGGGGCCGGCCTTGATGACGGTCGCGGGGTGGACGCTGCCGTCCGCCTCGAAGATCTGCGTCATGCCGACTTTTCTTCCGATGATTCCCGTAATCATTTTTTTACTTTGCGCCGGGGCCCCACCCCCAGCGCCTGTGCCTTCGCGGCTTACGCCGCTCGGCTATGGTTGCCACGACTTTCCGCTTAGTGCATCAACCGAAGGCCGCGGACTGTCCGACCAGCCCCTAGCCACCAGCCACTAGCCACCAGTCACTATTTGTGTTCCTTGCCGAACGCCTTGATCTCGACGTCCACGCCCGCCGGCAGATCCAGCTTCATCAGCGCGTCCACCGTCTGCGGCGTGGGCTCGAAGATGTCGATCAGCCGCTTGTGCGTGCGGATCTCGAACTGCTCGCGCGACTTCTTGTCGACGTGCGGCGACCGCAGCACCGTCCACTTGTTCTTGGACGTCGGCAGCGGGATCGGCCCCGCCAGGCGCGCGCCGGTGCGCTTCGCCGTCTCGACGATCTCGCTCGTCGACTGATCGAGCACGCGGTAGTCGTACGCCTTGAGGCGGATGCGAATCTTGTCGCTGAAAGTTGATGCGGTGGCCATTTATTTTCCCTGCATGCGAGCGACGACTTCCTCGCTCACGTTCGACGGCGCCTGCTCGTACCGATCGAAGTGCATCGAGTACGTCGCGCGCCCCTGGGTGCGTGAACGAAGATCGGTCGAGTAGCCGAACATTTCCGACAGCGGCACGCGCGCTTGAATGATCTGCGTGCCGCCGCGATCTTCCTGCGACTGAATCTGGCCGCGCCGGCTGGAGAGGTTCCCCATCACGTCGCCCATGTGTTCCTTCGGGACGACCACTTCGACGCGCATGATCGGCTCGAGCAGCACCGGCTTGGCTCGCTTGGCCGCGTCCTGGAACGCCATCGAGCCGGCGATCTTGAACGCCATTTCCGACGAGTCGACGTCGTGGTACGAGCCGTCGTACAACTCGATCCGCACATCGTCGATCGGATAGCCGGCGAGGATGCCGCGCGTGAGCGCTTCCTTGATGCCTTCGTCGATCGGCTTGATGAATTCCTTCGGAATCGAGCCGCCGGTCGTCTCGTTCTCGAAGATGTAGCCGGTGCCCGGCTCGCCGGGGTAGAGATGAATCTTGACGTGGCCGTACTGGCCGCGGCCGCCGGTCTGCTTCGCGTACTTCATCTCGCCGTCCGCCGGACGCGTCAGCGTTTCCTTGTAGGCGACCTGCGGCTTGCCGACGGTCGCTTCGACCGCGAACTCGCGCTTCAGCCGGTCCACGATGATCTCGAGGTGCAGCTCGCCCATGCCGGCGATGATGACCTGGCCGGTCTGAATGTCGGTCTGCACGTGGAAGGTCGGATCCTCCGCCCGCAGCTTCTGCAGGCCGACGCCGAGTTTTTCCTGGTCGGTCTTCGTCTTCGGCTCGATCGCGAGCGAGATGACCGGCTTCGGGAAATCCATCGCCTCGAGCACGATCGGGTGCTTCTCGTCGCACAGCGTGTCACCGGTCGAGACGCTCTTCAGACCCACCGCGGCCGCGATATCGCCGGCGTAGACTTCCTTGATTTCCTCGCGCTTGTTCGCGTGCATCTTGAGCAAGCGGCCGATGCGCTCCGTGCGCTGCTTCGTCGAGTTGAAGACCGACGAACCGGCGGTGAGCACGCCCGAATACACGCGGAAGAACGCCAGCTGACCGACGAACGGGTCGGTCATGATCTTGAACGCCAGCGCGCTGAACGGCGCCTCGTCCGACGCCGGACGCTCGATCAGGTTGGCATCCGGATCCTCCGGGTCGACCTTCTTGTCCGGGTCGATGCCCTTGATGGACGGCACGTCGAGCGGCGACGGCAGGAAGTCGACGACGGCGTCGAGCAGCGGCTGGACGCCCTTGTTCTTGAACGCCGATCCGCAGATGACGGGCACGAACGCCGCTTCACCCTTGCTGCGGACCGAGCTGTTGACGCGCTTGCGCAGCGCCGCCTTGATCTCGTCCTCGGTGATCGTCTCGGCCTGGCCGTGCAGGTACTTCTCGAGGATCGCGTCGTCGACCTCGCTGACCTTCTCGATCAGCTGCTCGCGATAGTGCTTCGCCTCGTCCAGCATGTCGGCCGGAATCTCGCCGACGACGTAGTCGGCGCCCATGGTCTCGTCCTTGTAGGTAATCGACTTCATCCTGATGAGGTCGACGACGCCGAGGAACTTGTCTTCCGAGCCGATGGGGAGCTGAATCGCGACGGGATTGGCTTCGAGCTTCGTGATGATCTGGTCGAAGGTGCGCTTGAAGTCCGCGCCGATGCGGTCCATCTTGTTGACGAAGCAGATGCGCGGGACGCGGTACTTGTCGGCCTGGCGCCAGACGGTCTCGGACTGCGGCTCGACGCCGGCGACCGAGTCGAACACGGCGACGGCGCCGTCGAGGACGCGGAGCGAGCGCTCGACTTCGGCCGTGAAGTCGACGTGGCCCGGCGTGTCGATGATGTTGATGCGGTGATCGCGCCAGAAGCAGGTCGTCGCGGCCGACGTGATCGTGATGCCGCGCTCCTGCTCCTGCTCCATCCAGTCCATGACGGCGGTGCCTTCGTGGACTTCACCAATCTTGTACGTAATCCCGGTGTAGAACAGGATCCGTTCCGTGGTGGTGGTCTTGCCGGCATCGATGTGGGCCATGATGCCGATGTTCCGCGTTTTTGCTAGAGGACTCTGTCTCGCCATTGCTCTAAATCGTTACCAGCGGTAGTGGGCGAAGGCTTTGTTCGCTTCCGCCATACGATGCGTGTCTTCGCGCTTCTTGACGGCGCCGCCGCGCAGGTTGGCCGCGTCCAGCAGCTCGTTCGCCAGCTTCTCCTGCATCGTCTTGCCGTCGCCGCGCGCCGTCGCGTAGCCGACGATCCAGCGGATGCTGAGGGAGAGGCGGCGGTTCGGGTTCACTTCGACCGGCACCTGGTAGTTGGAGCCGCCGACGCGCCGCGACTTCACCTCGAGGCTCGGCTTGACGTTGTCGATCGCCTTCTTGAAGACCTTGAGCGGATCGTCCGCGGTCTTTTCCTTGATGATGTCGAAGCTCTTGTAGAGGATGCGCTCGGCCGTGCTCTTCTTGCCGTCGCTCATCACGCAGGCGATGAACTTGCTGACGAGCGGGCTCTGATAGATCGGATCCGCTGCAATCTCGCGCTTCGCAATAACTCGTCGTCTCGGCATAATTACGCTTTCTTCGGCCGCTTGGCGCCGTATTTCGATCGACCCTGCATCCGTCCCGCGACGCCGACCGCGTCGAGCGTGCCGCGGACCACGTGGTAGCGGACGCCCGGGAGATCCTTCACGCGGCCGCCGCGGATCAGCACCAGCGAGTGCTCCTGCAGGTTGTGGCCGACGCCCGGGATGTAGGTCGTGACCTCGATGCCGTTGGTCAGGCGCACGCGCGCGACCTTACGCAGCGCCGAGTTCGGCTTCTTGGGCGTCTGGGTGAACACGCGCACGCAGACGCCGCGCTTCTGCGGGCTGTTCTGCAGCGCAGGACTCTTCGTCTTGCTGACGATCTTCTTGCGCCCGTTGCGGACAAGCTGACTGATAGTCGGCATAAAAAGCATTTCGGAATGCAGATTTAGGGATTGCGGATTGAGATTGCTGAATGCAATCCGAAATCCGAAACCAGAAATCCGCAATTCTTCGTTTCAGGCCTAGAAGCCCCGAAAGGCTTGGCGCCTGAAAACCAACTCCCCTACAAGTCGGATTGGGTTCTTACGATGGAGGCTAGATAGGGTGTCCTAACCTCAATAGAACCTGACGAATATAGCATGGGGCGCAAGGAACGCGCAAACGGCAGGACCTCATCCAGCTCATCAGGGCCCGGGCGGAGCGATCTCCGCCCCTACGCGGGCTTCGGGGCGCCGCCCGGGGCGGGCCCGGTCGCCATCTTCAGGTTCACGTTACTGCGCTTGAGCAGCGCCTCGAAACCGGCCTTATCTACCGCTTTTGTATAGGCTTCCTCGGGTTCGACGAGCTTTTTCGTCACCAGCTCCATCAGGGCGTCGTTCAGGCTGACCATCCCGACGGCCTTCCCGACCTGCATCATCGAGTTGATCTGGAAGGTCTTGGCTTCGCGGATCAGATTCGAGATCGCGGGGGTCACGATCAGCACTTCGAGCGCCGCGATGCGCCCCCCGCCGATCTTGCGGCACAGCGTCTGCGCGATGACGCCGCGCAGCGATTCCGACAGCATGACGCGGATCTGCGACTGGCGATCCGCCGGGAACTGATCGATGACGCGGTCGACGGTCGACGCCGCCGTCGACGTATGCAGCGTCCCGAACACCAGGTGCCCCGTCTCGGCGGTCTCGATCGCGATCGCGACCGTCTCGAGATCGCGCATTTCGCCGACGAGCACGATGTCCGGATCCTCACGCAGCGCGGCGCGCAGCGCGTGCTTGAACGAGCCGGTGTGCGTGTGGACCTCGCGCTGGTTGATGAGGCACGTCTTGTTTTCGTGCACGAACTCGATCGGATCTTCGATGGTGATGATGTGATCCTGCCGCTGCCGGTTGATCGCATCCACCATCGCGCACAGCGTCGTCGACTTGCCCGAGCCGGTCGGACCGGTGACGAGGACGAGCCCCTTCGACAGCCGGCACAGCGCCATGATCGCCGGCGACAGGCCGAGCTGCTCGGCGGTGAGGATCTTGCTCGGAATCACGCGGAACACGGCGCCCGGCCCCTTGCGATCCATGAAGATGTTGGCGCGGAAGCGCGCGAGCCCCTCGATTTCATAGGCGAAGTCGGTGTCGTGGACGGCCGCGAACTCCGTCCGGTTCTTCTCCGGCATGATCTCCTGAAGCAGCGCCGCCGAGGACTCGGCCGTGAGCGCCGCGGCCGCAGCGTCGAGCGGCTGCATGTGGCCGTCCTTCCGGATGAGCGGCGGCACGCCGACCGTGATATGCAGGTCGGATGCGCCCGCCCCGACCATCTTCCGGAACAAATCATCGATTGCGTGCGGGGTCCCGGCCATGGTCACTGAATCTCCCTCAACTCGACGACATGTTCCATGTTCACGATGAACGTTTCCGGTCCGGATTCGACGTACCGGAACATCTCCGGCGTTCGCGCGAAATCACTCAACCGATCGCGCCCGGCCGGCAGGTAGACGCGCACGGTGCCGCTGACCGTCGTTCCACTCGACATCAGGATCCGCGCGCGGCGTCCCGTCGCGACGTCGTATCCCGGATCGTGCTGCGCCTCCGTCGTCTGATCCAAGAGATGCACGACGACAACGTGCGAGCGGTTGTAGAGCGAGGTTTCGGGCGCGCCGCGGCCCGAGCCGCCATCCAGCTCGAACGGGAAGAACCCTGTTTCGCCGTTCAACAGATCGGCGACGCGTTCAGGGCCCGAGTGCCCCGCCGCGGATTCGGCAAGGAAGAAGCAACCCTGGACGGTCGGACCGCTGGAGAGCGTCAGCTCGGCATGCACCCGCCGCTTCTCGACGCGGAGTTCGGACATCGTTCAGGTATCGGTCCGGCCGGCTCCGGACTTTGATGTATATTGCCCCGCATGAAATACAGTCCTCTTCTTCAGATCATGGCCGTCGGCGCGATGCTCGCGTGCGCGCCGATCGCCAGCGCCCAGCCGCCGCAACAGCCGCCCGCGGGAGGCCCGCCGGCGCAGGGACGCGGCGGCCCGCCGCCGCCGATGACGAACCTCCAGGTGCTGCCCAAGGACACGCCGCGGCCCGAAGTCATTGCCCGGATGCAGGCATTCCGGCAGGCACTCGGCGTCGAGTGCGCGTACTGCCACATCGACGAAGGACGCGGCGGCCGGACCGACTACGCGGCGGATGAGAAGCCGCCCAAGGCGACGGCGCGCGTGATGATGCGCCTCACCGAGGACATCAACACGAAACTCGCCAGCGGCCTCGGCAAGGCCAGTCCGGTCAGCGTCGGCTGCATCACGTGCCACCGCGGCGTGTCGATTCCGAAGCAGCTGCCGGCCATCCTCACGGAGACGGCGTCCGCAAAGGGCACACCCGCGGCGATCGCGGAGTACCGCGACCTTCGCACGAAGTTCTACGGCGGCATGGCGTACGACTTCAGCGAAGGCGCGTTGATCAATTTCGCCGGCGCCACCGCCGCGGCGAAGCCGGACGACGCGATTCAATGGCTGGAGCTGAATCTCGAGTTCTATCCGAAGTCGGTGCGGACGTATCTGTCGATGGCGCAGATCTACAGCCGGAAGCCGGACAAGGACAACGCGATCAAGAGCGTCCAGAAAGCGCTCGAGATCGAGCCTGAAAACGCGCAGGCCAAGCGGCTCCTCGACCAGTTGAAATCGGGACACTAAGAGGGCGGGAAGGGCGGGACGGGCAGGCCAAAACCTTCCAGCCCGTCCCGCCTCTCCTGCCCCTCCCGCCCGGTGTTAAGCTGAAGAAGCCGCATGGACACAGGGATCGGGCCCTCCGCCGTCAACCGGTGGCTGCAGGATCGCGGCCTGCGGCTGGCGGCTGCATTGACGATCGCCGTCGCCGTCCCCGTCGCCGTCCTCTTCTACTTCCAGTTCCGATCCCTCGCCGATCTCGACAAGTCCTCGACCGTCGTGCTCCGTCAGCTCAGCAAGGAAGCCGCTGACGGCGTGACGCGCAGCGTCGAGGAAGCGCTGAAGTCGCCGTACGCCAACGTGCTGCTCCGCACGACGCAGCGCCAGGTCGAGCCGCCCGACCTTCCGGCCATCGCGGCGACGTTCGAGAAGTCGCTGGCGACCGACGCCTTCATCACCCGCTATTACGTCTGGTCGGACGTGGGCAACGAGCACCGCGGCGAAGTCATCGCCTACGATCGCGACCGGCACGGCTTCATCACCGACGTGCCGGAAGCCGAGACGCTCGTGCGCCGCGCACGGGCGATGGCGGTGCAGAAGCGCACCATCGCCGTGTTCGAAACGACGATCGACGGCTGCCGGACCTACGTCCAGGCGCAGCTGCGGTTTTCCTCCGGCGCGCGCGACAAGCTCACGAGCTTCGTCGCGATTGCGGCCGACGGCGACCGCCTGCGGAACGAGTACTTTCCCGCGCTGATCGCGTCCCGGTTGAAGGCCACTGAGGGTCCAACGGGATTCCCGCCGCTGGTCGTAACGCTGCTCGATGCTCAAGGCAGCGTCATCTACCCGCCGGGCGGCACCGCGCCGACGCGCTACGTGGACGAGCGGACGTTCCCGATCGCCTTCGTCGATCCGGAACTGCTCTCGCTCGCGGTGCCGGAGGCGCTCGAAACCTGGCGGATCCGCACGGGCTACGGCAACCAGACGATTCCGGAAATCGTCGACGCCCGCGCGCGCCCCGAGCGTGCGATGATGGCCGTCCTCGCCGGCGTCATCCTCCTCAGCCTCTTCTTCGTCGTCCGCGCCGCCGCACGCGAGGTGCGGCTCGCCGAGCTCAAGTCGAACTTCGTGTCGAACGTGTCGCACGATCTGAAGACGCCCCTCGCCCTGATCCAGCTGTTTGCGGAAACGCTGGAGCTCGGCCGCCTGAAGAACACCGAGCGGGCGCAGGAGTACTACCGCATCATCAACAGCGAAGCGCGCAAGCTGACGAAGCTGATCAACAACCTGCTGGATTTCTCGCGCATCGAGGCGGGGCTGCGCCGCTACAAGACCGAAGTCGCCGACCTGGGGGCCGTCACGGTCCACGTGGTGGACTCGCTCTCCAGCCAGTTCCGCCATCACGGCTTCACGGTGACGACGCGGATCTTACCCGACATGCCGAACGTGCTGATGGATCCGGAAGCGGCCGAACAGGCGATCGAGAACCTGCTGTCGAACGCCATGAAATACTCACCCGAGCACCAGCCGATCCGCGTCGAGGTGCTCGCGGCCGACGGCTACGGGCAGGTGCGCGTCACCGATCAGGGCATCGGCATTCCGCTCGAGATGCAGAAGCGGATCTTCCGGAAGTTCTTCCGCATCCAGACCGACGCCGGGACGGGCGCCCAGGGCACAGGCCTGGGTCTCGCCATCGTCGATCACATCATGCGGGGAGCGGGCGGTTTCGTCCGGGTTGACAGCGAACCCGGCCGTGGCAGTACATTCACATTGCACTTTCCTGTATTCAAAGAGGCGCATGACGAAGCGGATACTGGTGATCGAGGACGAACCGCAGATGTTGCTCGGTCTGCGTGACAACCTCGAACTCGAAGGCTACGAAGTCATCACGGCATCGGACGGCGAGGAGGGGCTGGCGAAGGCGATCGCGACGGCGCCGGACCTGGTCGTCCTCGACGTGACGCTGCCGCGCAAGAACGGGTTCGAGGTCTGCCGCGAGCTGCGGGCGCGCGCGAACGCGACCCCGGTCGTCATGCTCACCGCCCGATCGCAGGAGACGGAGAAGGTCCTCGGCCTGGAGCTCGGCGCCGACGACTACGTCACCAAGCCGTTCAGCATCACCGAACTGCTCGCCCGTGTGCGCGCCGTCCTGCGGCGCGGCGGCGGACGCCCGTCGGGCCTCGAGACCTGCCGCATCGGCGACATCGAAATCGACTTCCGGACCCATCAGGCACATCGCGCCGGGCAGCGCATCGAGTTCACGGCGCGTGAATTCGATCTGCTCCGCCACCTCGTCGCGCACACCGGCCAGGTCGTGACGCGCGAGCAGATCCTCAATCAGGTCTGGGGCTATGAGGAATCGCCGACCACGCGCACGATCGACAACTTCGTGGCGAAGCTGCGCCAGAAGATCGAGCGCTCCCCGCACGAACCGGAGCACATCCTCACGGTCCACGGCGCGGGATACAAATTCGTCGGATAGGTCGACGGAGGGGCCGACCTTGGTCGGCCCAGGGCGGAGCAAGCTCCGCCCCTACGAGGATCGGTATTCAATCACGATCGCCGTGCAGTTGTCGCGGCTGCCGCGCGCCAGGGCGGCGCCGACGATCTCCGCCGGCAGCGCTCCCGCATCCGTCGATCCACGCACCAGACCTTCCAACTCGTTCTGATCCAGGACCCCGTGAACCCCGTCGGTCGTCATCAGCAGGCGATCGCCGGCTGAGAGCGTCTCCTCGACGATGTGGACGTCCACCCGCGGGCGGGCACCGACGACGTTGGTCAGCGCGTTGCGCATCGGATGATGCTTCAGCGCCGTGAGATCCGCTTGGGGATTCTGCGCCAGCACCGTCGCAACCCACGAGTCGTCGTCGGTCAGCTGGCGCATGCGATCCGGCGCGACGAGATACGCGCGGCTGTCGCCGACGTGGCCGATCGAGATCCGATCGCCGACGAGCAGCGCCGCGACGACCGTCGTGCCCATGCCCGCGTACGCATCCGAAGTGGACGCCATTTCGAGGATCTGCACGTTGGCGAGGTGGATGGCGGTCCGCAGCAGGTTCCCGCCGTCGGAGAGCGAGGCGTCGAGGCCGAACGGCCAGGTCTCGTCGAGGCCAGGCCCGCTGTCGCCGCGCCGCACGAGCACCTCGCGGACGAAGTCAGCGATGGCGTCGACGGCCAGGCTCGCCGCGACCTCGCCGGCGTTGTGGCCGCCCATGCCGTCCGCCGCCACGGCGAGTCCCATGGACTCGTCGATGACGAAACGATCCTCGTTGGTGGCCCGGACGCGGCCTTTGTCGGTCACTCCATACGCGCGCAGCATCGATACCCTTGGACCTGCACGTTATCGGCGCCGGTCATTTCTGTCCGTAGGGGCCGCGCTTGCTCGGCCCATGGCCGACCAAGGTCGGCCACTACGCGATCTGAAGAAGTCTCGCGGCGTTGCCGCCGAGGATTCCCGCGCGATCGGCGTCCGAGATCGGCAGCTTGCGGATCGCGTCGAGCATCGACGGGATGCTGCCGATCTGGTGCGGGTAGTCGCTGCCGGCCAGGATGTGATCCGCGCCGGCGAACGTGATCGCGAGCTCCAGCGCGTTGACGTCGAAGTTCACCGTGTCGTAGTAGAACTGCCGCAGGTACGTGCTCGGCGGCCGCTGGATGTGCTCGCGGCAGTCGCGGAACGCATGGAAGCCGCGATCGAAGCGCTCCGCCATGTACGGCACCGCCCCGCCCAGATGGCACAGCGCCCACGTGATCTTTGGGAAGCGCTCGGGCACGCCCGCGAAAACGAGCGACGCGGCGGCGAGCGTCGTGTCCATCAGAAAGCCGACGAGCGGCATCAACCAGTACTTCTGCATCGCCTCGACGCCCACCGGATCGGTCGGGTGGATGTACAGGATCGCGCCGAGCTCGTTGGCCACCTCGTAGATCGGCCAGAACTTCTCGTCGCTGAGCGCGTCGCCGTTGACGTTGCTGAACAGCATCGCGCCGGGCATCTCGAGCGTCCGCATCGCGCGATCGAGCTCACGCGCCGACGCCGCGGGATCGTTCAGCGGCAGCGTCGCGAGCGCGGTGAAGTGCTGTCCGCGCGTGTCCATCCCCTCCTTGAACTCATCGTTGACGAGCATCGCGAGCTCCACCGCGCGCTTCGGCGTCTCGACGTGCGTCCCGGGCGTCGTCAACGTCACGACCTGCCGATCAACGCCGTGCTGATCGAGGACGTCCGCGCGGTACGCGAGATCCCGATGCCCGCGGACGGCGACGTTGTAGTCCCCCGGATAATGCAGGACCGGATTGCCGTCAGCGTCGATCGTCACCTTCACGCTGCTCTTCCCCGCCTTGAGCGCGTCGATGTATTTCGGCGGGTAGTAATGATTATGAAAATCGATCACAGCCATGGGTCCCTCATTTTTCGTCCTGCCCACATGTAGTACACGGGCAGGCCCGCGGCCACCAGCGCCAGCCCGGACGCGCTCTCGATCGGATCCGACGCGAGCGCGTTCAGGACGATCCCGAAACAGATCGACGCAAACAGCAGAGGCGCGATGGGAAATCCCCAGGCGCGGAACGCCGGCTGGTAGCCGGCCGACCGCCGGAGCCGCATCACGCCGAGCGCCAGCGCCCCGAAAAAGATCCACTCAGTGTAGACGACGCGCGTGAAGAGCGCACGGTAGGAGCCGGTCAGCACGAGGATCGACGACCAGACGGCCTGCGCGGCGATCGCGACGTGCGGCGACTGGAAGCGCGGATGCACCGCGCCCATCCATTCGAACAGTAGGCCGTCGCGCGCCATCGCGTAGTACACGCGCGGGCCGGCGAGGATGATCCCGCTCATCGCACCGAGCGCGGAGATGACGACGAGCACGGAGATCGCCGTCGAGGCGCGCGGGCCGGCCACCGCCGCGGCGGCGTCCGCCGCGATACGCGTCGATGCCAGCACGCGATCGAGCGGCAGCACGAGGACGTACGCCGCGTTCAGCGCGATGTAGACCGCGACGACGACGGCGACACCGAGCATCAGCGCGCGGGGAATCGTGCGTTCGGCGTCACGCGTCTCTTCCGCCGCGTACGTCACCATGTGCCAGCCGCCGAATGCGAACAGCCCGGCCACGAGCGCCTTGAGAAATCCTCGCGCGTCCACGCTCCCCGTGGCCGCCTGGGGAAACGACAGGCGCGACGCGCCGAGGCCGAACAGGACGGCCAGGAGCAGCGCGATCGCGGCGACCTTCGTGAGCGTCAGGCCCGTCTGGACCGCGCTGCCTGGACGCACGCCGAGGTAGTTGATCGCGGACAGGCCGACGATCGCCCCGACCGCGATCCCGCGAATCCCCGCGTCGCCGACCGCTGCGCCGCCGACCGCGTAGCGCGCGACGACGACGGCGATTGCGGCGATAATGCCGGAGTGCATGCTCCAGAACATCGCCCAGCCCCAGAGAAATCCGGCGGCGGGTGAAAACATCTGCCGCAGGAACACATAGACGCCGCCTGTCTGCGGGTACGCCGACGAGAGTTCAGCGCAGATGCTCGCGCCGAACCACGTGAGCGCGCCGGCGGCGACCCAGACGAGCAGCATGCCGCCGAACGTCGGGGCGGCGCGGCTCACTTCGGAAGGCTGGACGAAGATGGATGCGCCGACGATCGTCCCGACGACCATGGCCGTCGCCTGAGGCAGGCCGATGGATCGGCGGAGCGCGGCGCGCATGCGGCTACATGAGACTCGACTCGCGGGCGGATTTCAAGGGGCGCGGCAATCCGATTGACCGCGGGGCGCGTAAGGGTCAGAGACGTTCGATTCCCAGGAGGATCAGATGAGCGAAGCACAGAACACGAAGATCGTGCAGGAGGCGTACGCGGCGTTCGGCCGCCGCGACATCCCGGCCGTCCTGGCCACCATGGACGACGCCGTTGTCTGGCGGCCGGCGTACGGCGCGGCGAAGCACGTCCCGTTGTCGGGCGAGCGGCGCGGCAAGGCCGCAGTCGGCGAGTTCTTCAAGACCGTCGCGGAGGTTCAGGATTTCGACACGTTCGAGCCGCGCGAGTTCGTCGCGCAGGGCGACAAGGTGATCACCCTCGGCCATTACGCGGCGACCGTGAAGGCGACCGGCCGCCGGTTCGACTCGGATTTCGTGATGGTGTTCACGCTGCGGAACGGGAAGTTGGTCGACTTCCAGGAGTTCCTGGACACGGCGGCGCTGAACGCCGCGTTCTAAGCCTTGCCGAGCGCGCGGCGGACGCGGCCGAACAGCGCGGCGATCGCGAACGACTGGCGCGGCGCCTGCGGGGGGACGAGGGCCATGTTGGCGCCGGCACGGCGATCCACGTCGCCGGCTTCGGCGGGCAGCGCTTCCTTCCATTCGAGCTGGTGGCCGACGATCTCCGCCTGCTCGCGGACGATGCGGAGGACGCGGCGATCGCCGGGCGTGAACCAGCGGCAGAAGTCGTCCACCGTGGATTCGGGGTCGACGCCGATGTACCGCGCGTACTCGCGGACGTACGAGCGCGCGAAGATGCCCGACGGCCAGCGCGAGAAGTCGTTGTGCTCGAGACCGTCCCACAGATCGACGGCGACCTTGGTGTCGGCCGCGAGTCGTTCGAGCGTGATGCCGCGCTGGATGCGAATGCGACGGAGGTTGGGGCCGAAGGCTTCCCGGGGGCTCATATCCGCCAGGTCGAATCTGCAAAAATCCGTCCGCCCGGTTGAGGTACGTCGCGGCCCCGCAACCCGCACCGAATCGACGACTTAGCGTTCGCGCAGCGCGCGGCCCGCGCGCCCGCGCGTTCAGTTTTTAGACCTCCGATTACGTTTTCGCGTTAGTCGAACTCGACGCGCGACGGGGGCTGGTCGGCGCCGACCCGTCCGGCCGCGATCGAGGCCTTGAAATAGTTCTCCCCGCGAATCGGCGCGCCCGAGATCCGGCGGAGCATGGTCAACTGCCCCACGTGCGTCAGCCCGTCCGCGATCGGCCCCTGAAACAGCTGGCCGGCCAGGCACGCGAGCGGGGCATCGGTCGCGAGATGCGCATCGAGCGTTTCGAGCGCGGCGAAGAAGCGATCGACGTCGCGGTCCCACGTCTGCGGCTCCGAGGTGTGCCACGCCACGGCGCCCGTGGCGAGCGTCAGCGCCCAGTCGAACAGGTCGCCGAGGTGCGCGAGGATCTCGCCCGGCGTGCGCGATCCCTCCCGCACGCGAAACAACGCAAAATCCGGCGGCGCGCCGCGGAGCGCTTTGCCGCCGCGATACGCCACCGTCGCCAGCGTGTGGCGCAGCAGCGGGCGGGCTATCTGGTCATCACCCATGTCGTCATGCACCTCTGGTTCTGGACAATCGTCGTCTTCAGCGGATCGACGAGCCTGCCGCCGAGCGCGGCCGCGGCCGTCGTCAATCGATCCGCGTCGACGAGATAGCGTTCGCTGCCGTCAGGCAGCGCGAAGCGTCCGCCGCCAAGCGGCTGCATGCGATCGGCCATGCCGATCGACGAGGCGAGGCGGCAGAAGAACAGGCCGCCGGGCGCCAGCGCGCGCCACGACGCCGCGAGCATCCGATCGAAATGATCGTGGTCACGCGCGAAATGCAGCACGGCGCTGCTGATCACAACGTCGGCGGAGGCGTCTGGAAAGGTCATCGCTTCGATCGCTTCGACGCGAAAGTTGGATGCCGGCAGCTGCGGCGCGAGCGCCGCGGCCAGTCGCCGCACCGCGTCGACGGCATGCGGATCCACGTCCGCGGCGAACACCTCGTGGCCTTCGCGCAGCAGGTAGACCAGATTGCGCCCCGCCCCGCAGCCGGCGTCGAGGACGCGCGCGCCCGGCGCGAGGCGGCCGCGCAGCAGCTGATCGAAGAAATAGATGTCGATGTCGCCAAAGATGGATCGAAGGTCCAGCGCGTACCTCAGCCGAATAGTACACGACATCGATTCGTAAGGAATCGTCGTGTTCACCATCGGTGATACCGAGCGACCTCGCGCGGCGACAGTGCGCGCGCGAATCGTGTCAATCGCGTGATCGCGGTGTGGAAAATCCGTGGCGCGCAGGGTGCGCGCGGCGGCTTGCCCAACGTGGAGCCGAATGAGGTGACGAACGGTGACGTGGCACCGCGCGTGCTCTTTCGTCCGACGCCACGCGCCCGCTCGATAAGGAAACGAAAACATGCGAATGTTGATGATCGCCGCCACGCTCACCTTGCTGACCGCAGCTCCCCTCTTCGCGCAGGACACCGGTGGTGCGGACGCGAAGGGATACGTCTCCGGACTCGGCGGCTTCGCCGCGTCCGTGACCAGTACCTCGAGCGATCTGCTGGTCGAAGGTGGAATCCGGATCGCGCCGCACGTCATGGTGTTCGGCAACGTCGGGCGGTTCAGCGACCTGCGGGGAGACCTCCAGCCGACGCTCGACGCGACAACGGCCGCGCTGACCGCGAACGATGGCCTGACCGTCATCGGCGGAGGCAACCTGCCCGCGACGTACGCGAGCGGCGGCCTGCGCGTGGAAATCCCCATCAACAGCCGCGTGATGCCGTACGTTCTCGGCGGGATCGGCGTCGCGCACCTGAGTCCGTCGCCGCAGTTCCTGTTCTCGAGTGGACTCATGCCGGATGGATCGTCGCCGGCGATCGGCGCGAACGTCACGACGGCGATCGTCGCGGCGGGCGAGGTCACGCCGCCGGCCGCGAGCAACGCCCTGATGCTGACGGTCGGCGCCGGCATGCAGTTTCCCGTCGCGCCTCACTGGGTGGTCGACGGAGGCTATCGCTACTCGCACATTGGGTCGGACGCGACGCTGAGCGCAACGCCGCTGAGCGCGAACGGGATCACGTTCGGAATCGGCTACCGGTTCTGAATCGTCGAGATAGGTGAGCGATCGACAGAAAGGAAGAATGGCGATGTCAATCGAAGAAGCCGTGACGACGTGGACGGAGCGCGTGCGGGCGGAGTACCTCGAAGTGCCGGGCCTGACGCTCACGAGGTGGCAGATGCGGCGTTTCTGGCACATCGACCCGTCGGTGTGCAACGCCGTCGTGGACGCCCTGGTTTCGTCGGGATTTTTGTGGCGGCGCCCGGACAACACGTACGCGCGGGTGGAGGTGTGGCGATCCTAGCGGCCGCGGCCCCACGGCCGCGCGGGACGTCCGCCGCCGCTGCGATGCTGACCGGCGCCGTGGCCGCCGGGGCGCGGAGCGGCGGGACCGCCCTGCCGCCCCTGCGCGGCGGCGCGGCGCTCGGCGTTCACGCGCGCGCGGGCGCGCTCGTCGGATTTCCGCGCGCGAATCTCGGCGATGCGCTGGCCGATCGGAATCTCGAGGCGCGCCTCGGCGCGCGCGGCGTAATCGAAATCCGGCACGGTTACGCGCGGCAGCCGCTTCGCGATCAGCTTTTCGATGGCGCGCAGGTTGCCCTCTTCTTCCGGTGACACCAACGTGAAGGCCGACCCGGTCAGCTCGGCGCGCGCGGTGCGGCCGACGCGGTGGATGTAGTCCTCGGGCACGGCCGGCACGTCGAAGTTCACGACGTGGCCGAGCGCGGTGACGTCGATGCCGCGCGCGGCGATGTCGGTCGCGACCAGCACGCGGTACTTGCCGCTCTTGAAGCCGGCCAGCGCCTCGGTCCGCTGGGCCTGCGAGCGGTTGCCGTGGATCCGCTCCACCTTCAAGTTGTGCTGCGCCAGGTGCTTCGCCAGCCGATCCGCGCGGTGCTTCGTGCGCGTGAACACGAGCGCGTCGTGCATGTCGCCCTGGTTCAGCAGCTTCACGAGCAGTCCCGGCTTCAGATGCTGCGGCACGGGATACACCGCCTGCGTGATGCCGGTGGCCGGCGTGGACTGGCGTTCCAGGTTGATCGTCGCCGGGTCGCGCAGCATCTCGCGCGACAGCGCCGCGATCGGCGGCGGCATCGTCGCGCTGAAGAACAGCGTCTGCCGCTTCGTGGGGAGATGGCGCAGGATGCGGCGGATGTCGGGGAGGAACCCCATGTCGAGCATGCGGTCGGCTTCGTCGAGCACCAGGAACTCGAGGCCCGCCATCTTCGCGTACGGCGAGCGGAAGTGATCGAGCAGCCGTCCCGGGCAGCCGATGATCACATCGACGCCGCTGCGGAACGCGTGCTCCTGCGGCCCCATCCCGACGCCGCCGAACACCGACGCGCCGCTGAGCGGCGTGTGGACGGCGAGGTCGTTCATGTCCTCGAGAATCTGCGCCGCCAGCTCGCGCGTCGGCGTGAGCACCAGCGCACGCGTCGTGCCGCGCGGCCGGTCGATCAGTTTGTGGAGGATCGGCAGCAGGAACGCGGCGGTCTTGCCGCTGCCCGTCATCGCGCACGCCAGCAGGTCGCGTCCGGCCAGCGCGGGCGGAATCGCGTCCGCCTGGATCGGCGTCGGACGCACGAAGCCGAGGTCCTTCAGACCGCGGAGAAGATTCGAATGAAGCGAGAGATTGGTAAACGGCACATGTGATTATGTCACAACCGAAAATGCAACCACGAAGACGCGAAGACACGACGAAGACAAATAAGGGGTTTCTGATCCTAGAACAACACGCGGAAGACGTCAGAGCGCGTGATGATGAAGGTCTTGTCGCTCTTGAAATCGCGGACGAGGACGGCGGGATTCTCCGGCGCGATCATCCGCGCGAGGAGATCGACCGGCGTCGTGATGTCGACGAACGGAAACGCCGGCTGCATGATCGTCTCGACGGCCTGCATCTTGATCGACGGGTCGCGCACGAGCTGTGAGTACAGATGCTGCTCGTTCAGCGAGCCGACGAGGCGGCCGTCGCGTCGGATCGAGATCTGCGAGAAGTCGTGCTCGCCCATCACGTGGGCGGCGGCGCTCACCGGTTCCTCCGCGTCCACCGAGAACAACTCGCCCGACATGCCTG
>Ga0193726_1001331_pt1 | contig 19846 bp, 17 predicted proteins | sample H2c1metaG_FD_144928 | JGI IMG/M metagenome (GOLD analysis project Ga0193726, IMG submission 144928) | Soil microbial communities from a riparian zone of the East river system, Colorado, United States - H2c1 | ecosystem: Environmental > Terrestrial > Soil > Riparian zone | place: USA: East River... | reverse complement strand
ATTCACACGCGTTCCGGCTGAACGACGAACAGGCCGCAATCATCGCGACGGCGCGCGAGCTTGGCCAGACCGTGTTCGCAGGCCGCGCAGCGACTTACGATCGTGACGCGACATTCCCCACCGAGAATTACAGGGATCTGCACCGCGCCGGCCTGCTCGGCATCGCTATTCCGAAGAAGCATGGCGGCCTCGGCGCCGACTACCAGACTTACGCGATAGCCGCCGCCGAGATCGGCCGCTATTGCGGCGCGACCGCGCTGACCTGGAACATGCACGTCTGCTCGACGCTGTGGTCGGGGCCGCTGGCCGATGATCTCGACATGGACGGTCCCACCCGCGCCGAACACGAGCTCCGGCGCGCGGTGCATTACAAACGCATTGTCGCCGATGGCGCTGTTTATTCGCAGCCGTTCTCGGAAGGCGGCGCGGCAGCCGCGGGTGGCGTCGCGTTCGGCACCGAAGCGAAGCCGGTCAAGGGCGGCTGGATTGTCAACGGCAAGAAGATCTTCGCATCGCTTTCGGGACACGCCGATTATTACGGCGTGCTCTGCACCGAGATCGTGGAAGGCGAGAAAGCCTCGCGCCGCAATACGCTCTATCTCGCGCTGCCGGCCAAGGCCGGCGGCGTATCCGTGGTCGGCGACTGGGATCCACTGGGCATGCGCGGCACTGTGTCGCGTACGCTATTATTCAAGGACGCGTTCGTGCCGGAGGATGCGGCACTGATGCCGCGTGGTGTCTATTTTCAGGCGGCGATGCGCTGGCCGCACATGTTCCTGACGCTGTCACCCACCTATGTCGGCTTGGCGCAGGCGGCGTACGATTTCACGGTACGCTACCTGCGCGGCGAGATGCCGGGCACGCCACCGGTGAAGCGCCGGATGTACCCCACCAAGCAGATCGCGGTGGCGCAGATGCAGATCAAGCTCGAGCAGATCAAGGCGATCTGGTTTCAGGCCATCACGGAAGCTTGTGCCAATCCAACCAAGGAACAGGTGCTGCGCGCCTATGCCGCGCAATATTCCGCGATGGAAGGCGCCAACGAGATCGCGACTCTGGCGATCCGCACCTGCGGCGGTCAGGCCATGCTGAAATCACTGCCGCTGGAGCGAATCTATCGCGACAGCCGGTGCGGTTCGCTGATGCTGCCATGGACCGCCGAACTCTGCCTCGACCGCATTGGCCGCGAGGCGCTGTACGAGACCGGCGAATCAGACGACTAGGTCGAAAATGGACCTTTCCGAGCTCATCGAACGCAACGCGGCATTCACGCCGGACAAGCCCGCGACTATTTTCGAGGGCGAGATTCTGAGTTACGGGGCGTTGAGTGCACGGATCGAGCAGACGGCGCGCGCGCTGAAGGCCGAATTCGGTGTCAGCCGTGGCGACCGCGTCGCGATCCTCAGCCTCAATCGGCCGGACTACCTGGTGTTGCTCTATGCCTGCGCACGGCTCGGCGCCATGCTGGTGCCGCTGAACTGGCGGCTTGCGGTGGCCGAACAGTCGTTCATCCTGTCGGACGCCTCGGTCAAGGTACTGGCGCTCGAACAGGCCTTCGCGGCGATTCTGCCTGCGCTGCAAGGGAGCCTGTCCGACACGTGCGTCGTCGGGCTCGATTTTTCTCCTCCACAAGGACGCGCGATCGACCAGTTGTTGGCGGATGCGCGCGGCGACGGCCGCAATCCGCATATCGATCTCACCTGTCCGTTGCTGATCGTCTACACCTCGGGCACTACCGGAAGGCCCAAGGGCGCGGTGCTGCGACAGGAAGCCCTGCTGTGGAACGGCGTGATGAGCCAGCACATGCATGGCCTCACCTCGGACGACCATATACTCACCGTGTTGCCTTTCTTTCACGTCGGCGGCCTCAACATACAGACCACGCCGGCGCTGCATCACGGCGCCACGGTGACGATCCATCCGCGTTTCAGCCCAGACGCAACGCTCACCACCATCGCGCGCGACCGCCCGACCTTGACGGTGCTGGTGCCCGCGATCATTCAGGCGGTGACCGACCATCCCGACTGGCTCGCCACCGACCTTTCCTCCCTGAAGGCAGTCTCGACCGGCTCGACCGTCGTGCCGCCGCATCTGATCGAACGCTTTGTCGCGCGCGGGGTGCCGGTGCTGCAGGTCTATGGCTCGACCGAAACCTGCCCGATCGCAGTCTATACGCGCCTCGGCGGCGATCTTTCGCGCGCGGGTTCGACCGGCCTTTCCGGTCTGTGCTGCGAGGCGGCTGTGATCGATGATTCCGGCGTCGAGCTGCCGCCGGACACCCCCGGAGAAATCGCGGTGCGCGGCCCCAACGTATTCTCGGAATATTGGGGTAACGAGGAAGCGACCCGGGAAGCGCTGCACGACGGCTGGTATCGCACCGGAGACATCGGCCTCCGCGACGCCGAAGGCTATTTCTGGGTGCACGACCGCAAGAAGAACCTGATCATCTCCGGTGGCGAAAACATCTATCCGGCGGAGGTCGAGCGCGTGCTGCTGGAACATCCCGATGTCAGCGAATGCGGCGTGATCGGCCGGCCCGATCCCAGATGGGATGAGGTTCCCGTGGCCTACGTCATCAGGCGTTCGGGATGTTTCGTGGATGCGGAGAATTTGAAGGCGCATGTGCTGACGCAGCTTGCCCGCTTCAAGGTGCCGCGCGATATCATCTTTGTCGATGATCTGCCACGCACGGCTTTGGGCAAGGTCCAGCATTTCATACTGCGACAGCTCGACGAGCCGGCGCCCGCGCAAGGAGATGCGTCTTGAAGATCGCGGTGCTTGGCGGCGGCAACGGCTCCTTTGCGGCCGCTGGCGATTTTGCGCTGCAAGGCCACGATGTCAGACTGTGGCGGCGCGACGCAGCACAAGTGGCGGATCATCGCGCGGCGGGCTCGCGCATTATCCTCAAGGACGCCAATGGCCGACACGACGTGCAACTGGCGTTGGTGACGACTGACATTGCCGAAGCGGTCCGCAACGCCGAGCTGATCCTGTGCCCTGCCCCGGCCTTCGCGCAGCGCAATATCGCTGACCTAATCGCGCCGCATCTAACCGACGGGCAAGTGGTGTTCCTGCCGCCAGCGACTTTCGGCTCGATGATCTTCGCGAGCGCCGCGCGTGACACCGGCAATGGCGCGGCGGCAAGCTTTGCGGAGACCGGCACGCTGCCATGGCTGACGCGCAAGCACGGACCGTTCGAAGTCGCCATCACCATCCGCGCCAAACGGTTGCCGGTCGGCGTGTTTCCGCTGAAAGCCAACGATCATGCGCTCGATGTGATCGGACGCGCGTTTCCAGGCGTAATCGAGCCGTGCGGTGACGCACTGTCGGCGGCGCTGATGAACGCCGGGCCGATTATCCATCCGCCGCTGATCGTCATGAATGCCGGTCCGATCGAACATTTCGAGCGCTGGGACATTCACAAGGAGGGCACGCAGGCTGCGATCCGCCGGGTCACCGACGCGCTCGATGCCGAACGCATCGCGGTACGCAAGGGATTTGGTTATGGCGGCCCGCACTTTCCGCTGGCACATCACTACGCAAGCGAGGGCGAGCAATGGATGTATGGCCGCGGCTCGCACGATCGCCTGACCGATTCCGGCGATTGGCGTGAGCGGATCGTGCTGACGGAGCATCGCTACATGCGGGAAGATCTGCGCCTCGGCCTGTCGTTTCTGGTGTCGGTTGCTGAACTGGCCGGGGTCGCCACGCCGTTGGCATTTTCATTTCTCGCCGTTGGCGGCGCGATCTGCGGCGAGGACTTCCTGGCGGGCGGGCGCACCCTGGCAAGTCTCGGCATCGGCCACCTCGACCGCAACGAACTGCAGACCCTGTTGCACGAGGGTTTTGAGCAATGACCGCCGCTCGCCCCATGATCGCCTGTCTCGGCGCCGGCCGCATGGGTCGCGGCATTGCGGTCGCGTTCGCCTATGCCGGCCACGCCGTCACCATGATCGACATCAAGGCGCGACCCAAGGACCAATTCACGGTCCTCGAGGCCGAGGCGCTTGGCGAAGTCAGCAAGACGCTGGCAAGTCTGGCGCGGTTCGGATTGCTGGCGGAAAGCGATGCCGACGCGGTGGTGGCGCGGGTCTCCGTGGTGCCCGCGCAAAACATGGCTGCCGCGCTCGCGAACGCCGGCATCGTGTTCGAAGGCGTGCCTGAGGTGGTCGATCTCAAGCGCGAGGTGTTGGCGGCGGCTTCGAAATGCGTCGGGCCTGACATCATCATCGCCTCGACCACATCAACGATTCTGGTTGACGATCTCTCAGGCTCGGTCGAGCATCCCGAGCGGTTTCTCAACGCGCACTGGCTGAACCCTGCCTATCTGATCCCGCTGGTCGAGATTTCCCCGGGGACGGCAACCGACCCGGCCGTCACCGCGCGGGTCAAGACCTTGCTCGAGCGCATCGGCAAGGTGCCGGTGGTGTGCGCCGCCACGCCCGGCTTCATCGTGCCGCGGATCCAGGCCCTCGCCATGAACGAGGCGGCGCGGATGGTGGAGGAAGGCGTCGCCAGTGCCGAGGATATCGACAAGGCGATCCGCTACGGCTTCGGCTTCCGCTACGCGGTGATGGGCCTGCTGGAATTCATCGACTGGGGCGGCGGCGATATTCTCTATTACGCGAGCCGCTATCTCGAGGGCGCGCTTGGCAGCGACCGCTATCGCGCACCGGAGGTGATCTCACGCAACATGCACGACGGCCGCATCGGGATGCGGAGCGGCGCCGGCTTCCTCGACTATTCCGGCCTCGATGTCGATGCCTATCGCGAACAACGTCTTGCGGCACTGGTCGATCTGCTCAGGCATTTTGGGCTGGCAAGACCGCCGGTACTCGATCGGGATTAGCCAAACACATCCTGCAGCACCCCTTCGCGGACCACGGCGACGCCGTCCAGTTCGATCGTCGTACGCATCATGGGCAAATCAAAATGCCCGGCGGTATAGCGCCCGGCGAATTCGTTGGCACCGGTGGAAAACAGGAAGTTGCCGGCAACGGCGCGCAGCTCGGTGCCGTTGGTGTCGCGCTGGTCGTACATCGCCAGCGCCTCGTAGCGTGCGCCGGGGTTCATGCCGAACCCGACGTGAGACACCGCATAGGCTTCGCGGTCGCCCCATGCCGCGAGATAGGCGCGCATCATCATCGCGTCGGCGCCCTCGCCTTCGAGATCGGTGACGTAGTCGTCTTTCAGCCTCATCCGGATCGGCGACGTCAAATAGCGCTTGAAGGTGAGATTGATGTCGCCAGCTGCCATGACAAGCGTGCCATTGACAGTACCGCTCCTGGGAAAGCTGACGACGATGCCGCCGGGCCAATGCGCCAGCGTGCCGGGCTTGTCGGTCCAGCCCCAGACTCCAACCGTGGAGGCGCCGACCATGTCGACCTCGAGTTCGGTCCCCGCTTTCGAGGTCACGCGCATCCGCTTGGTTCCACGCAGCATTTTCACCGCCGCCCGGACGCGCTTTTCCAATGCCGTATCGGGCACCATGCGCTCGAGCGCCTCGGGATGCTCATTCGATATATTGAGAATTCTCGCCCCGGCTTTCAGTATTTCCGGCGTTTCCACCGCGTGCATCAGCCCCTCGACGGTACAATCGACAACGAAGCCTGCCTGCTGCAACGCAGCGACAACAGGCGCGAGCCGCTGGATCGCTACGCTGGCGCCGGTGGAGCGAATCGGCACAACTTCGCGGTTGCGCGGTGTCGGTACGATGATATGGAACGGTTTGGCGCCCATCCGCAACAGGGCAAGCTCGGCCAGGTGGACGTTGAGCGCGCGCGACTGCGTCTCTGAAAGAATCGCAGCGGTGTCGCCGGACTTGACCGCGCAGCGCTCGAAAATCTCGCAGAACGCGTCGATCCATTTCGCTTCGATGCGATCCGCCAGCATGCATTATCTCCACTTCAGCCGTTGCATCAGACCTCCGGAAACCCTCGCAGCAGGTACGACCTCAACCCCTGCAACAAGCCGTTGAGAATCAGTCCCAGCAGCGAAATCGTGATCAACGGGACGAACATATCGACCGCCTGAAAGGTACGGGCCGCCGTCACCAGGAGATGGCCGAGGCCGTCGGTCGAGGTAATCATCTCGGCGAGAAACACCACGATGCATGAGATCACAAGGCCAATGCGGCAGCCGGTAAGGATCGACGGTACCGCTGCCGGCAGCACCACCTTGAACAGGATTTGACGGCGAGGTGTGCCCGCCGCCATCGCCGACCAGATCAATTTCTGCTCCACCATCGACGCGCCGTAATAGGTCGAAAGCAGTATCGGAAACAACGCATCCGCCGCAACCAGCGTAATCTTCGATTCGTGACCGAAACCGAGCAACAACAGCAGTGCCGGATACAGCGCGACCTTGGGCAACGGCGCCAGCACCCGCACGATCGGACGTACTACGGAATTGACGGCCGGACTGGCCGCCGCCGCAAGTCCGATGCTGACGCCGAGAATCACCGCAATCGAGAATCCGGCGAACAACCGGAATAGCGTGGCGCCGATCTCATGTTGAAACGTGCCGGTGACGAGTTGCTGCGCGAGGCGCATGAACACCAGACCGGGCGGCGGCAGCAGCGACGCCGGCGCATAGCCGAACGACGCAATCGCCTGCCACAATGCGACCAGCAGTGCGATCGGCACGATCCCAAGCAGAACATCCGTCGTGACAGCGCGCGCGTTCATGCGAAGCTCAAGGGAATATCGAAGCCCGGCTCGGACCATTTTACCAGCCTGCCGCGTATCTTTTCGAACGCGGCGTCAAGACCGATACCCATCGCGCCAATGATGATGATCATCGCGTAGACGGTATCGTACTGTCCCATGTCGAGCGCGTTAAACAGGATATTTCCGGCGCCAGATTGCCGCGCGATCATCTCGCTGGTGACCATGGTGATTAGCGCCAGCACCAGCCCGGTACGGCAGCCGGTGAGGATTTCCGGCAGCGCCGCCGGCAGCACGATCCGGATCATGCGCTGCGCCGCCGACAGGCCCATCGCAGCCCCCGACCACAGCATCTTTTCCTCGACAGCCTTCGCCCCCTGAAAGCTGTGGTAGATCACGGGCAGGCTGACGCCGAGAAAAATCACCAGCATCTTCGCGACGTCGCCGACACCGAGCCAGAGCATGATGATCGGCATCAGCGCCGCCTTCGGTACCGGATAGGTGACCATCAGCAGCGGATTGAAAAACGACGCCACCCCGCGGCTGCGGCCCATCATCAATCCCAACGGAATCGAAACGACAACGGCGAGGCCAAAGCCGATCGCCATGCGGCGCAGCGATGCGAGGATGTTGATCAAGGATTCCTTATCGCCAAGGATGGAAGGAATGGTGCGGATCGCTTCCCAGGCGGTCGGAAAACTGTCGGTGCTCAGGATCAGCGACGCAACCTGCCAGATACCGAGCAGGCCGAGACAGGCGAGCAGCGGCGCCGATCGCGCGAGAAGAGCACGGAGGGTACTCATGGGCGCAACTCGTGTTCACTGGTGTCATCGATCATGCGCTCGATATCGACGACATATTTCTGGTAATGCGGGTCGAGCAGCAGTTCCGCCCGGCGGCGCGGGCGCGGCAGATCGATATCGACGATCTGCTTGATGCGGCCGGGCGAACGCGTCATCACCACGACCCTATCCGACAAAAACACCGCCTCATCGACCGAATGGGTGACGAACAGCACCGTCTTGCGGTCGCGTTCCCAGATATTGAGCAGGTCGTTCTGCAGCCGCGTGCGGGTATGCGCATCCAGCGCGCCGAAGGGCTCGTCCATCAGCAGCACGGCGGGGTGATAGGCCAGCGTGCGCGCCAGCGCGACGCGCTGTTTCATGCCTCCGGACAATTCCTTGGGGTAGAAATTCTCAAAGCCCTTGAGGCCAACCATTTCAATCAGCGCGCGGCATTGGGCTTCCGCCTCTGCATGCTTCACGCCCTGCTGGCGAGGACCATACATCACGTTGCCAAGCACGCTCTTCCAGGGAAACAGCGCGAACTCCTGGAACACCGGCCCGCGATCGGGACCGGGCCCGGTGATCGCCTTGCCCTTCATCCTGGCGGCACCTTCGGTCGGGGCGACAAAACCGCCGACGATATAGAGCAGCGTCGATTTTCCGCAGCCGGACGGGCCGAGAATCGAGACAAAGGCGCCATCCTCGATTGTCAGCGAAATCTCCGACAATGCCAGATGGTTTTGACGCCCGGAGGTCTGAAAAACCTGCGAGACCCGATCGATCTCGATCATCGCAACTGTCTGCCCCCGCGCCGGCGCGGCTTCAGCCTGAACGCCCCTCAGCGATGGCAATACCTTCATTCCTGCTTTTCGTTTCGACACAGGTCCGTCAGACACAGTTGGTTTCTCGGTTTTGGACCGTCAACGTCCCGAGCATAGCGGAAACTTGCGCGGCTTGGCGATGTCGATTTGGGGCATCACTGGCGCCGGCGCACTTTCCGGAACTCCCTAGCGTACGGCAATCCCTGATATGCTCCGCACAGTGCTGAGACCGACGATCCTTGGAGCAGGAAGCAACTCTGCGTCGATCTCATTGGGGGCCTAATCGCCTGAGCACCGCGCGCACCGGCGCGGCGTCCAGACCCCTGAGCTTCAACGGCAGCGCAATCAATTCGTAGTCACCCGGTGGGACGTCGGCCAGTACAAGGTTCTCGACAATCCGGACATCGTGCCGGCGGCAAACCATGTGCGACGGGAGGCTTTTCGACGTCTCCGGATCGACCGACGGAACGTCGACGCCGATCAGCCGCATGCCGCGAACAGCCAGGCGCTCCATTGTTTCCGGAGCCAGCGCGCGGAAACCTGTCGGCCAGCTCAACTGATCGCCCCGATCCATCAATTTCAAAAGCAGTCGTGGTGGCGCGCCGTCGAGCGCGGACGCGATCTCCTCAAAACCACAAAGCGGGTCTTTCCCACGGGCATCGATGACCCTGGCGGGGCCAATGAAATCGCCGAGATCCAGCATATCGACACTGGCTCCGGCGGGATCGTAGTGCAAGGGTGCATCGACATGCGCGCCGCAGTGCGTTGACATCGAGAAGCTGGCAACGTTGACCGGACAGTCCGGCCCGATCGTGAACGTCTGGCTGACCGCAAAATCAGCATCGCCGGGAAACACGCCCATGCCGGCGCGCAGCGCAGGCGAGATGTCAATCAGGCCCTTCACAATTGGGTCCTCACCTGCCAGAGCTCCGGGAATAACACCACGTCCAACATCTTTCGCAGGTAAGAAACACCTGACGTGCCGCCGGTCCCTCGCTTGAATCCGATGATCCGCTCGACGGTGGTCACGTGATTGAAACGCCAGCGGCGGAAGTAGTCCTCGAAATCTACCAGCTTTTCGGCGAGTTCATATAATTCCCAGAAACGGGCCGGATCCTGATAGACCGCTAACCACGCGCGTACAACGCTTTCGTCTCCGATATGCGATACCGATACATCGCGCTCGATGATGGCCTTATCGATAGCGAGGCCGCGGCGGTCCAAAAGCTGTATGGTGAGATCATAGATGCTCGGCGCCCGATGGGCCGCTTCGAGCCACTCAACAACGGCTTTGTCGTCCTGGTGAGCATGGATCATCGCAGCATTCTTGTTGCCAACAAGAAACTCTATCATGCGATATTGCCAGGACTGAAAGCCGGACGACTGCCCAAGCGATCCACGAAATTCCGTATACTCGCTTGGCGTCATCGTGCGAAGCACATCCCAGGCCGAGTTGAGCTGCTCAAGGATGCGGGATACCCGCGACAATGTCTTGAAGGCCGGCTGCAGGTCGTTCGCCGCGATCAACCGGCAAGTCGCGCTCAGTTCGTGAATCGCAAGTTTCATCCAAAGCTCGGACGTCTGGTGCTGGATGATAAACAGCATCTCGTCATGGGCGCTGGATAGCGGCTGCTGCGCCTGCAGAATCTTGTCGAGCTCGAGATAGCCTGAATAGGATATTTCCTTACGCTGACTCATCGCGTTCACGCCTTTTGACGAGTCGATGACATTGTCGCGCATGCCCATGTCCGATGTGCTGCGGACGATATTTTAAACTTAAAATGATAAGGCTTTTGCTGTCAACCGTGATTTCCGTGCGCTCTCGCACGCGGCCGGCAACGAGCAGTTGCCGTTGTTTCGGGAGCAGGCTTATGCTTGAGTTCACGAGTTCGCTTTTGGACTTGAAATCGTCACCAACGCGCGCTCCATGATCCGGCATGTCATTTGGTGTTTGATCGCGAGGCTCTCATGATGTCGTCAGCCTCCATGATTTCGCGTGACGCGTGCGTCGCTCGGGATGCCGCAGACCCGCTTCGCGGTTTGCGCGACCGTTTTATGATTCCTGACGGCCTCATCTATCTCGACGGCAATTCGCTCGGTCCGATGCCGCGAGCCGCGGCGAGCGCCTTGAACCGTACGATCGAACAGGAGTGGGGCCACGACCTTATCAGGAGCTGGAACAGCGCGGGATGGTTCGACATGCCCGTCCGGCTCGGCGACCGCGTCGGAGCACTGCTTGGAGCGGCTCCGGGTCAAACGCTGGTTTGCGACACCACATCGATCAACCTCTACAAGGCCGTCCATGCCGCAATCGGATTGAGGCCCGGCCGCGACGTGGTCATTGCCGAGGATGAGTCGTTCCCGACAGATCTCTATATCGTCGAAGGCGCGATGAAATCCGCGGGCCGTCCGATGAAGCGACGATTGATCGGTACGGATGGCCCCTCGATCGACGCCCTGCTCGACGAAACGGTCGCGGTCGCCGTGCTCTCGCATGTTAATTATCGCACCGGCGCGCTGCTCGACATGGCCACCATCACCAAACAGCTTCATGACGCCGGTGCACTGGTGGTGTGGGACCTCTGTCATTCGATCGGCGTGATCGAAATCGCATTCGACCTTCATGCGGTCGATTTTGCAGTCGGCTGCACCTACAAATATCTGAACGGAGGTCCCGGCTCTCCAGCATTTATTTCCGTCGCAAAAGCTCATCAGGCCGCCGCAAGACATCCTTTATCAGGCTGGTGGGGGCATGCTGCCCCGTTTGCGTTCGACCGTGATTTCCGGCCCGACGAAGGTATCAAACGCTTTCTGTGCGGAACTCAGCCGATCATTTCGCTGCGCGGCGTCGATGTGGCTCTCAACGCGATGGAGGGCGTGGAGGTGGCCGATTTGAGACACAAGAGCCTCGCGCTCACGGAGCTTTTCATGGCACGCGTTACGGCGCTTTTGCCGGGCCTTGATATCGTGACACCCCGCCAACCATCCTTGCGCGGCAGCCAGGTCGCGATATCCTTCGACAAGGGTTATGCGGTGGTGCAGGCGATGATCGAGCGCGGTGTGGTCGGCGACTTCCGGGCGCCCGACATCATGCGCTTTGGCTTCGCGCCGCTTTACATTCGCTTTCAGGATGTCTGGGATGCCGCCGATATACTCGCCGGGTGCATAACCGCAGAGGTCTGGCGCGATCCCCGCTTCAATCGTTATCTGGATGTAACCTGAGCGGCGCGAAGCTGCCGGTGAAAAGTTACCCCTGCGCGAACGCGGTGGCCCAGCTGAAATCATAATGGGCGCTGATCGCCTTCATCATGACCGTAGCGGTCAAAACGAGAATGATCTGTAACAGCGTTTTCGTCGTGAATATCTTTGCAAACAGCGTCATGTGATGCCCCCAGCAGGCGTATACGGCACCGAGGCCCGCTAATCAAGAACGGCGCAACGGTTCCCGGCGCAGGAAATGAGGTGGGACAATTCGAACAAATGAGCCACATCAGCGCTAGTCGAACCACGGCCATTCCGCCGCGCCGTCATGGGTGACGGCGCCGCCGGGCGCCTGACCGACCAGTCGCGCGTACTTGGCGAGCGCCCCTGCCCGGTGCCGCGGCGGCCGCTGCTTCCAGGCCTGCCGTCGCTTCGCGAATTCATTGTCGTCGATCAGTAAATCCAGGCGGCGCGCACCCGCATCGATGCGAATCCGATCCCCCTCCTGCACCAGCGCCAGCGGGCCGCCGATGAACGATTCCGGCGAGACGTAACCGATGCACATCCCCCGGGTGGCGCCGGAAAAGCGCCCGTCGGTGACAAGCGCGACCTTCTCTCCCATTCCCTGTCCGTAAATCAGCGCGGTGACCCCCAGCATCTCGCGCATGCCGGGACCGCCCACGGGGCCTTCATTACGGATGACGAGAACGTCGCCTGCCGCGTATTTGCGGTTGCGGACGGCATCGACGCATTCCTCCTCATCCTCGAACACGCGCGCGGTACCTTCGAACACCAGTTTTTTGAGGCCAGCCACCTTGATGACGGCTCCGTCAGGGCAAAGGTTGCCCTTCAAGACCGCGACGCCACCGTCCGGACTGATCGCCGCGCCTGCAGAGGTGATGATCTCGCCGTCGGGCGCATTGGCGCCGCCGTATTCTTCGGCAATCGTCCGGCCGGTAATCGTCAGGCAACTGCCGTCGATGTGACCGCTTTCGATCAGCGCGCGGACGACCACGGCGGTGCCGCCGATATCGTAGACATCCTTCGCGGTATATTTTCCGCCCGGACGCAAATTTCCGATCAGAGGTGTTCGAGCAAAGACCTCGCCGACGTCGTCTAACGTGAAGGATATGCCGGCCTCGTTGGCAAGTGCCGGCAAATGCAGCGCCGCATTGGTCGATCCGCCGGTAGCGGCGACAATGGCCGCGCCGTTTTCCAGCGACTTCCGTGTCACGATTTCGCGCGGCAAGGGTCCGCCTCGTCGCAGCATCTCCATCACCAGGCGTCCGGCCCGGCGCGCTACTTGCGCGCGCTCCGCATAGACGCCGGGGATCATCGACACGTTGGGGATGGTCAGCCCCATCGCCTCGGAAACCATCGCCATGGTGTTGGCGGTGAACTGTCCGGCGCAGGCGCCGATCGTCGGCAGGCAGGACCGCTCGATGCCCGCAAGCGTCGCCTCATCGATTTCTCCGGTCATGAAGCCGCCGACCGCCTCGTAGGAATCCAGCACCGTGAGAGTCTTACCCTCGAACCGCCCGGGAAGCGCGCTGCCGCCATAGATGAAGATCGACGGCACGTTGCAGCGGATCATTCCCATCATCACGCCGGGAAGCGTCTTGTCGCAGCCGCCGAAACCGATCAATGCATCGTAGGCCAGGCCGTGGACCACAGCTTCGATTGAATCGGCAATCAACTCGCGTGAGAGAAGCGAAAACTTCATTCCCTCGTGATTCATGCTGATGCCGTCGGAAACCGAAATGGTGGTGAATTCCCGCGGCGTGCCGCCGGCTTCCGCGATCCCCGCCTTGGCGGCATCAACCTGGAAATCGTGGGTCATGTTGCAGGGCGTCTGTTCGCCCTTCATGCTGACGACGCCGATCATCGGCCTGGCGAGCGCCTCGTCGTCCAACCCCATCGCCCGCATGAAGGCGCGGTGCGGCGCACGATCGAGACCATCGGTCGTCACGCGTGATCGCCACTTCTTCATGCGTATAACTTCATGCGTATAATCCTTCAGGAGGTCGTCCCGGCGAACGCCGGGACGACTCGTTGAAGCACCTCGCCTACTGCAGCGGTGCCACGATCGTCGGGTGCTTGAATTGCGCGACGTCCATCTTCGGCAGCATTCCGGTCGCTGCATAGATGTCGAGCATCTTCTGGATCGCGTCGAAATTCGGCGCAGCTCCCGGATCGCGGCCGAAATCATTGTCCTTGAGCAGATAGGTGTCCAGCACCGGCACCGGCGCCTTCAACTGTTCGGAGACGACCTTCAGCGTTTCCTCGCGATTGGCCAGCGCTTTTTTCATGCCAGAGGTAATGTCGCGCACATAGGCTTTGACCAGATCCGGATTCTTGTCGACAAAGTCGGCGCGGCAGGCCTCGAGAATATGAACGATGTTCGGCATTTCCTCAGAGAGCGAAAACAGCTTGCGCGTGCCGCCCTTGGCCTCAGCGCGCGCCGCGAAAGGCTGGTTCATGTTCACGGCATCGACCCGCCCCTGACGCAGTGCGTCCTCGGAGACGGCGAAGCCGACCTCGACCAGCTTGATGTCTTTCGCCGGGTCGACGCCGTTCTTTTTCAAGAGCATCGCGAATGGACCATAGGTGCCGCCGCCGATCACCGAGATGCCGACGGTCTTGTCCTTGAGATCGGCAATGGTCTTGATCGGCGAATCGTCCTTAACCGCCCAATAGACCGAGAAGCCGCCGGGCTTTTCGAAGACGTGTTGGGCCACGATGTAAGCTTTCAGGTTTCCGCCGACCACACCGTTCGCCAGCGATAACGGCGCCTGCGTCGCGCAGTCGAGCGCCCCCGCCGCCAGCGCCTGCGTCATCGGCGCGGTGCCCTGAAACTGCGTCCATTCGATATTGTAGGTCTTGCCGAGATCGGGGAATTCCGCAGGCCGCCGCATCATCCAGTATTTCGATTCCTCGGCCGGAATGGTCCAGCCAACGCGGATCGTTTGTTGCGCGTGCGATGAGTTCGCGCTCGTCAGAACCGCGACCGCAACCCCGGCCGCCACGATCCATTTCGAAGGTATCCGCATCATGCCCACTCCACTTTTTCGACGCCAACAGACGCCGCTCGGAATTACATCCGCTAAACCTTTCATGGTTCAAACAATCAGGCAAGCCATCGGGACGTGCCTGCGTGCGGCTTCGCCCGGCAAGATCGGGCTTCCGGGTTGGGCCCGCACCCTGAATCGGCGCGGCCGCCGGCCACCGTGAGCGCAAGCAGCACGCGCTGGCATGCGGCGTCAAAATGCATCAGTTGTCAAACTCGATGCGGTGGTTCAGACTGCACGTCACAAGCAAAAAAGAAGAAACAAGCCACACGGGAGAGCGAATTGTCCGACAGCAAAAAAAGCAATGTGACGCGACGCACCCTGCTCAAGGCTGGTGCCGCGATGCCGCTTCTCGGGATTGCAGCACCCAGCGTACTGGCGCAGACGCCGTTGAAATCACCGACCAAAATTCATGATTTCATGACCAACGCCGACGTGGAAAAGGCCGAGCAGGAAGGTCAGCTCGTGTTCTATTGTCACGAGAACGAGCCCGGCACCGCCGGCATTATGGAAGGATTCCGCAAGGATTTCCCGAAGATCAACACCAGCTACGTCCGAGCGCAGACCGGCGCGCTCTACACCAAGATCCTGTCCGAACGCTCCGCCGGCCGTTTCGACGTTGACGTCATTCAACTATCCGACCTCGCGCCGGCTGTCGATTTCCAGAAAAAGGGCGGCTACGAACACTACGTGTCGCCGGAGACGCCGGCTTACAAGGCGGACCATCTGAGCTCGCCGGCTGGCTCGTTTTTCTGGACCGGCGTCGACCCCGCCGGGATCGCCTACAACACAACCAAGGTCTCCGCCGCGGACGCGCCGAAGACATGGCAGGACATTTTGAACCCGCGCTGGAAGGGCTCGATCAGCTGCAAGATTTCCGCCTCCGGTTTGCAGTTCGTGCAGTGGTACACGCTGCGTAAGCTGTATGGGGCGGGCTTCTGGAAAGAGTTCGCCAAGCAGAATCCGCATGCGTTCGATTCCCGCGTCCAGTTGTTCGATCGGCTCGCCAAGGGCGACGATACGATCACCGCGATCGGAGAATATCCGGCCTACATCCTCTTCAAGGACAAAGGCGCCAAGGTTGAATTCGTGGCACCAGCCGACGGGTTGCCGGCTACGCCTCTGATTGTCGGCGCCGTCAGCAAGGCGCCGCATCCGGAAGCGGCCAAGCTGTTCGTCGACTGGGCGATGTCGAAGCGCGGCCAGGCCTGGTATCAAACCAACCCGAATCTCTATTATGGGTCGGTGCGCACCGATGCGCCGCCAATGCCGACCGGGGTGCGGCTGGGTGATCTCAAGCTGCTCTACCCCGCCGACTGGGACGACTACGCGGCGAACCGCGATGTCTTTGCCAAGGAATGGAACGGCATGCTCGGCCTGTGAGCGAAGCAGCCGTGCAATCTGTGAGATCGCCAATCTCCGCCCAGCAGATGGCTGGGTATGGAGTTGCGGCCGTTGCGGCGGTACTGGTCCTGTACCCGGTCTTCTTTCTATTTCAGGCAGCGCTCGATGTCGGCGACCCGCAAGTGCGGCCGCCGACCGCATACGGTTTCGACAATTTCAACGGCATATTTCAATACCCGCAGATCCTGCTCAACACATTGACGGTGTCCGTTGCCGCCACGGTGATGGCGCTGGTGTTCGGTTTCGTGATGGCGTGGATCCTGACGCGGACCAATGTGCCCGGCCGCCATCTATTCGAACAGCTGATGGCGGTGCCCTATTATCTGACGCCGTTGCTCGGTGCGCTGGCCTGGAGCCTGCTCGGCTCGCCAGAAAGCGGCTTCATCAACCAGATCTGGCGCGCACTCGGCGGCACTGGCCATCTCATCGATATCAATACAGCGTACGGAATCGCCTGGGTCATGGCGCTGTTCGAGGGCTCCGTCGCATTCGTCATGATAGCCGCTGTTATGAAGTCGATGGACCCTGCGCTCGAGGAGGCCTCGCAGATCATCGGGGCGAGCCGCCTCCGCACCATGCTGCGTATCACCCTGCCCTTGGTGATCCCCGGCGTTCTCGGCGCCGCCATCTTTGTCTTTGCCGAAATGCTAGGTTCGTTTGCCGCCGCCCTCGTGCTCGGGACGCCCAACCGCTATTATGTCATCACCACGGCGATCTACCAGCTGGTGCAGCAATATCCGCCGAAGATCCAGGTTGCCGCCGCCATGGGGGTGTCGCTGTTCGCCGTGATGTTCTTCATGCTGTTCCTGTACCGGCGCATCGTGATGGCCGGCAGTTACGTTACCATTACCGGCAAGGCGTTCCGGCCGCGGGTGGCCGATGTCGGTCCGCTGCGTTACGTGTTGCTCGGCGTCTGCGTGCTTTATCTGCTCGCCGCGGTCGGCCTGCCGCTGGTCACGCTGCTTTACGCATCGTTGCAGAAGATTGCCGTCGCCTTCCCCACTGCCGAAAACTGGACGCTGGACAACTTTCGCGTCGCCATGACCATGAATGCCGTCCGCTCGGCACTCACCAATAGCCTGCTGCTCGGCTTTGGTACCGCGACCATCGGCGTCGTGCTGATGGGACTGCTCGCCTGGCTGATCTACCGCTCGCGATTGCCCGGTAGCGGCTTGATCGAATATGTCGTGATGTTTCCGCAGGCGGTGCCTCGGCTGGTGTTTGCGTTTGGCCTGATGTGGGCCTGGGTGGTTTTCCCGATTCCGATCTACGGAACGCTGTGGCTGCTGCTGCTGGCCTACCTCACGGTGTTTCTGCCGCTTGGTGTGCGCACGATCGCCGGGGTCATGCTGCAGATCGACAAGAGTCTCGAGGAATGCGCGCAGATGTGCGGTGCGCCTTGGGCGTTCCGGGTGCGAACGGTGACAATTCCGCTGCTCATGCCGGGTCTGATCGCCGCCTGGCTGCTGCTGTTCATCGCCAGCATCCGCGAGCTTGGCGCCTCTATCTTGCTGATGGGCCCGCATTCCAAGGTGATCACGCCGTCGATCGTCGAATCATGGTTCGGGACCAGTTCGGAGCTCACCACGACGCTGGCGCTGATCCAGACGCTGGTGGTCGCCATCGCCATGATCGTGCTTGTCGCTGTCACGCGCCGCGTCGGCGCTCACCCCGTCGACTAGGATGTCAGGAATCATGCCAGCGTCGCTGCCGGGGGCCCCAGCATCGTCTTCACCGTCGAAACCACACATCGAGGTCGATCGGCTTGAATTGTACTATGGCAGCGTTCCGGCGGTGCGCGGCGTCAGTTTCAACGTCCTGCCCGGCGAGCAACTGACGCTGCTGGGCCCCTCCGGCTGCGGCAAGACCACCACATTGCGCGCGATCGCCGGTCTTGAGCAGCCGACCGCGGGCGAAATCCGCATCGACGGCGTCACCGTCTATTCGGCGGAACAGCGCATCAACATGCGCGCCGAAAAGCGCGGCCTGTCGATGGTGTTTCAATCCTACGCCATTTGGCCCCACATGACGGTATTCGAAAACGTGGCCTATGGACTGCGCGTGCGGCGTGCTGGAGCAGCGGAGATCGCGGAAAAGGTGCATCACGCGCTCGACATGGTGCAGATGCGCAGTTTCGCATCGCGGCGGGCGGCGCAACTGTCGGGCGGACAGCAGCAGCGGGTTGCGCTGGCGCGCGCGTTCGTGTTCTCGCCTTCGGTTCTTTTGTTCGACGAACCGCTATCGAATCTCGATGCCAAATTGCGCGCCGATATGCGCATCGAACTGCGCGAGCTTCAGCATCGACTCGGCATCACCTCCGTTTACGTGACCCACGACCTGGAAGAAGCGCTGGCGATGTCGGATCGCATCGTCGTGATGCGTGACGGGCTGATCGAGCAGACCGGGACGCCCGACGAAATCTACCGGCTGCCGAATAGCGCCTTTGTCGCGGATTTCGTCGGCTCGGCGAACCTCATTCGTGGCCGCCATCGCGCCGATCTCGACACCGACGGCTTGATCGCGCTCGAAACACCTGCCGGACACATCGTCCACGGCATGGCCTATGGACGCCCCGTTGGCGCCGAACTGGTGGTTTCGGTGCGGACCGTGCACCTTCGCATTTCGACGGAACCGCCGGCCGCGGCGCAAAACGTCTGGCGTGTGCCGGTGCGGCAGACCGTGTTTCAGGGAGACTTCACGCAGGTTCACCTCGGTTGGGGCCCGCAGCACCTGATCGCCCGCTGCGCCGCGATGGAGCCATTGGCGGCAGGCCGGGAAGTCTACATTACCGTTGAGCCGCGGCATGTCGTGGTATTGGGCGCATAGCTTCTTCGGGGTTGGTCGCTATTCTGGATGCAGGTAACGGGAGAAGTGCAATGGCTGAAATTGGCGGGACCGACGCGCGAAGCGCGGAAAAGCTCGGCTATCTCGGACTCGGGATGATGGGATTTCCGATGACACGACGCCTGGTGAGCGCGGGCTACGACGTCACGGTCTGGAACAGATCCCCCGGCAAGGCTGCGGCACTGGTCGCTGCGGGCGCCAAGGCTGCATTGCATCCGAGCGATGTTGCCGCTACCGCCAGCATCCTCTTCATGTGCCTTACCGACGCCGCCGCGGTGGAACAGGTAGTGTTCGGCCCCGACGGCCTTGCCACAGCGACCGGCTCCGGAACGCTCGTCGTCGACTTCTCGTCGATCCACCCGGATGCGGCGCGCGCCATCGCCACGCGGCTGAAGTTGGCCAACGGCATGGGATGGATCGATGCGCCGGTCTCGGGCGGCACCATTGGCGCCGAGGAAGGCACGCTGGCGGTGATGGCTGGCGGCGATGCCGCCGATATCGAAAGAGCAAGGCCCTATGTTCTGGCAATGGCGCGACGGTTCACGCATATGGGCCCCACCGGAGCTGGCCAGACCACCAAGCTCTGCAATCAGGTGATCGTCGGTTGCGCCATGGCCGTGCTCGCGGAGGCGACACGGCTTGCAGTGAATGCCGGGATCGACGCCAGGCGGCTGCCGGAGGCACTGGCCGGCGGCTTTGCCGATTCCATCCCGCTGCAATTATTCGTACCGCGCATGGTGCAAGGCATTCATTCGCCGCCGCTCGGCCATATCGCAACGATGCTGAAGGATCTCGATACGGTCGTCGACGTCGCCCGCGGCACATCGAGCCCGGTCCCAATGTCGGCGCTGGCCGCACAATTGTTCAGACTGGCGAAATCAGCGCGTGGCGCGGATGCCGATGCGCTCGAAATCTATAAGCTGTCTGCCGACAAGACTGGTTGAGACTTGATCGCAGTGCCTGGAATCACAAATCGGTATTGCAGCCCATCCTTCGAGACGGCCACTTCGTGGCCTCCTCAGGATGAGGTCTAACTTGTTGAAACACAACAACCTCAT
>Ga0193726_1001330_pt1 | contig 19888 bp, 14 predicted proteins | sample H2c1metaG_FD_144928 | JGI IMG/M metagenome (GOLD analysis project Ga0193726, IMG submission 144928) | Soil microbial communities from a riparian zone of the East river system, Colorado, United States - H2c1 | ecosystem: Environmental > Terrestrial > Soil > Riparian zone | place: USA: East River... | reverse complement strand
TACTACGCCAACGCGAACGTTGCGGACCTGCAGAATAACGGCGTAGCCAGCGTCCTCACGCACCTCATTTATGCTTTTGCCAAGCCGGTCGCGAACGGTAGCAACGTGAATTGCGCGCTCGCCGACACCTATGCCGATTACCAGAAGAACGTCCCGCAGGTGCCTGGCGCCAGTCCGGCAGCGGCCCCGCTGCAGGGCAATTTTGGCGCGCTCGTGCAACTCAAACAACTCCATCCCAACCTGAAAGTGTTGATCTCCATTGGCGGATGGAACCCCCCAACCTACAACCAGCTCTTCGACCTCGCGGCCAGCACGGAGGCTCAACGCCAGGCATTTGTCGGTTCGTGCATCAACATGTTCGTTCAGGGGAACATTGCCTCGGGTGTCTCTACCGGCACTCTCTTCGATGGCTTCGACATCGACTGGGAGTTCCCGAACACAAACGATACGGCCAACTTCACTGCATTGATGACCGAGTTCCGCAACGAGCTGAGCACCTTGTCGGGAACGACCGGCAGGGCGTATCAGGTGGTGGCGGATTTGGCTGCCGGTCCGTCAACCCCGGGCGCGGGCGCGGACTCGGGCAACGACGGGGGCTATGACACGATCGACATCGCGGGTCTGAATGCGGTGTTGGACTACATGAATGTCGACGGCTATAACTACGCCGGAGACTGGTCCAATGCCACCAATGACGCGTCGCCGCTGTTCGACGAGAGCGCCAGTCCGTTGTTCGGAAAAGGTGACACCATCGATGCGACGGTACAGTACTATCTGTCACACGGCGCATCACCGGCCAAGTACACCATGGGTTTTCCGCTGTATGGTGCGGGTTGGGCCGGAGGTCTGACCTCAACCAACAGCGGCATGTACCAGAACGCAACCGGAGTTACGGATCCGACCGGAGCCATGACTCCGAATGGAACTGCTCCGGTTCCCAACATCAACGGCGTGGGCAATTGCCCGACGGGTCAGAACCAGAGCAGTCCGGCAGCAGGTTGTGATTTCCTGTTGGTTGATGGCCTGGCGACCTACCGCTCAATTGTAAATATGTTGAACAACGGCTTCACTTCCAGCTATGACTCTGCCCGCTGCGCGGCCCGGATGTTCAATGCAACCACCAACACAGCATTTAGCTATGACAATGCCGAGTCGGTACAGTGCAAGGTGAACTACATCAAACAATACGGCTTAGGCGGCGGCTACGTTTGGGCAGTGAAAGACGACGACCCGAGCGGCGACCTGACCAAAGCCCTGGCTAACGACCTCAATCCTTAGAGACCTGTTGCCAGAAATGACACAAAAGGCAGGCCGACTATCAAGTCGGCCTGCCTTCGATCTTCACCGTGCGAACGATTGAGACTCTACGATGTGCCATGCTCCCTCCAAGAACCCAATACTGCGGTTCAAGAGGAATCTGCTTTAGTTTCAGCCATCGCGGAACGCTTCGAGCCCCATTCAATTGAACCGGGCCCCAACATCATTGCGACAGCCTGGTCATGCCGGACCCAATGACGTGGCTCCGTGTCAGGGTCGGGTGGAAAGAGTTCAACTCTCATTCTTTTGCACCATGCCTCGTGTTGTGAATAACAGTAATTACTCCTTTACTTGTCCGACGTGACTGCGCCTTGCGTTCGTTCGAGGTCGCTGAGCTTTTCTTGCTGGTCGGGGCTGAGAATTTTGTAAATGTTGGATTGCATGCGGGCGTTCGCGACGATCAGCCTTGCCAGCAGACGAGCTTCCGTATCGGCGAGAGCTTTGACCTGCTTCTCATTTACGTGTCCGCTGCCGATTGCAAGCAGCTTCTCTCGCACAGTTCGAAGCGCCGTCATCAAAGGCTCGAGACTGTGTTGTTCCCGCGTCATTACTTGCCGAATGGCTTCCACTTGGGAGGACGTCAACCCGAGATAGGTAGTCAAGGAGGGATTGAGTTGAAGGGATGAGAACGGCAACGCGATTACAACCGCTTCGCTTTCTTGTGTTGAATCCGGTTTTGCTTCACCATCAGGAATTCTTGGCAACTCGTGTTCTTCGATTCCACGCCACAGACTGAGCAGTTCAAACTGCATGTGGGTGACCTGATATTGCTCAGCACTCATTTCTCTTGCCTGCTCGCTGCTTAGGTCACCACGGTGGGCAGCTTCTGCAATCGTCGCGATTGCGGAAGAGAACTTCTGTGTGAGAGCAATCATCAGTGAGTCATAGTCCTGCAGCACTTGCTTCGGATCGTTCGGCACCACGGGACTTGTTGGCACATCCTTGACTGCTGGGTCGTCAACCGGCGTGACCAGCAATTGCCCCATTCCTCTGTGAACATTCCTGTCGCTCCCGTCGGCGGCCGCCAGCCCACCAGGTGCTACAGCAGCAGTCAACAGGAGGAGCAAAAGAAACAACTTCGTCTTCATTTTCAAACTACCTTTCCCCGAACACTCCATCAAATCCCACTCCCAACGGAGCGGTACACGACGATCTAGTGCTCAGACATTCATCGAGATTGCAACTATCCCTGGAAACGGCACTCATTGTTGTCGTGTTTCCGCGAGTCCATGTGAGAGCGAAGCGCTTCTTTCACGACATTCCACAGCAGGGTCACGATCGCAACTACCGTCACGATCCACAGGTCGATCGTTGCACGCTCAATCGCGAACTCGATGTGCGCGGTGAAGAAGATTGAAAGAGACGTTATCCGTTTCGTAGATACGCCGCATCGTGGCTCAACCCACGCTCAATGAACCTCCAGGATGCTGCTAGGCACCTGTTGTGAAAGATCGTGGGTTGTATGGTTCCACAGGCGACTGCAGAGCCCGTAACGCCAGGCTATACCCAATACTAGGAGATCACTCTCACTCCTCTGCACACTCTCCACAATCGCCTTTACTTCATCACCTTCGGCCAGTTCGGTCTTCAGGGCTATGCCTTGTTGATGAGCTGCTTGCTGGGCATTAACCTGCAGCATTCGGTAATACTGAGAAGCCTGCCTGGGTAGCACGATGCTGGCGCCGTTTACTCCAAAATCCATATACCCAGCACCATAGGCGGGCAGCTTCTCGTATACGTAGACTGTCCTCAAGTCGGCCTTTAGGCTCTTGGCGAGCTGAATGCCGACGATTAATGCACGTCCCGCTTCGGGAGATCCGTCATACGCAACTAGAATTTTCTTAAACATCTTTGTACCTTTCGCGAATTGTTCAAAGCATTCCGCCAAGATCGGGATCGCTTCCCTCTCGTGTTCTACGGACCATGATTGCCGCCACGATTGAAAAAACTGAGCGTGCAAGCCCTTGGACCGTTCCCTACTGCTGCCACCCACCTCCCAGCGCCTGATACAGTTGAACGAGCGCCAAACGCTCGTTGAGCTGCCCCTGCACCAGGTTGAGTTCCGCTGAGAAGTAATTTGTTTCGCTGGTCAGCACCTGGAGGTAACTCGCGCCGCCGTTCTTATAGAGAACCTCGGAGAGTTGGTCGGTCCGCTGGGCCGCTTGTGTGAGCAATTCCTGTTGCTCCCGGAACTCACGGTCTTTTTGAGAAGCCACCACTGAATTGGAGACTTGTTCAAGGGCGTTCTGGACGGTTTGCTGGTAGGAGAACGCTGTTTCTTGCCAGTTGGCGCGGGCAAGCCTGAGTTGAGAGCGGAGCGCCCCGCCCTGGAAGACTGGCTGACTCACGCTGAAGGCCCCGGACCAAATCTCCGAAGGCTGGCTGATGAACTGGTGCAAGGCGTTGCTCTCCAGCCCTCCCTGTCCGGTGAGAGACAGGTTTGGAAAGAACGCAGCCTTTGCGACGCCGATTTGTGCGTTGGCCGCGACCACGTCCTCTTCCGCCTGGCGGACGTCCGGCCGGCGCTCGAGTAATTCCGAGGGAAGGCCGGCCGGAATGTTCTGAGGGACGGGCTGTTCGGTAAGCGCGCGTCCGCGAGGAATGGATCGTGGATTTTCACCCAGCAGAACGCTAAGCAGGTTCTCCTGCTGTTGAATCTGCCGCTCGAGATCGGGAATCGTTTCCGAAGCGGTGTAGACGAGTTGGTCCGCTTGGCTCACGTCTAGCCCCGAGGCCCCGCCATGGCTCTCAAGGAGCTGAGTCAACTGCAGGGATTGTTGCCGCGACGCTAGTGTGCTCTTCGAGATCTCGAGTTCACTGTCAAGGGCGCGAAGCTGGAAATAAGCCGTGGCCACATTGGCAACCAGCGAGGAGATTATGGCCCGCTGACCCCATTCCGTCGCAAGTAATTGGGCGCGAGCCGCCTCGGTTTGCCGACGATACTTTCCCCAGAAGTCCAGATTCCAGATCACCGACAAATTCAGTTGACCGGCATCGACCTGGTAAGCGGGAAAGAGGTTCGTGACTTTGGCGTTTCCCTGGCTGGTAATATCGGCGCCGACGTTTGCGGAGGGGAGCTGATTGGCGCGGGTGATGCCGACTTGTGCCTGAGCTTCGAGCACGCGTGCGGCGGCAATGCGCACGTCATAGTTTTGCGCAAGGGCGGTGTGGATCAACTGCGTCAGCACCGGATCCTGATACACCTGCCACCATTGCTCGTTGCCCAGTGACGAGGCTTGGGCGGCCTGTTCTGGAGCGGGTGCACGGTATTGCTGGGGGACATCGACAGACGGCCGCTTATATTTCGGCCCCATCAGGCAGCCGGGCATCAAGCTCAGCGCCGCAACGATTCCTAGGAGTGCAGTTTTCTTCATGGTTTAGTCCCCCTGACTGGGCGCTTCGGCGGGCGTGAGTGGCAGCGCTTTTCGCCGCTCAGCCCCGGAGAGTTTTTCAACTACGTAGAAAATCGCGGGAACAAAGAATCTACCGATAAACGTCTCGGCCACCATGCCGCCGATAACCGCCGTGCCCATGATCTGGCGTGCCACAGAGCCTGCTCCGGACGCTGTCCAGAGCGGCACGCAGCCGAGAATAAAGGCGAGCGCGGTCATCATGAGGGGCCGGAAGCGTAGCCTCGCTGCCGAGAGCGCTGCATCCACGAGGGACATGCCGCGTTCGAAGTCCTCCTTGGCAAAGGCCACGATTAGAATCGAGTTTTTCGCGGCCAGGCCGATGAGCATGACCAGCCCAATCTGGGCGTAGACATCGTTCTCGATTTGAACCATGTACTGAGGAAGGTAAAGGCCGACTACGACGCGCCGCAGCCAGAGCGCAGCGAGAGCGCCGAATACTGCGACTGGCGTGCTGAGCAGCACGCTGAAAGGCACTGTCCAGCTTTCATAGAGAGCCGCCAGAATTAGGAAAACGAAAAGCAGCGAAAATCCGAAGATGACGTACGGCGGTACTCCCTTCCGCGCCACTTGCTCCTGGTAAGACATACCCATATAGTCAAAGCCCATTTCGCGAGGCATGGTTTGCTTGAAAACATCTTCGAGGGCGGCCGATGCCTGATCCGAGCTGTAACCGGGCGCGGCGGCAGCGTTAATCTGTGCGGACCTGTATTCGTTGTAGCGCATGGTGAACTCAGGACCGGAACGGTTCTCGAATTTCGTGAGCGCGGAAAGCGGCACCGTCTGCCCTTGTCCGTTGCGGACGTAGAATTGGCCGAGATCGTCGATTGTCGATCGGTAAGGCGCCTCGGCTTCGACATACACCTGCCACGTACGGCCAAAGTCGTTGTAGTAGTTGACAAACAACCCACCCATGTACGCTTGAATGGTGTTATAGACATCCGTCAAATTCACGCCCTGCTTCAACACCTTGTCCCGGTCCACATTGATGAACTCCTGTGGAACGCTCGGCAGAAATGTGGTGCTGACGTTGGCAAGTTCAGGGCGCTTGCGGGCGGCTGCCAGGAACTGGTTCAGGTTATCCGTTAGAAACTTGACATCTTTGCCGGCGCGGTCCTCCAGGACAAACGTCACACCACCAGCAGTACCGACGCCGGGGATCGCGGGTGGCGAGAAACTGAAGACCGTCCCTTCCGGCAACTGCTTAAGTTCCTGGTTCAAACGCGCCTTGATGGCTTGAAATTGTTCGCTCCGGCTTTGGCGTTCATCCCAGGGTTTCAGAGATACCCAGAAGAACGCGTTATACGAAGTTCGGACATAGCTGAGCAAACTGAAACCGATGACGCTGGTCGTGTACTGAACTCCCCCAGTGTTTGCTAGAACTTGTTCCACCCGTTTTGCGGCTGCACTTGTCCGCTCCATGGAGGCCGAATTCGGGAGCTGCATGTTTATATAGAGGTAGCCTTGGTCTTCGTCGGGCAGGAAGCTGGTGGGCAGATGTTTGCTAAAGAACCATGCTGTCAAGCCGGCGACTACAAGCAACGCCATCACTACGCCGGCCTTGCGAATCAGGTCACCCGAGAGACGGACAAAGCTGTCGGTAGAGCGCTCAAAATATGCGTTGAACCAGCCAAAGAATTTTCCCAGCGGTCCGCGAGTCCGCTTCTTGGGTTTGAGCAGCAACGCCGAAAGTGCCGGGCTCAGCGTGAGAGCATTAAACGCTGACAGCATCACGGAGATGGCGATCGTGATGGCAAATTGCTGATACAACCGGCCGGTGATGCCTGGAATGAAAGCCGTTGGCACAAACACTGAGGCCAACACGAGAGCAATACCCACGACCGGCCCGGAAAGTTCTGCCATGGCTTTGATGGCCGCATCTTTCGGACTCAGTCCCTCCTCGATGTGATGCTGCACTCCCTCGACAACCACGATGGCGTCATCGACCACCAGTCCAATCGCGAGTACCAATCCGAACATCGAAAGCGTATTGATCGAGAAACCGAACAGCGGAAAGATGACGAATGTTCCCACCAAGGAGACCGGCACGGCTAGCATCGGAATCAGCGTGGCGCGCCAGTCTTGCAAAAACAGGTAGACCACAAAAATGACCAGCGCAATCGCAATCACCAGGGTCTCGAGGATCTCTTTCATGCCTTCCGTGACCGGCAGTGTCTGGTCGAGCGAAACGGTGTAGTCGATGTCCTGCGGGAAGCGTTGCTTCATCTGACCCAGCAGCTTCCGGACACCTTCGACCGTTTGAACAGCATTGCTTCCGGGCAACTGGTAAACGGCAACGGCAGCGCTGGGCTTGCCGTTGAGTCGACTCATCAGGCTGTAGTCCTGCGTTCCCAGCTCGACCCGAGCGACATCTCTCACGCGAACGGTCCCGCCGTTCGGTGCTTCGCGCACGACAACCTCGCCGAACTGTTCCGGCGAAGTCAGGCGCCCTTGAGCCAACACGGCATAGGTGAACTGCTGATTGCTCTGGGCCGGCTCACCCCCGACTTGGCCCGCCGGATTGACGGTGTTCTGAGCCCTAAGGGCGTTGGCTATATCGGTGACCGTGATGCCTAGCTTCGCCATCTGATCAGGCTTCATCCACAGCCGCATGGCGTACTGCCCTGAGCCGAAGACTTGGGTCTGGCCAACGCCGTAAGAGCGGGCGATCGGATCATTGAGGTTGATGTAGGCGTAGTTGGCCAGATAGTTCGAATCATGGGTGCCGTGCGGCGAGTACAGCGCAACCAGCATGAGCGGTGCAGTGGTCGATTTCTTGAGGGTGATCCCGTAGTTGTTTACCTCGGGCGGCAACTGACCGTTGGCCAGCTGCTGGCGCGACTGCGTCAGGATCAGATCCATGTTCGGATCCGTCTTGAGATCGAAATCCACGAGCAACGTCGTTTGCTGGTTCGCGGTGGCATTCAGTGAATACATGTAGGTCATGTTGTCCACGCCACTGACTTGCTGCTCGATGGGCGTGTCAACGGCTTGCTCAAGAGTCTTCGCGTCTGCGCCGGGATAGTTGGCTTGCAACCTGATCTCGGGCGGAGCGATCTGTGGGAACTGCGCCACCGGCAACGTGACGATTGTGATCACACCGAGTATGACCGTGAGGATCGCAATCACGATCGCGACAATGGGCCGTCGGATGAAGAAATTTGCCATGGATTAGCGCTCCTCCGTGTCTTTGTAGGGTGTGGGATTTACCAGTTCGCCTTGCTTTGCCTTCTCGGCACCGACCGGCACGACGCGTTCTCCAGGTTTCAGTCCGGATGTGATCACCCAAAGCGTGCCCACTCTCGGCCCGATCTCCACGGTGCGGAGCTGCGCCCGGTTATCGGCGCCGACGACCGTAACCTGATACGTTCCCTGCTGCTGGTTCACTGCCGCCTGCGGCACCAGCAGCGCTGCTGTGAGGTTTCCGGTGGGCGTCTGAATGCGTGCATATTGGCCCGGTCGCAACAGATTTCTGGAGTTGGGGAACTCACCCACGATCTGAATGGTTCCGGTCTGCGTGTTTACCTGCCGATCCGCGAAGATGATTCTGCCGGGATGCGTGTAGGTACTCCCATCGGCCAAGGTCAACTTCAACGGGATTCGCGAGGCGTGGGTGATGAAGTCTACGTTCCCCGTACCGCCGCCTTCCGCCATGCGCAGGTATTCCTGTTCGCTGATGGGGAAATAAACTTTGATCGGACTTACCTGCGAAACCGCAGTAAGGACCGTTGACGGCCCCACCAGGTTGCCCACCTGCACAATGTTGATGCCGGCGATTCCGTCGATCAACGACACGACTCTCGTGTAGCCCAAATTCAGCCCGGCCTGTTCGACGGCCGCCTGGTCGGCCTCAACTGCTGCCTTTGCCCCACGGAGCGACTGCGTGTCCGCATCCAACTGACTTTGGGGAATGGCGTGAGCTTCCGCTTCGGGAATATCACGCTTCACGTTCAGCTCGGCGTTCGCCATCTGCGCCTCTGCCTGCACCAGCTGTCCTTTGGCTTGATCAAGCACGGCTTGAAAGGGACGGGGATCGATCTCAAAGAGGAGCTGACCCTTTTTGACGAATGCGCCTTCGTGATAATCCTGGCGAATCAGATAACCGCTCACCTGAGGCTGAATCTGCGCATTGACGTAGCCTTCGAGCGTTCCCACCCACTCGCCCAGAACCGGCACATCCTTTTGAATGACCGGCGCGACTTCGACCACCGGTGGCGGAGACGGAGCCGCAGCCCGCACCTTACCGTTGCTGCACCCGAGTGCATTCAGGAGGAGCACCGCACTCACTAAACCTGTAGAGATTTGCTTCATCGCTTCCTTCCCCCTCAATCGAATTAATGAACTTCCGCTTCAATCGCGTCACTGGCGCGCCTGATTTGGGACGCTGCTCGGTTGAGGGAAATGTGCCCAGAGAGTCGTCTCGTAGATTTCAGGCGCGTCAGTCACGCGATTGCGGCTTTTTCAAACGCAAATCGCATACCAAAACCGACACCAAGCTAAGTAGCGCCGAATCAAGGAAGTCTCTCGGGAATTCAGCACAAGAACTGTCGAAGGGGTCGAAAGTGTCGACAAAGCCGGTGCACGACAGCCGAACTCGTCAACAAACAATGGCGCCTGAGGCCTAACGGATCGAGAAAAATGCAGAAGGGACGAATCCCGCCGGATCGCGGTTTGGGCAAATGCATCGTCAGTTTGAGGTGAGCGAACGAACTGTCGGAGGGATGGCCATCAGTCTCGCCTCCGCTGCGCCTCTAAATCATCTCGTCGAAGGGATGCTGAATGGAATCTAAAGAGTACGACTTCAGGCGGAATCCGGTAGTGCAGAATGAGGTCCTCTTCCTGGATTCAAAAGGTGCCTCCCGTCTGCGTGACGTGCGGATTTCACCACCGCGCCGGCCGGGACGCCGAGCGGTTTTCCCGATGGATGAGCGCCATCGGACAGGCAAGTTCAGATGGAGGAACGGCATCGGCCGTCTGTTGTACGGGTGCAGCACTTGGCCCGCCGCAAGGCGACGCAGCCAATAGACTGATTTCAACGGTAGGAAGCCGAGCATAACCGGCTTTGGTTATTACGGAACTTTGAGGTTTCAATAACCGTATCCTAAAATGAGGCTAGAGGAGCGGGAGCGAGCGCTTTGATCGACGCGCCTGGGCCTAAGTTTGGCACAATTTTTGGCGGGATTCCGGCCAGTCGGGGTCGCGCCGCAGCATCATACAATTTTGAGTGGCTTAGCCTGCTCTCGGAAACGCCCCAAGGACGTCTAAACACTGTGCATCTACAGTCAATCGTACTACTGTGAATCGACGATGCGGACGGCACTGGACATCTTCGCGCAGATCTTTCGCAATCTCTGGGCGCACAAGCTGCGCTCGTTTCTCACCATGTTTGGGATCGCCTGGGGCGTGGGATCGCTGCTCCTGCTGGTAGGAGTCGGCGAAGGGTTCCGCTCGGGCAACAAGCGCGAACTGGCGGAGTTTGGACAGGACATCATGTTTCTGTTTCCGGGGCGTGCGCCGGCAGTGAAGGGCAACATGAACTCCGCTCGATCCTACCTGCTCACTTATCGGGACTACCTGGATATCAGGCAATTGGCATACGTCCGCAATGCTTGCCCGCTAATTTCTCGCACCGATCTGCACGAAGTCAGCGAATTTGCCAACGGCAGTGGCGAGATTCTGGGCACAGAATCGCAGCTGAACGAGATTAGTTATCTTCCGCTCAAGGAAGGGCGCTGGCTCAATGAATTGGATGGAACGCAGCGGCGAAATGTAATCGTTCTGGGAAACGAGTTGCTGAAGACGCTATTCCCCGGGCGTCCCGCGGTTGGCGCATTCGTCCTCCTGAATGGCATCCGATTCGAAGTGGTGGGGGCCATGCCGCACCTCGGGCGCGGCGACAACATGTGGCTGAACATGCGTGGCTACATCCCCTTCCAGGTGATGGCCAGCAGCTTTCCGCTCAAGGGTGAAAATCATCAGAGCTCCATTTCCTTTATCGAGTATCAGCCGCGTGTCACGGCGGAGCACTTGCTGGCGCAGGAAAAGGTTCATGAAATTATTGGCCGGAATCACGAATTCGATTCCGCCGACGGAAACGCTTTCGACGAGTGGGACACGATCAAGGAATCAAAGATGGTGGGAACAATTTTCGACGGGATGAACCTGTTTTTAGGAGCGGTGGGAATGGTCACGCTGGCGCTGGGCGCGATCGGAGTGATCAATATCATGCTGGTTGCGGTGAGTGAACGCACGCACGAAATTGGCTTGCGCAAGGCGTTGGGCGCTACTAACCGGAACATCCTCTTTCATTTCCTTCTGGAAGGATTACTTCTTACGCTCGGGAGCGGGCTGATTGGTATGTTCCTGGCGGCAGGCCTGATGGTGGCAATGGGGGGAGTGCGGGGACCACAGGGATTCGATCCGCCCAAATTGGTGCCGATGTCGGCCATGCTAGCAATTGGCAGTCTGTCACTGGCTGGTGTGATCGCGGGTCTCTATCCGGCGCGCAAAGCGGCCATGCTGCAGCCGATGGCGACGGTTTTGGCCACGCTTTCGCGAATATTTTTGCGAATTTCGGTACGAAGCTGACCATCGTGGTGCCGGGAAAAACGTCCATGCAGGCCGGCGGCCAGAAATCCGGAGTTCAAATCCGCTTCACTCAAGACGATGTAGAGTCGCTGGCCACCAACCTTCCCCAAATTACGCATATCACGCCGGAAGTCGAGAAGCAGGTAAACGTCCAGTACGACACCAGGGCCTTCACCTTCCCGGTGACCGGGAATGATCCAGATGTAATTTCGATTCGCGCCCTCAAGCTCGGCCAGGGCCGCTTTTACAACATGGAGGATCAGAACCAGCGCGCCCGTGTAGCGGTGATCGGTTCGGAAGCCAAAGAGAAACTATTTTCTGGACGTAACGCGTTGGGAGAACACATCCGGCTTGATGGTCTCAGCTTTGAAGTTGTCGGCGTTCTCAGCGCCAAAATGCAGGAGGGAAACGACGACATAAACCGCCAGGTCTATATCCCCTTTACCACGATGAGCGATCTGAAGGATACGCACTACCTCGATACCATCTGGTTTAACTACGATACCCCGGAGTACGAGCGCATCGAACCGGCCGTCCGCTCCATCATTGCCACGCAACATAAGTTTAACCAGACGGACCGTCAAGCCGTGAGGGTGTTCAACCTCATGATGCAGCTTCATCAGTTCGAAATCATTTCACTCGGGTTGAAAATCCTGATGGGTTTCATCGGCACACTCACCCTGGGCATTGGCGGTGTCGGGCTGATGAATATCATGCTGGTCTCGGTTACGCAGCGGACCCGTGAGATTGGTGTGCAGAAAGCGCTCGGCGCGCAGCGTGGGTACATTCTGATGCAGTTCCTTGCCGAAGCGCTGACCATTACCTTCATCGGCGGGGTGCTGGGCGTGATCCTCGCGTATGTAGTGGCGCTTTCGGTGGGAAGGCTTACCTTATACAGCGCGTTTGCGAAGAACGGAGAAGCGGGCGACATTCGCCTGATTATTGCTCCAGGAACGCTGATCGCATCCACTCTTATTCTGGGTGCGGTGGGACTGATCAGCGGGATGGTACCGGCTTTGCGTGCGTCGCGAATGGATCCGATTGAAGCCTTGCGGCACGAATAGCGGCTGCCACATTCAAATGGTACGACATCTCGAGAACGACTTATCCTCGTGGATCGCCGTCGGCTCTCGCAACGAGAGCGAGAAAGCATGGCCTGGCATCGCCGGTCTTGCCCGGCTTCAACGTAGCGGTATATTGGCTTACAGGCCGCACCCGACAGAAGAAGACAGTCGCCAGCGCAAGCATCGCAGCGTGCGTCAGCGATCTGCAGCGCCACAACCTTGCTAGAAACACGGCGATGCGAGCGACCATGAGCGGACCTAAAGTCTGCGCCAGCGTCCAGTGCAGTTGACCATGAAAAAGGTATCCAACCGCAATGTAAGTACCAGACCATGTCAGAGAGCCAATGCTTTCGTAAGTAAGAAACCGTGCTGTCGATACGCCTGCTTTGCCGGCCAGTAGCGAAGCCAGATTCGAGCCGGCCACGAACTTTGCTAATAACAAGGTGGCAGCAGAATGGCCTCGGACGAGCCTCAGCGCGCGGCCTTGCCACTTGCCGTTGGTACGGCAAAACCGGTGACCCTCCGGCCAGCCCTGCCGTCCTACTCTGTACCAGAATCCGTTTGCCAGCAGACAGGCACTAAAGGCTGCAATCAGGGAAGACGCCAGATTTAGCTGCCTCGAGCTTGCAAGTGATCCGACCGCAATAAGCAGTGGCGCACTCGGAATCGGTACGCCGGCTTGCTGGGCCAATATCCAAGTGAACAGGATCGCAGCACCATGCGTGAGTGCAAATTGAGCGGCGTTGGTCATCTCATCGTCTCGTGGTTGTCTTCGGTCACGCGACCTGCGAGATCGGACCTGCACGCCGCCAAGAGTTCCCGGACCATGTGATTGTCCCGACACGCAAGTCTTAGCTTGCTGAATTTGCGCAACTCAACATTCGATTCGGCAAGCTGCGAGACTGCGGTCTGAGAGGATGCCGCATCAATTCTTTGAGTCTTTTGCGAGCTCGTGCTGACCGGGCCTTCACAGTGCCCGTTGGTACTCCCAAAATCCGTGCAGTTTCGCGGATCGATAAACCATCAACGTCGCGCAACTGAAATGTCCTACGCAGAGTGGGAGAGAGCTGATTATGCATATGCGTCAAGCGAGCACTTAGCTCGGACTCTCTGCATTCATCTTCGGGATTAGGCCGGTGATCTGCTATCTGCTCCGACATTGAAACTGGTTGCAGTTCCCTGGTGGATTCGTCGAGAGATACGTGGACGTGTCGGGTCCGCCGGCGTAGCTGCATTCGAGCGCAGTTGAGCACAATGGAGGTGAGCCAAGTGCCAAGCTGTGACTGCCCCTTGAACTGATCCAAGTGGGTGTAAGCGGCCAGAAGAGCCTCCTGCACTGCGTCTTCGGCATCGGCTGCGTTCCCCAGGAGGCGGTATGCTCTTCGGTAAAGAGTTGGCAGACCGGCGGACAGAATCTTCTCCAAACCCCGAACTCTTCCCAACTTGCAAACTTGAATGCCTACCTGTTCCGTCATCTCTTTGTCTCCCCAAGATCTCTGTTTGCGCGACGGGTTAGTTCTTTCAACACATGTTTCGTAAACACGCCGCGGCACCGAAATTTGTTTCCCTCGTTTATCAACTCGACAATTACGTTCTCGCCCTCCTGGCTGATGCTCGTGATGTGTTTCATCTCGATAACGAGTTTGCGGGCATGAAGGTTTACCCTTGCCTCTTCGTACGCACTTCTCAGTTCGGCTGCCCAGGGGGCAATGAGCTTTCCTTCCACAATCAGCCGACGCCGCCTGGCACTATCGATCAGTGAAATCTTCAGCATTCCTTCTTCCTGCTAGTTGTGAAAAAGCAAGGCGCGCACCAAACTCGCAGAACCGTAAGTTGCTGAATTTACGGGAGACGGCATCCAGAAGTCGAAACGGCGAGGTCGAACAAGTTGAAAGGGTCGAAACTGTCGAACCTATAGGGTAAGAGCTAGAACGGAGAGGCAGACTGCGGATCAAGCATATTGCTTTGCATAGATGCCGAATTTTTTCATTCGAGACAGAAAAGTCGTGCGGTTCATCCCTTGGCGTGCTGCGGCACCATCGGCACCACCAACGCGCCCCTTGCATGCCGTAAGCGCCCGTACGATCTCATCGCGCTGCTTCCTATCGTATTCGTCAGCAACGCTAGTTTTGTCGTCTCGCGAATCTGTTCTCTCTCCAGCGAGTTGCTCGGGTTGACGCCGGCCAAGAGGCGGTAACTCCACCGTGTTCATTCGCCGAAGTTCTCCTAATGGCGCCTCAAGTGACTTGCTGCGCGTAAGGATCACCGCCCGTTCAATGAAATTTTCCAGCTCACGAATATTGCCGGGCCAATCCCAAGCTGTAAGCCCCCTCATGACGGCCGGGGAAATGGCTTCAATCTTCTTCTGCATTTGCTTTGCAAACTTCTGGACAAAGTAACTCACCAGTTGTGGAATGTCTTCCTTCCGATCCCGCAAAGGCGGTATTCGGATCGGAAATACATGCAAGCGGTAGTACAAATCACTTCGGAATTCGCGGTCTGCGATCATCTTCTCAAGATCCCGATTCGTGGCCGCCACGAGGCGCATATTCACTTTTCGCGTGTGCGTGCTGCCCAGTCTTTCAAATTCGCGCTCTTGCAATGCGCGCAAAAGCTTCGGTTGAATTTCAATCGGAATATCTCCCACTTCGTCCAGAAATAAGGTGCCTTGATCCGCGAGTTCCAGTCGGCCGACTTTTTGAGTAATCGCGCCAGTGAAAGCTCCCTTTTCATGTCCAAATAGTTCGCTCTCCAGCAGACCGGTAGGAATGGCAGCACAATTCAGCTTCACAAACGTCCGATCTTTGCGCCGGCTGCGGTCGTGAATGGCTCGGGCGATCAACTCCTTGCCCGTACCTGTCTCCCCGAGCAGCAGGACTGTGGAATCGTTGGGAGCAACCGTCTCGACCAATTCCAGAACATGTTTTAAGGGTGCGCTGTTCCCCACGATGTTCTCGAAGTTCATCTCGCTGCGGATTTCCTCTTCGAGATAGAGCTTCTCTTGGGCGAGCTTGTCTTTCAGTTGCGAAATCTCGTGATATGCCATCGCGTTTTCAATGGCGATCGCGATCTGGCCTGACGCACGGCTGAGGAAATCGACGTCTCCCGGCGAAAATGGGATTTCCGTCGTGCGTAAAATTGACAGAATCCCGAGTGCCCGGCCGCGATTTACAAGTGGAATATTGCACAAGGTTTTTATGCCCTCCGCAGCCACGATGTCAGATACCTCAGAACTAAGCTCGTTAGGTTCCCGCGTGTTAATGACCACTGGTTTCAAGGTGTCTAGCGCTTTCTTAACGGCCGCACTTGGCTTAACGAGCAACTCTTCCTTAACGACCCCCTTTCCATGCGGAAAATCCATGGCCAATACCCTGAATTTCTCCGAAGCGGCAGCGGGTAGCACAACTATTACCGCGTCTGCGCGCATGACCTCGCGTATGTTTGCTGCAATCGCACGCAGTAGGTCCCGAGGTCGAAGATTTGATGTGATTCGATTTGTCAGGTTCAAAAGCAACTGCAGCTGGCCATTTTGATGTTGTGCGCGCCTGAGATTCAAACCATCGTCAAGCGCGAAGGCTACGACACGCCCGATCAGCCCCAGGAAACTTATGTCTTCCGCGCTGAATGGATTCACAGCGTCACGGTTGATTCCGAAAACACCCAAAGGACGATGCGGCGTGGTCAAGGGTACACGGACCCCGGATCCGAGTCCCATTCTCTTTGCCCATTCTCTAAATCGTGGGTACCGTTCTTCTGTCTCCCAATCAGCAGTATCTTGTGTATTCCTACTGCGGACAGCCTCCCACCATGGCAACTCTTCCATCGGCAAGTCCGGGAAAGGTAGCGGGCCCTTACCCCAAACCAAATATTCGATTTCGTCGGAGTTCTCCTTCACCACAATGAAGTAAAGGTGGTCGAAGGGCAGGAACTTGCCAATTTCATCCGCCAGAGTCGTAGCCAGCTCTTCAGGTTCGCGGCACGCGGCGATCGCTTCGCTGATACGTAACACGGCCTCATAGCGCTGGCTGTCGCTTTCAGGTGAGATCATCGAATGTGTTCTCTCATGGCTTCAGCAACATTGGAACATGCCGCTGACCCCACATCTTAAACTCAGACTATGCTAAATGATGATTCAATCGCTCTATGCGTCGCAACATCTTTTACGACCCTTAGAGAAGGGACGCCGCTGGTTCGGCGAAGTTGCGATTCTTCTGAGGCAGGTACCGACCCGGAAACCGAAGCCAAAGATTCCCTGGAGCCACTTGGGAACCCGTTGCTTTCAATCTGACGCCGAGGGGCGCAGCTTACTCCAAAAAATGATGATTCAAGCTGCTTAATTGTTGCAGCACGGCGTGCGGCTACCGCTGTCTCTGCTGGCGACCGACACTTTCGACTTTCAACACATTCGAGCTGATCGAATTTCCTCTAAACTTCGCTTTCTTCCAGCACTTACGTATGCCCCGAACTTTGGCACTGCTCTTGCCGTGGTGAGAGATGCGATGCACCGAATCAATTGTGGGGCGGTCATGTGGAAGATCACAACTCGCGGCTTTACGCCGGAGGAAGTGTTAATCATGGCTGCAATGAACCTCTTAACCAGCGCAGATGCTGCCCAAATATGGGAAGCGTCTGTCGCAGACATCAAGTCGCAGATACCATAAGGAGACCGAGCATGGAATTGAAGTACTCGATAAGACAAACAACGATGCTTGTAGGCATTATGGCACTCGTATCCATCACTGCAGTCGCACAGGAGAACCGGTCAGAAATTAGCGTCCAGGGCACGGGATTTTTCACGAAGGACGCGGCAGGCAACGGCGTATCCGAACGTGCCAACGACACAGGCGGATTTCTGCTTGGCTATCGTTACAACTTCAATCGCTGGCTCGCAGCCGAGGCAAATTACGGTTACGACCGCAACACACAATTCTATTTCGGCGGCACACCGGCCGGGTCCAGTCCGACATCCACCAAATCACGGGCTCAGCGGTAGTGAAACTACCCAGCTTTGCCAGATTACAACCGTATGCTCTAGCGGGAGCGGGAGCCCTCGTGTTTGATCCAACCGGCAACTTCGGTGGCACTTTCGCTGGTGCAACGTCAGAGACGAAAGCCGCGTTCGTGTACGGCGTAGGCGCACAATACGCCTTCACGAGGCACTTCTCATTGCGAGCCGAATATCGAGGATTGGTATATAAGGCACCGAGCTTCAACATCTCTGGAGTGAATACGGACAGCTGGACGCAGGTTGCCCAACCATCAGCCGGCATCGTCTTCCGCTTTTAATAACGCGCAATCGGGAAAATTGGTACGGGTGTTCAACCAAACACCCGTGCCACACGATTCGTCTTGATGATCAGCCCCATTGTTTATGAGGTCGACCGCGAACAACGCCTCTTTGCCCCTTCCCCGAAGAAGTGCAGGAGGTGTCGCGGTCACCTCGCCACATTACACACTTTAAACGGCTCTTCAGTTTGGGTGTTCATAACAAAACTGCGGCACGACGCGCGGACTCACTGGTGGCTTGTCGGAAGCTTTGGGGGATGGGTCACCGAAGCCGACGCAATCCCAGTGATGACAATACCGAGCCTTGTCTATATGGTTCCACAATAGAACTATATTGACATGTCATAATCGAGGGGTTATAACCGCTATCCAGCACATAAATATCCACTTACGCAGATTATTCACATTTCAACAATATGACGCTTTCATTGGCTCGCCACAGCGTAAACGAACAATTCAGGCTAACAATTCACTAAGTGTTTTTTTAGGCCCCCATTCCTGGCTGTTTTTACGAAATGACGTTGGGTCCGTCTCTATGAGTCCAACCAGCACCTCCGCCACCATCCTGCCACCCACTGGACCAAGACGATGACCGCCTGTACAAGCGTCGGCTTCGAGGAGAATGTAATACCAGCGAGGAGTCTCACCCTGCCAGTCCGTGGAAGTGATGCCAACCTGCTCCGCCGTAAGCGGCGTAACTCCGGTGTGACGAGCTACGGCCTCGCCAGACGGTAGGCCCACGCCTTGTCCGCGTTGCAGATCACGAACGGCTTCGCTGTGTGAACTGAGAAACCCACAGATCATCAAGGGTTGTGCCTGCTGCTTGATTGCTGGGCGTTGCGCGCGCGCAAATCGACTTTGCGGTACAGAATACGTGAGTGGTCTGTTTTGCTCAGTGCGGCACCTGCACTGGCGAACATACTAGGCGTTCGTGGGATGCAGAGTCGGCAACCAGAATCCAACGGAATCACTCGACTGCTTTCCGCGAACGAGCGGAACAGCGATGGCTCGCAAGAAATTGCGGAAGGCTATTTCTTGAAGACAAACACAGGAGATTACAGGATGAAGATTCTAATGATAGGCGGGACCGGCAACGTTGGTGGAGAAGTCGTGAAAGAGTTGCAGAACCGCAATGCAGACATTCGCTTGCTTGTACGTAAGGAAGGCGATGGATCGCCGAAGGGGGTTGAGGTTGCCATTGGCGATTTGCTTGATCCCGTCTCCGTGCAGAAAGCGTTGCATGGAGTGGATAAGCTCTACCTACTGAACGCTGTGGCTCCTGATGAATTAACGCAGGGTCTCATCGCCTACGATCTGGCCAAGCGGCTGAAGCTGAAACATATCGTCTATCACTCGGTCTTCCGCGTGGAACACTTCAAGGATGTTCCACACTTTGCCTCGAAGCTCGCGATCGAGAACGCTCTGCGGCAGTTCGATGTACCGTTCACGATTATCCGGCCAAACTACTTTATCCAGAACGACGCAACGTTGAAAGACCCACTCACGAAGGCCGGCATCTACCCCGTGCCGCTGGGCGACGTGGGCGTCTCGGCCGTGGACGTTCGGGATATCGCAGAGGCAACCGCAATCGTTCTGACTTCGGACGGCCACACCGGTAAGACTTATAACCTTAACGGTCCAGGGGTCCTGAGTGGCCCTAAAGCGGCAACGATCTGGAGCAAATTGCTCGGCAAAGAGATTCGTTACGCCGGCGACGATCTCGATGCGTTTGAGGAGCAGATGCGCAAAACAGTCCCTTCTTGGTCAGCCTTCGATATCCGCATGATGTTTGAAGGATATCTCGAACGTGGGTTCGTCGCTGAAGATGGAGATCTTGAGACGTTGACGAAGTTGCTGGGGCATAGTCCGCGCCGATATGAAGATTTCGCCAGGGAGACCTCCGTGAAATGGCAAGGGCTGTCGAAGGCGGCGTAAGAGTCCCTTGGCGATGCTCCGATCCTTGGCCTGCGGTTGGTATTCGATCACAGAAGCCACCATGACTTGCGCGGCGATCGGAGGATAGATTGCCACGACGGTAGCCAACAGCATTTTGCAATCCGGGCAAACTTGCAACCAGCAGCGCTGGGTTCCGAGCCTGAGGCCGGTGACAGTGATTCGTCGACGTCTCTTGCGGAAACTCCCAAGGGTGTAACGCTCCCAAGCGAAGCCCGGCGAAAAACCTCCGAAACCTCTAAATCTAAAGAAGAAACTGCACTGTGATTA
>Ga0193726_1001329_pt1 | contig 19888 bp, 12 predicted proteins | sample H2c1metaG_FD_144928 | JGI IMG/M metagenome (GOLD analysis project Ga0193726, IMG submission 144928) | Soil microbial communities from a riparian zone of the East river system, Colorado, United States - H2c1 | ecosystem: Environmental > Terrestrial > Soil > Riparian zone | place: USA: East River... | reverse complement strand
ACCAACAAACTCAGGCGTTGTAACTCATTTGCTGAAATATCAAGATATTCTTTGGTGCGCTGGGGATCCTGGATGGCGTTAAAATTTCTTAGTGCTTCGATGGCCACTCCTACTGTTGCAATAGGGGTTTTCAATTCATGCGTAATATTTCCAATAAATTCATTTTTCAAATCAGCCAATCTTTGTTGCTTTAAAATGCTTCTATATAACACCACAAATGATACTATAGTTACCGCAATCAGGAAAACTGAGAATAAAACAGGAAGGAGTATACGCTTCAGCAAATAAGGGAAACTATTCCCCAGTTCAAGATGATACGTAATGGGATGAGCAAAGCCCACTGTAACATTTGGGACTTCGTCATCATCATTTCGCATAATGCTATCCAGTCGAATCACTTTAAATGGGACGGTCATTTTTTCTTCCTTCATTTTTACCTGGTATGCTGAGGTAATCTCAGGGATTTTCAAAGAATCCTGCAAGGAATCCACGCCATACAAAAATTTGAAAAATTTATTATCGCCTCCTCTTCTATTTTCCATCATCCCATGCAAAGAGTCCCTATCATACCTGCCTCCTTTTTTATTCATAGAAATGATCACTTCCGAATTCACGGCACCCATATTCAATGAATCAGCGAGCTTGTCCCGCATGGCATTTACCATGGTAATAATTTCTTTTTTGGGCAGCGCTTTTCCCCCCTCAATATTTTCCTGGAAATCGCTGTTGACAATCAGGCGTACAGTAGCCTTATGAAGGGAATCTGGAAAGTCGGGATCTTTTAGTTTTAATTTGGCAGTTTGTAAATGTCTTACCGTTTCCTGGAATGCAGCGTTTGCTTTTATCTGCATACTTCTTTCTTCCCTGTCGTAAGTATTCTTTAACCAGTAAGCCTGGAATCCCGTAATGATAACAATTGTTATGAACATCAAAAATAAAAACGGCTCGTAGTGTCTTTTGCCCCTGTTGATATTCTTTACAATTTTCATTTCTTTCAATTCGCTACAAATTTAACCATTAAGAACCCGATGGTTAGTCTTGTTAACTTTTATTAACCTTATTGCAAGGTGTATTAACCTCATTCCAACAGGTGAATTTTTAGTTTTGAACCAAATTATAAAAATTATGAGAAAATTATTCCTGTCCGGGGGAATCCTCTTGCTTGCGAACCTGCTTCATGCGCAACAAAGAGAAGGGAAAGCTATATATGAAAGGATCATCCAGGTGGAGATCCACATAAATGACAATGATGGCGTATCCCAAATGATGCCTAAGACCCGTTCTGATAAATTTGAATTGACATTTGGCAATAACCAATCCGTTTGGAAACATGTAGATGAACAAGACGATAATGATGAATTAAGTGGAAATGGCGTGCAGATAAAAATGGTCGGCCCTGGCCAGAACGATATCGTATTTTATGATTTTGCTACTGCAAGGAAAGTGGAACAAAGGGAGCTTTTTGACAAAAAGTTTATCGTTGCTGACAGAATTCGGAAAATGAAATGGAAACTTACGGGGGAAACTAAAACCATTCTTGGACATACCTGCCAGCAGGCTACAGCACAAAACAACGCCAAACGGATGCAAATGACAATGGATAATGGAAAGATGGAACGGAAAGAAATTTTGGATAGCAGTTTGATCGTTGCCTGGTTCACAACAGATATTCCTGTTCCTGCCGGACCTGAAGTGCAAGGGCAATTGCCAGGCCTTATCCTTGCTCTTGAAATGAATGATGGGAAGACGGTCTATAAAATTGTTGATCTTTCTCCCAAGGCTGACGTTGCCTCGATCAAAGAACCATCCAAAGGAAAGAAAGTCACACCGGAAGAATTTTCGGAGGAAAGAAATAAGATGATGGACGAAATGCAAAAGAATAACCAGGCAGGTGGATCAAACCGGATTATCATCAGGAATTAAAAAAGTCTGTTAATAAACAATCTTTCGCCGCCTCCTTATCCGGAGGCGGTTTTATTTTTTACAGTTGTCTATATTTACAGAACGGCCCCGGAAAATCTCTTTTCTAATGTCTATAAAAAAAATTAATCAATCTTCAACCAGGTTTCGCGATCACGTTGCCATTGTAACAGGTTCCGGCCAGGGAATCGGCCTTGAGATTTGTAATCAGCTCGCCGCACAAGGCGCTTGTGTTTTGTTAAATGATATTGATCCGGCCCTCACAGAAGAAGCCGTCAAAAAAATCAATACAAATTATGGAGGTTGTTACGGTAAGGCAGGAGATGCTTCGGATGTTGATTTCATTCAAAGTATGGTTGACACGGCGGTAGAACAATTCGGCCGCCTGACCATTGCGATCGCAAACGCAGGGATTACTTTATTTGGCGATTTTCTTGAATACACGCCAGCAGATTTTTTTAAGGTATTGCATACAAATCTTGGCGGAAGTTTTTTCCTGGCACAAGCTGCCGCAAAAAAAATGAAAGAACAGCAGAGCGGTGGCAGTATTTTATTTATGTCTTCAGTTACTGCACACCAGGCACATAAGAACCTCGCTGCATACGGTATGACAAAAGCAGCCCTTGAATTGCTTGCGAAAAATCTTGTCCTGGAATTATCACCGCATCAGATAACTGTAAACACGGTGGCGCCCGGATCTACCATGACAGAAAGAACGATTGAAGACAAGGATTATGAAAGTACCTGGTCAAAAATTACTCCGATGGGGCGTCCGGCTCATCCGACGGATATTGCAAATGCCGTCCTTTTTCTTGTTTCAGATTTGGCAAGACATATAACTGGCCAGAGTCTGATCATTGACGGGGGATGGACCTCCATCAGTCCCTCTCCATACGAGGCACATTAGATATAAGCCTTAATAATAAACAGGGTTATTTTCTTCTTCTTCGTAATGTAACAGAGGCATTTTGTTGAAGATCTGCACTGAAGTGAACCTGGTAAGTGTCATCACCATCGCGAATGATCAACAAACCGGTGTTTGGAGGAATGGTGCCCAGGTTTTCTGCAAAAAGAATGAGTTGTACGGAGTCGGTTCCTTCAGAAATAAAAATGGTTTTTTTTGTAGCTACCTCTTTCAGCTTTTGCTTTGAAACCACATTTTCACCATTTACAAATACGCTTACTGTATCACCATCCACTATTCCGTTGTCATAAAGTGATAAAACGAGACTATCACTCTTAAAATATATATCCTGGATCTTTTCGTTTATCCTGCCGGCAACCACATCAGGTAGTTCTGTGCTTCCCCTCATCACTTCCTTTTTTGGGATCACAGCTGCGCTTTTAGAAACGGTGTCAAAGGACTTTTCTTTTACTGCCACATTATTCGCAGGTTGATCCTTTATTTGAATTATTTGATCTTTCGTTTTATCATTTTTTTCAGTAGGTTTTATCTGGCTCGTTTGATTTTGTATGATGGTATTGCCTGTATTGTTCTTATTCTCGTTTCCTTTTGCATTCTGCGATGATACGGGGTTATTAACCACTTCAATCTGTTTTGTATTTTTGTCCGGATCCTTGTTTCCATTCTCTTTTTCTGAAACTACAGTTTCTTTCTTGTCCTCATTGGCGGCCTTATTTTCATCAGCCGGTTTCAAACTTGTTTCTGAGGTCGGTTTCAATTTTGGAGGCGGGATGACGGGATTTTTAGCAACGTCTTTTTTATTTTCAGAAGTATTTACAGAACTATTCTGAACAGGTTTTTTTTCTGAAGTACCCGCAGCAACTGTTCTGTTTTGTTTATTCTCATCTTGATTTGATGCAAGATCCGTTTTCACATTTGCTTCCTGTAAGTGAGCCAGGAGATCCGACCGGCTTTGATTTTCCTGCTTTTTTATGGTTGCGGATCCGCCAATAGCATAAAATCTTTTTGTTTGATTAGTTGTCCATCTTCCATTTGATATATCGATGGTACTATCATTTATCAAAGGAAATACAGTTATTTGTTTTACATGTTTGGCGGCTCTTTCGGGAAAATTATTGCCAACCATTTCATCATCTTCCAAAACTAATTTCCCATCTTTTCTCTGACCTTTAACACGTTTAATGCTATAATAAAATGTATCATTATCTATAAATGTAGTGAAAGTATATCCTGTGATCTTACCCCTGTATTCGCTGAGTCCGAGCTCAAAATCCTGGGAGCGGTGGGTACTATCATTTATTAATGTCCCTGTCCAGAGGCCATGAATATTCTGCGCGTGAAGCAGTAAAGAAAATGATATGAGAGTCAAAAAGAGATATAGATTTTTCATGATATTGGCCGAGACGTTAACAAAAGCTATCCATAATAACGAATCTCCTTAATTCCTGTTGTGCAAATCCCCCTTTAAGTGGAAAAATTCCAGTCTTTTTTGAATTAATCTGTCAAATCGGGCTAAAATAAAAAGCTGCTCCGGATGGAACAGCTTCAATCAAATATGTTTTAGGCAATTATTATCCATTCATGCTTGCAAGGAATTCATAATTATCCTTTGTACCCTTCATTCTTTTCAACAATTCATTCATGGCTTCTTCGGTGTTCATATCGGTTAAATAAACGCGGAGCAAATTCATTCTCTGGAGAACATCCCTTTCCAGCAAAAGTTCGTCGCGCCTGGTGGATGAGGCTACCAGGTCAATGGCAGGATATACGCGGCGGTTAGCCAGTCTTCTATCCAATTGCAATTCCATATTGCCTGTTCCTTTGAATTCTTCAAATATTACTTCATCCATTTTAGAACCGGTATCTATTAAAGCAGTAGCGAGAATGGTGAGTGACCCGCCATTTTCAATTTTACGGGCTGCACCAAAGAATTGCTTTGGTTTTTGCATTGCGTTTGCTTCCACACCACCGGACAGGACTTTACCTGATGCGGGTGCAACAGTATTATGCGCACGGGCCAGCCTTGTAATCGAGTCAAGAAGTATAACAACATCATGGCCGCATTCTACCAGGCGTTTTGCTTTTTGCAAAGCAATGGTCGAAACTTTTACGTGTTTCTCTGCGGGTTCATCAAAAGTAGAAGCAATTACTTCGGCCTTAACACTGCGTTCCATATCGGTTACTTCTTCTGGTCTTTCATCTACAAGCACAACCATCAGGTAGCACTCAGGATGATTTTCTGCAATGGCATTAGCGACTGCTTTCAACAACATGGTCTTACCCGTCTTTGGTTGGGCCACGATCAATCCACGCTGGCCTTTCCCGATAGGAGTAAAAAGATCCATTATCCTGGTTGAATAATCACTTGGCGTTGTAAAAAGATTCATCTTTTCGAATGGGAACAAAGGCGTCAGGTAGTCAAACGGTACACGGTCGCGGACTTCTTCAGGCCGTTTGTTATTAATAGAATCAACCTTTAATAAAGCAAAATATTTTTCTCCTTCTTTGGGTGGGCGAACCGCTCCAAATACGGTATCCCCGGTTTTTAAGCCGAATAATTTTATTTGAGAAGGTGACACATATACATCATCAGGAGAAGATAAATAATTATAATCGGAAGAACGAAGGAAACCATATCCATCGGGCATCATTTCCAAAACTCCTTCACTCATGATTACTCCGTCAAATTCAATATTGAATGCCTGGTCACGGCGTTGAGGGTAAACTTTGGGTGGTTGATTCTGATTTACTTCAGGTTCGTTCTCGTTCTCGTTACCATTGTCATTGTCATTACCATTACCGTTTTCATTGTTATTTCTGTTTCCATTTTCATTGTCTGTTGAAACGATCTCTGAATTTTCATTTTCTTCTGAATGCCCCGATTCATCATCAGCGTGATCAACACCGTCAGTATCCTCATCAGCCAGTTCTTCTTTTTTACGTCCTTTCTTTTGAATAGGTTTTTCTTCTTTTTTAGCAAGGATTTTTTTAATAGGTTTTTTATCGTTTGATTCTACAATGGCCTCTTCAGTAGTATTGGCGGTTGTAGCTTTTACAATACGTTTGCGTTGCCTTGATTTTCCATCGACAGCTGATCCTGACTTTGCATCGGCTATGGCCTGGCTATCAAGAATTTTATAAACAAGTTCCTGCTTGTCCATTTTTTTTGCATTGGAAATTTTAAGCTGTTCAGCAATATCTAACAGCTCGGGAACGATCATGTCGTTCAATTGAAGAATATCATACATAAAAAAAGTTGAGGTTAAACACCAATTCTCTCGTCACCAATCTTAATAAATGAAATTTTAGGGTTTAAATTGAATGGGACCTTTAAAAATACCGATGAGCTAACTAAGGGGTAATGAGCTTATCAGGCCGTTTTCTTTTGCAATTATACGCCGAAATTGCTGAATTGAAAAATTTTTATCCCCACGTTTCATAAAGAAACCGCACCTGGGAGCCCAGCAGTATCTTCTCCGGCATCTCCTCTTCTATCCCTTTGCCGGGGCTTATTTTCCCAACAGAACAATTGGTTTAACATCAATAAAAATCCTCTTACATCTTAATGTTTCAGGCAGTGAATACAGTGGTTATCTTTGTCGCTCTTAAATTTATTTATGTTTAATAAGAGAACAAAGATCAAAGAACTTTTGAGCCTGGAACCAAATAACCAGGAAGTGGTGGTAATGGGATGGGTACGCACTTTTCGAAATAATCAATTCATTGCTTTGAATGATGGTTCTACCAATACCAATTTGCAGGTAGTCATTGGACTGGGAAAATATGAAGATGAATTTTTAAAAAAAATTACTACTTCTGCTGCATTAAAGATTACGGGAGTCGTTATTCCATCACTTGGAAAAGGGCAAAAGCTGGAAATCAAAGAAAGCAAAATAGAAATACTGGGTGAAAGCGATTCTGAAAAATATCCATTGCAACCCAAAAAACACAGTCTCGAGTTTTTAAGAGAAATCGCTCATTTACGTTTTCGTACCAACACTTTCGGTTCCGTATTCAGGGTGCGCCATTCGCTGGCCTTTGCAGTTCATAAGTTTTTTAATGATAAAGGTTTTGTATACATGCACACGCCCATCATCACGGCAAGTGATGCAGAAGGTGCCGGGGAGATGTTTAAGGTAACGACCCTTCCACTGGAAAACCCTCCAAAAAATGAAGATGGTACAATCAATTTCAAAGACGATTTTTTTGGTCGGAATACCAATCTTACAGTAAGTGGGCAGTTGGAGGGAGAGCTTGCTGCCACAGCATTTGGAGATATTTATACTTTTGGTCCCACGTTTCGCGCGGAAAACTCAAATACCGCCAGGCATCTTGCGGAGTTTTGGATGATAGAACCCGAAATGGCATTCTCTGACCTGGAAGATAATGCGAACCTTGCTGAAGAATTCATTAAATACATTGTAAAATATGTGATGCAGCTTAACCGGGAGGATCTCGAATTTCTTGACCAGCGGTTGGCAGAAGAAGAAAAACAATTGCCACAGGACAAACGAAGTGAAATGGGTTTGATCGAAAAGCTTGAGTTCGTCCTCAATAATAATTTTGAAAGATTGACTTATACCGAAGCATTTGAAATTCTAAAAGAAAGCAATCATAACAAGAAAAAGAAATTTCAGTACCCGGTTACCGGTTGGGGAATGGACTTTCAAAGTGAGCACGAAAGATACCTGGTAGAAAAACATTTCAAGAAACCTGTTATTCTAACCAACTATCCGAAGGAGATCAAGGCTTTTTACATGCGACAAAATGAAGATGGCAGGACAGTAGCAGCAATGGATATTCTTGCGCCAGGTATTGGCGAAATTGTGGGCGGCTCCCAGCGTGAAGAGAGATTGGAAAAGCTTGAGCAAAGAATGAAAGAAATGAATATCCCTACCAGCCAGCTATGGTGGTATCTCGATACCCGGAGATATGGTAGTGTGCCACATGCCGGTTTTGGTTTGGGGTTTGAGAGAATGGTTCAATTTGTAACAGGAATGAGTAATATCCGGGATGTGATTGCTTTCCCAAGAACACCAAAGAATGCTGAATTCTAAGGACAACGAAGATTGATTTTATCGAATGAGTTTTTGAAATCAAGAAGTTCTTATATGTTTAATTGATAAATGGCTCTATGTTCCCACGAACTGGTATTAAATCATTATTCGTGCACACACATAATGGGTAAATGAGAATGGAAAATCAAATCTTTAGTATGGCTCTTCCTGAATAGGCTTTCCAGCAGTTTATGTTTCTTTGGAATTGTAATAATAAGATCAAGATTATTTTTTTCAGCGAATTTCTCAATACCTGCTTCAATATTTTCATCTTCTATAAAATCATAAATAGGGTCCAGGTCTTCAAGCATGGTATGCAGTGAAAGCGATTCTTCAGGAGTGCCAGGCTTGAATTTTACATTCTTATTGTCTACATTCAAAACGTGTAATTCAGCTCCAAACTCTTTCACAAACTCTTTTATAAAATGGGTAGGGGTTGTGTTCACCACTTCCCTGAAATCGCACGCAAAGCCGATCTTTTTTATCGTGGAATATTTCTTACCGGGCGGTACCACAATTATCGGCCAGGTTAAGTGTTTTATAACGGATAAAGTAGTACTTCCAAATAAAACCCTCTCAAGACCGGTAGCTCCTTTTGTGCCCATTACTACGGCAAATGGTTTTATGAGATTGCAAAAATTTTCCAATTCATCCACAGTATCTCCCAATTTTGTTTCAGCATAAATTTTTACTGAACCTCCGGTAGACGCCTCTAAGGATTTCTTTAACTCATTTATTTTTGTACTTGCGTTCTTTTGAAGTTCGTCCACTGATAATAATACAATAGGAACGTCCGTCATGCTGACGGGTACCTGGTAAGCATAGAATAGAAGGATGCTGCTATTTGTTTCCCTGGCCAGCCCAACAGCATAATTCATCGCATTGTCAGAGATCGTCGAAAAGTCTGTAGGAACAATGATCGTCTTCATTGAAATATTTTTATGTAAAGCTACGGGCAGAATAGCTTATTATGATTGGCCAAAGTCAGTGCCATAAATGATATGGTCTGATGTTTCTTCAATTTTCTGGTTTTTGGCTTTTGATACCTAAAGAAACGACCCACACATTCCCAGGATCAGGAATAAATGGAACCACATTATGGTCCACATACTATCTCTGTGGTATGCCTGGAATTAGATTTTTGCCGCTGATGGTATCCCAGTTTTCAATCGTTGTTTCGCCCGGAATCCTGGTAAACAGCCTTTTCAATGCTTGTAGTTTTTGAATTCAATTTTGATCGCCCATCTGGATTTTTAGCATTAAAATGCCCAATTTAGAGCCAAAAATCACCGCCTATCAAGTTTTCAGAAATGCCTTCTAAAATTTTTTATCAATATAAGGTATTAATAATCAATGTAAAATCATAGTAATCGGCCGAAATCACTGCCAGCTACCTAAAAAAACTTGGTACTATGTGTTGTATAGTACCAAATATCACCTTATCTTTGTTTTGTCAAGTTGATTTAGAGGAAAAATACAAACCAGTTTATGAACATTGAAAATACACAAAGCCAGATGAGGAAAGGGATACTGGAATTCTGCATCCTTTCAATTATTCGCCGGGGGGAAGCTTACCCCAGTGACATAGTTGAAGAAATGAGAAGTGCAGGTCTCCATATTCTGGAGGGTACTTTATATCCCTTGCTTACAAGATTGAAAAATGCAGAAATGCTTACCTACAGATGGGTTGAAAGCAATTCCGGCCCACCGAGGAAATATTTTTCGCTTACTCCCAAAGGTGAGTCCTTTTACAAAGAACTCGAACAAACCTGGCAGGAGTTAGCAAATGCTGTAAATGCTTTAGCAAATAAAAAATCAAACGAACCACTCAACCAATAATATTTTCTCCCGTCATGTCGGGGGCTTCAACCAAAAAAATAAAGACAATGAAAAAGATCATCAACATAAACCTGAGCGGCAGGGTGATACCAATAGAAGATTCTGCTTATGAAAAACTCCAGGCGTATATTGAAAGTCTTCGCCGGTATTTTATAAAAGAAGAAGGGCGCGACGAAATCATCAATGACATCGAAAGCCGTGTTGCAGAAATCATGAATGAAAAAATAAGGAAGGGTGCAAATTCTATAACCGATGATGATGTAGATGAAATTATTGCTTCGATGGGCAGGCCTGAAGATTTTGAAGCCGAAGAGGCTGAAGCCACAGCTTCCGGCCCAAAATCCCAGCAATCCAGTTATAAAGAAGAGCCCCCGTTTGTATCAAGAAAACGAAACAGGTTATACCGTGATTCAAGTGATAAGATCTTAGGAGGAGTTTGCGCTGGTCTTGCAAATTACATGAACGTGGACCCTGCGATTATTCGAATACTCTTTGCGATCGTAACCTTTGGTGGATTTGGGTTTGGTTTTCTGGCTTACATCCTCTTATGGATTGTATTGCCTGCAAGGGATCTTGAACATTATGGCGGAAGACGTTTATACCGCAACCCTGAGGAAAGAGTGTTTGGAGGTGTTGCCAGTGGTTTAGCTGCCTATTTTAAAAGAGAAGCCTGGACTATGAGGCTGCTTTTTGCCGCCCCAATTTTGTTAAGCATTATTTTAAGTATAGTAAGCTGGCCCTTTTATCATGAAGGAGTTTTCATTCCCAATGTTGTGTTCGGGTCTTTATCCGGCACGTTCATATTCGCTTATATTATTTTATGGATCGTACTGCCCGAGGCCCATAGCGATTACCAGCGTATGGAAATGAGAGGCGAAAAAGTAGATGTAAATACGATCCGTCAAAATGTTAAAGACAGGGCAAAAGATTTTAGTGAAGATGTAAAAGCAACTGCACAAAACATCGGTAGCAAAGCGAAAGATTTTGCCAATACAAGAGGAAAAGAATTTGCCTCGGAAGTGAGAGAAGCGGCCCGCAGAACAGGAAATGGTTTTGGTCATGTGATTGGAGTATTATTTAAAGCCTTCTTCCTATTTATTGCAGGAACCATTGCCTTTGGTTTATTGGTTGGCCTTATGGCCTTGATATTCGGAGGTATTGGTATATGGCCTATTAAGAATTTTCTCCTGGATGGCTTTTGGCAAAACACTTTTGCATGGGGTACACTATTTCTTTTCCTGGCAGTGCCTATCGTAGCATTGATCACGTGGCTGATCCGCAGGATGATGAGGGTTAGATCACAAAACAGCTACCTGGGTTGGATCTTCGGAGGCTTGTGGACGCTGGGATGGGTTTCTGCTTCCTTGTTTGCCGCAAGTATGGTCAATGATTTCAGGATGAGCAATGAACGAAAAGCCCCGGCAGATTTTGCTATTACCCAACCCGTAAATAATAAAATGATCGTCAAAGTATCCGAGCCTGAAATTGAATATGGCGGAGAGTTTTCGTGGGTTCATTTTGATGACAAGGGTTTTGATATTACTGAAGACACTGTTCGGATATCCAACATTAAAATCAGGATCGAGATGAGCCGGGATTCGAATTATCATGTAGAAATTAAAAAGGTGAGTCGTGGTGAAACAACCAACGAAGCCGAGATACGGGCTCAAAAAATAGGCTTCAATGCATCATTCAGGGACAGTATCCTTGATTTGGGAAGTGGCATCTCCATCGACAAAGAAAGTAAGTTCAGGGCCCAGCAGGTTGTGGTCGTAATCGAAGTGCCTGTGAATAAGAAAATACGTTTTGATGAAACAGTAAATAAGCTTCATTCTTTGACAATTCGCACGGACAGGGATAAAAAATGGCATAGGAATAACGGCGATTTTGATATTAACTGGGATGAATATTTTGATTATGATACAGACGTCGATTATGAAATGGGTAAAGACGGATACCTCGTTAACCTTTCAAACCCCGAAAAGAAAGTAGACGATGATAATAATCAGATACAGGACGATAAAGACAGGAAAATTAAAAAAGAACAATTGAAGCAGGAATTGAAAAAAATTGAAGAAGAAGATAAGAAAGACAGCATCAATAAGAAGGCAACCACAATGTCGAAGAGTGAACGTGATGCAAGCATTCAAAGAAACCTGGGATCGATTGCGTGTTCCATGCCTTTTTCTCTTTCAACCTTATTTAACTAAACTCGGTTGAAGTTGGAGTCCCGCACATGCGGGATGACCAGGCTTCCTGATTTTTCAGGAGGCCTTTTCTTATTAGGAGGCTTGTAAAAAAATTGCTTTTACATTTGCACACTAAGTTTTTATTATGAAAAATACTCCTTTTACAAATAAACATATCGCGCTGGGTGCAAAGATGGCTGAGTTTGCTGGTTACAATATGCCCATTAGTTATACGGGCATTAACGATGAACATGCGGCAGTCAGGAATAATGCCGGGATTTTTGATGTGAGTCATATGGGAGAATTTATTTTAAAGGGCGAAAAGGCATTGGATCTTATACAAAGTGTGACCACCAACGATGCTTCAAAACTCACGAATGGTAAAGCACAGTATAGCTGTATGACGAATGAGGATGGCGGGATCGTCGATGACCTGCTGATCTATTGTATTGAAGAAAATAAAGTTTACATGATCGTCGTGAATGCATCAAATATTGAAAAAGACTGGAAATGGATCAGTAAACACAATAAAAAACATGTAGAGATGCATAACATCTCTGATAAGACCTGTTTACTTGCGATCCAGGGTCCCAATGCAACAAAGCTCCTTCAGCCTCTCACAGAAATGGATATTTTGAATTTAAAATATTACACTTTTTTAAAAGGAAAATTTGCGGACGTGGACAATGTATTGGTAAGTGCGACAGGATATACCGGAGCGGGTGGAATAGAAATTTACTTTGAAGATAAAGATGGTGCCGCCGATAAGATCTGGGATACAATCCTGGAAACCGGCAGCCCCCAGGGATTAAAACCTATTGGATTGGGTGCCCGTGATACGCTTCGCCTTGAAATGGGATATTGTCTTTATGGAAACGACATTGATGATACTACTTCACCCCTGGAAGCCGGCCTTGGATGGATTACAAAATTCAATAAAGATTTTACGGGCAAAAATATTTTAGAAGATCAAAAAAAAGAAGGTGTAGAAAGAAAGCTGGTAGGCTTTGAAATGATGGAAAAAGGAATCTCCCGGCATGGGCATGAAATAAAAGCATTTGACGATGTCACTATCGGTGGGGTAACCTCCGGAACCCAATCCCCAAGCCTGGGTAAAGCCATTGGTATGGGGTATGTAAGAAAGGCCTATGCTGCACTTGAAACAACCATTTATATCAGGGTCCGCGATAAGCTCTTGCAGGCAAAAGTGGTAAAGATTCCCTTTTCTTAAAATCCTGGTGTCGAAATCATGGAAAAAGCGTAGAAAAAAAGAGAACTTTTACTTAGCATCTCTTTTTTTGTTGTTTATCAGCAAAAAATTCGCACCAATGGGTTTGTCATTTGAAAAAAAATAAATATTTTACCTGTTAACAATCCAATGTCCAATGCCAATCATTCATCTTACCACTTTTATTGAAGCCCCCGTAGAAAGGGTTTTTGACCTCAGCCGCAATATCGATCTCCATAAAGAATCCATGAAGCAACACAAAGAAGAAGCGGTTGCCGGAACAAGATTTGGACTCATAGAAAAAAACGAATCAGTTACCTGGAAAGCCAAACATTTATTTAGGACAAGGGTATTAAAAACTGACATCACAGAGATGCAAAAGCCATCTCAATTCATTGATGAGCAAGCCCAGGGTTCTTTCAAGGTGATGAAGCATGAACACCATTTTAAGCCCTGTGAAAACGGAACGATCATGATCGACCTGTTTCATTTTGAAAGCCCTTATGGCACGGTTGGCAAATGGTTCAATTCGCTTTATCTCACCCGCTACCTGAGAAATTTACTTCAACAGCGTAATAGAATCATTAAAGATTACGCCGAAAGCAATAAATGGAAGAGGTTGCTGGAGAAGTAATACTGTTTCCATTATTTTTGCCGGAATGACCCAATCCAAGCCATCATTATTTACATCCCTTTCTCCGGCCCTCATTCATCTATATGATTTAAGTAACAGCATTGTAGTAATCATTGATGTATTGAGAGCTACCTCTACCATAGCTACTGCATTGTACAATGGCGCTAAATCCGTTATCGCCGTTGATAGTGTAAGCCGCTGTATCGAATTAGGAAAACAGATCCATGGAATTACTGCAGGGGAAAGAGATGGAAAAATAGCTGAAGGTCTTGAGTATGGCAATTCCCCATTTGAATATCCAAAGGAATTTGTTGATGGGAAAACCCTGGTACTTACCACTACAAACGGAACAAGACTTCTTCAAATGGCATTGGAAAAAGGAGCAAAAGAGATCATTACCGGTTCCTTTTGCTCCCGCAAACAAAGCATCTATCATATTATTGAGATGAAACGGGATGTGATCCTGGGTTGTGCGGCCTGGAAGGACCGCGTAAATATGGAAGATGCTTTGTTTGCGGGAGCAATAATTTCAAGAGTACGAAAACACTTTGATATTAATTGTGATTCGTCGCATATCTCGGAAGCGATGTATGAAAGAGGGAAAAAGGATCTTTTCTCATTCATAAAAAACAATAACGCCTCTCACTATCACCGCTTGATGAATTTTGGTTTGGAAAAAGACATTCGCTATTGCCTGACTCCTGACCTGGCGAACATACTTCCCATTTATTCTGATGGAAAACTAATGGTGAAATCTTTGGACCAGGAATAATTACCCGCTAAAAACGTTGAAAAAATTTTGCAAGATACCTCATTTCGCTGCTATTTACAACCAATAAAAATTATTTCTTAATTCTCCCTTCTTTGCATGGAAATCCGAATCACATTTCTTTATTTTTGCAGATTGCCCAGTTTTGAATGAAGATAATTGCGCATGCTTTAAAGGATCAGGAGTGCGGCCTGTGCGCCGATTCGCATGCTTCCTTGAAGATCGATCAAAGTTCAAAATGCGGCTCATATTCTCATAATAATAAATCTGAATTAGTTGGCCCTACCGCACCTTATCAAGTTTGTGTACACGCAGGGAACGGATGAAGTAATTCGCCGGGGTAAAAAAATACATGCTATCGGTTTTGTCGAGCTGGTAGAATACGATAACCTTTTTGGCTCTGCCGTTTTCCGGGTAAAAGATGACGTCTACTCAACATTTTACAAGGTATATATTCAAAAAATAAAAGATCCGAAATCGCTTTCGGTTCGATGCACCTGCCCATACAACCTGGGGGAGATTTGCCGTCATGAGGCCGCCTCGCTTTTTCAGTTGCAGGAAATGATCGATAAGAACATGCTTGATGCTGAAGATGTCGTTTATGACCAGCGGCATACGGTGGCTAAAATGAAATTCATTGATCTGAGATCCCTGCGGTTGCTTTCCTCACCTGCTGTGTTTGCCGAAGCCGAAACATTCCTTCGGACCAACAAGGCAAATATTGAATTTGCAAAAGAAGAAACCGTAAAAGCGAGCGTAACGCTTGACAACGAAGTGTATAATGTTATCATAAGTAAGAATGAAGAGAAAAATTTTGATACAAGTTGCAATTATGTTGACACCGAGCACCCGCTTTGTTTGCCGAAACTGATCTTGTTTTTACAATTGCTGGATTCTTACGGCCCTCACTATTTTGACAGTATCCGGAATTGGGACAAGGAAAAAAATAAACTTCTTGAAGCCTATGGTTATTCCCTGAATGATAATCTTACAGGAAAATTTGAATTCTCCTACAAAGATGGAAAACCCTTTTTGAGGGTTTTAGATACTGGTATTAAAAGAATAGTACCTCTCACGATGCCTTCCAAACAAACAATTGTAGCGGAAACCGTGCCCGTGCTTACGGAAGAAAAAGAAGAATTGATTACCACGTCACACAGGCTCGCTGCCGTTTTTAATTTTAATAAGAAAACGTATCCTTATTTTACTATCGACGTTGTAGAGGGGGAAAGCAACGACGCCGGAAATGGTTTCACAGGGAAAATAGAAAAACTCGATCTCACAAAATATGTAGACACGGTTAAATATACTGAAGGTGATAAACTATCACTTGGCTTGCTAAGAAAACTTCAGGAACCGGAAATCAATAAGTATATCAGTCGAAATTCTCCATTCTCGGGCATATGGGAAAACATTATTCAACAGGAAGGAGAAGACCTGCCGGATGAAACAAAAAACCTGATGGCAGAGTATCTTTTGCCGAAACTGAAAAAATTATTTTCGGGACCTGATTCTCCACTTGCATTTAAGTTACCGGGAGGAAAAATTTTCAAAACCATTCATCTTGAAGAATTAAAGTTGTCGCCGGATGAAGCCAGGCCACATTTCTCCATCAGCAAAAATGGCCGCCCTTCGCGGGTGGGACCCGATGGCAATGATATTGCAGGGAATGGGAAATATGTTATTCATTGCAATGTAAAAGCCGATGGCCTTGAACATGAATTGTCGGAGAATGAGAGCCCAAGCCCATTGGTCTTTTTATATAATCACCAGGCATATTTATGGAAAAATACTGAAGCCATTGAAGTGATCGATAAATTTTTGCCCAAAGGGAAAATGGAAATTAGCAATGATGACTGGAATAAAACCTTGCACCAATTCATATTGCCCCTGGCAAAAGAATACAAAATCGATTTTGAGAAATCACTTATTGAGGAAATAAAGTCTGGTGATCCTGAGGTAAAGTTGTTTTTATTGGAGAAAGGGGATTATCTCGTCTTCCAACCTTCTTTTTCATATAAAGGATATGAAACCAAGGCAAGAGACAGGGATGAGATCATTGTGCCCCACCTTGACAAGGTGATGATCGTCCATCGAAACAGGGAAGTGGAGCAGGCATTCATCAATAAATTGCAAAATCTTCATTCCAATTTTATTTACCAGGAAGACAATCATGCTTTGGCTTTAAAAGGAACCGATGTCCTTAAAAATAACTGGTTCTTTTTATTTGTTGACGCCATGAATGATATGAAAATTCCTGTTTTTGGTTTTGATGCATTAAAAAATTTCCGCTTCAATACTGCCAAACCCCAGACTAAAATTTTCATCAGTAGCAATACTGATTGGTTTGACGCAAAAGTTGATATAGTTTTTGGCGATCAGCAGGTAACCGTAGCGGAAGTAAAAAGGGCGCTGGCAAACAAGCAACAATTTGTTCAGCTCAATGATGGCACTCTCGGAATTCTTCCCGAAGAGTGGATCAAAAAATACTCTTTGTTGTTCAGGGTAGGAGAAGGAAAGACCAATTCATTAAAACTGTCCCGCTATCATTTAAGCGTTGTTGACGAGCTATACGAGAACCGGGATGAAAATGAGCTTGTCGTTCAATTAGAAGAAAAATATCAACGACTTCGCGAATTCGATAAGATCAATAATATTGAACCGCCAGCACACTTGCAAAATATACTTCGTCCTTACCAGGTGGCAGGTTATCAATGGTTGAATTATTTACACGAAATAAATTGGGGTGGTATACTTGCAGATGATATGGGTCTTGGTAAAACGGTCCAGGCGCTTTCTTTCCTGGAACGGTATAAATCGGACCACAAAAAGTTAAAAGCATTGGTAGTGTGCCCTACAACGCTTATCTACAACTGGGAAAATGAAATTAAGAAATTCACGCCTTCACTAACTTACCATATACATCATGGCGTGCAGCGATCCAGGGCAAAGGAAGAGTTGATGAACTATGATGTCAGTATCACAACGTACGGCACATTACGCAGTGATATCAAATTATTTGTTAGCATTGAATTCGATTATATCATTTTAGATGAATCGCAGGCTATCAAAAATCCTTCAAGCAAAGTAACAAGGGCTGCCTCTCTTCTCAATGCAAAGCATCGTCTGTGTATGAGCGGTACCCCATTACAGAATAATACATTTGACATTTTTGCACAGATGAATTTTTTGAACCCCGGCATGTTAGGAACTATGGAATTTTTCCGCCAGGAGTTTTCGATACCGATCGATAAGTTTGGTGAAGAGGACAGGAAAGATCATCTGAGGAAAATTCTTTATCCCTTTATTCTCAGGCGCACCAAAGAGCAAGTGGCAAAAGATCTTCCGGAAAAACAGGAAATGGTTCTGTTTTGCGAGATGGAAGATGAGCAAAGAAAAATTTACGATGCGTACCGGAACGATTTCCGCAATCAAATATTAGGCACGATAGAAACACAGGGAATTCAACGATCACAACTTACCATTTTGCAGGGCCTGATGAAACTACGACAGATCTGTGATTCTCCGGCTATTTTGAACGAATCAGAGAAATTCGAAAATCATTCTATCAAGCTGGATGAGTTAACGAGAGAGATCACAGAAAATATCGGCAATCATAAAGCATTAATATTTTCCCAATTTCTCGGTATGCTTGCATTGATCAAAGGAAAGCTTACCGAACTCGGGGTAAAATTTGAATATTTCGATGGAAGCACCTCAGCGCCTGATAGAGAAAAAGCCATACAGAGTTTTCAAAATGATGAGACCGTCAGGGTGTTCCTCATCTCACTCAAAGCAGGTGGCGTAGGTTTGAATTTAACTGCAGCCGACTATGTTTATATTGTTGACCCCTGGTGGAATCCGGCCGTTGAACAGCAAGCCATTGACCGTACGCATCGTATTGGCCAAACTAAAAATATCTTTGCCTACCGAATGATCTGCAAAGACACTATCGAAGATAAAATTCTCCAGCTCCAGGAAAAGAAACGGACCCTTGCCAAAGAGCTGATCGCTGACGATTCAACATTTGTAAAGAGCCTCAGTAAAGAAGATGTTGAGTATTTATTCAGTTAACCTCCTTTCATCGGTGCGAAGCACGATTTAATCGATTTTTAAGAAATCCCGAAAGTTAATGATTCACATTACGTCTAATTTCGTACTGAGTAACTCTTATGAAGAAGCATGTATTGACGGTTTTATCCTTCCTGGTGATTACTACTGCAGCCCTGGGACAAAAAACGATCGGGTCTGTTAAAGGAAGATTGGTGGATACTGCCATGAAACAATCGCTGGCTGATGCTACAGTTTCAATACTAAATTCAATCGATTCGTCATTGGTTTCTTATACTTTGTCGGACAAACTGGGAGCATTTGAAATAAAGGACCTTGATCCCGGAGAATACCGTCTCATTGTTTCATTCCAGGGATACGATGTATTGAAGAAGAGATTTTCCATTAGTGCAGCAAAAAAACCAGTTGACCTCGGTGAATTGAAAATGCAAAAGGCCTACAAAACCCTGGAAGAAGTAGTTGTAAGCGATGATGCTCCTATTAAAATTAAAGAGGATACGATTGAATTCAAAGCGGATGCATTTAAAACAAAACCGAATGCAACAGTTGAAGATCTTTTGAAAAAGGTACCAGGGATGCAGGTGGATAAAGATGGAAATGTAAAATCGCAGGGGGAGCAAATACAAAAAGTGTATGTTGATGGAAAGGAATTTTTCGGAAATGATCCAAAGCTGGCAACAAAAAATCTTACCGCTGACATGGTTGAGAGTGTACAGGTTTTTGATGATATGAGCGACCAGGCAAAATTTACCAAGATCGATGATGGAAGCAGGCAAAAAGCGATCAATATAAAACTCAAAAAAGATAAAAAGAAAGGATATTTTGGAAGGATCCTTACCGGTGCCGGGGATGACGGCAGGTATGAAAACAACTTAAGCCTGAATCATTTTAATAATGATAAGCAGTTCTCTGTTCTTGGCAATCTTAATAATATTAATAAACAGGGATTTTCTTTTTCAGATATTGTTACTGCTATGGGAGGGTTTCAAAATACGGGTGGGGGAATGAAAGGGACGAATGTCGGCTCTTTGAAAGGTGCTTTAATGGGTGGCACATCCGGGGGAAATAACTCTTCAACAGGTGGTATCAGCCGCTCTATTTCTACCGGGATCAATTATAATAACTATGCCTCCCCAAAATTGAAGATTGGAGCCAACTATTTCTTTTCAAACACAAATAATGAAGCGGAGAAGGATATTTTCAGGCAAACGTTTTTCGAGGATGATTCAACATCCAATTTGAATGAAAAATATTTT
>Ga0193726_1001328_pt1 | contig 19901 bp, 15 predicted proteins | sample H2c1metaG_FD_144928 | JGI IMG/M metagenome (GOLD analysis project Ga0193726, IMG submission 144928) | Soil microbial communities from a riparian zone of the East river system, Colorado, United States - H2c1 | ecosystem: Environmental > Terrestrial > Soil > Riparian zone | place: USA: East River... | reverse complement strand
GGGCAACATCGTCGCGCTCGGCACGGTGGAAGAAATGCGCGGGAGCACCCAGCCGAGAGTGCGGCAGTTTCTCGATCGCGTCGCCGAGCCCGAGATTTCCGGGGAGATGGATTACCTGCAAATGCTCACGGCGGAGCATCCCGGGCCGCAGAGTCGCGCAGGAAAGAGAGGTACGTGATGCAAGCGAAAAGCGAGCAGATGCTCGTCGGATCGTTCGTGCTGGTTGCCGTGGCCGTTCTGTTTGTCACCGTATTTGCCATGAGCGGCGCCGCCGGAAAATCCACGACCAAATTCCACGCGTATTTTCCCTTCGCGGGAGGTCTTGAGCCCGGGGCAACCGTACGCTACGCCGGAGGACCCAAAGTGGGCCGCGTCGACAGCGTGCAGCTGGACCGTCAGGACCCCGGTCGTCTCGACGTCGTCTTGAGCGTTCAATCCGACATTCCTGTCAAAACCGACAGCAGCGTCAAGATCATGAGCATGAGTCCGCTCGGAGACAACCACTTGGAGATTTTCCCGGGCAGCCCCGGGGCTCCAAGAGCCGCCGGCGGCGCATTGCTTCCCTCGCTCAAATACATCGACTTCAACAGCCTGACGGCGCAGCTCAACGACTTGAACCCGCAGGCGCAGGAACTTCTTCGCAATCTGAATGACCGAGCCGCGGAAGTCAAAGAGACGATTGCGCGCGTAAACGATCTACTGGGCCCGCAAAATCGTGCCAACTTTGCCGCCACGCTCGCCAACACGCGCGGAATGATCGAAGAAAACCGCTCCCAGCTGAAGGAAACCCTGCAGAACGTGAACCAGGTCAGCAAGAGACTTCAGCCGCTGCTTGAAGATTTCCGCAAGACCTCCGCCCAGGCGAATCAAGCGCTCGTGCATATTGACGCCATGGTCGGAGAAAACCGGACCGACGTCCGGCAGGCGGTCATGGAGCTCCGGCGCACACTGGCCAACATGACCGATGCCAGCGCCCGGATCGACCAAACCCTGGACGTGAACTCGGAGAACATCGATGAACTGCTGGACAATCTCCGGCATGTTACCGAAAACCTGAAAGAATTCACCGCCACCATCAAGACGCGCCCCTACACCCTCATTCGCGCAAGCAATCCGCGGGAACACAAACCAGGAGATCAACCGTGAAATACACAGTTCCAGTTCCGGCGCTCGTTTTCTGCCTCGCCATCATGAATGGCTGCGGCGCCGCCAGGCCAAGCAAGTTCTATCAGCTCACTGTTCCGAACGACCCAGTGTCCGCCGAGGACAGGGCGACGTATCCGGCCGCTCTGCTGCTCGGACCGATTACAACATCGCACCTCTATCGCGACGACCGTATTGTTTACACCTCAAACGGCGAAGCCATGGGCACGTACGAATACGCGAGATGGGCCGAACCACCGTCGGAGATGATCGCTGATCTGCTGCTTCGTGAATTGCGATCCTCACGCCGCTACCGGCAAGTGTATTCCTTGCGGAGTGACGTTCGCGGCGACTATCTGCTTCGCGGGCATTTGTATGATTTCCGCGAAATCTCCGGAAACGGTCTGGCCGCCCGCGTGTCCTTCGAGTTCGAGCTGCGCGACTCCAAGACCGGAGCCATCGTCTGGACCAGGTCTTACACGCACGACGAACCCGTCGCCGGGAAGGATGTGCCGGCAGTGGTCGCCGCATTGGACCGCAACGTACAAAACGGCTTACGTGAGATCACAGCGGGCCTGGAGCAATATTTCGTCGCTCAAGCCCAGGCGGCCCTGCAGTCCCGATAGCACCTGGCCTGAAGGAAACCGGGACGCTCTCCCTCCGGGCACCCCGCACATATTAAGGATAAGCAGCTTCTCGGGCCCCTAACATGACTTCCGCGAAAAGTACCGATTTGCGACCGCCGGGTCGTTGTGTCAATCGTCTGGCGGAAGTGCTGATCGCTTGACAGCGCGGTTCCTGCAACTCGAGCAACGCCGGACATGCTCTCCCATCCGCATGTTTCTTCAATACCTTGCAGTCTTCCCACGGCAGCCCGGTTGGCCAACAGGTTGCAACGTCACTCGCGCTGGTCCGCTGCCAGACATCTGAGGAGAAAGAAAACTGTGAAGAAAACCGCGTTTGCCGTGCTCGCATTCTTTGCTTTGTCGGTCGGAAGTACAAGAGTCAGTGCCCAATCCGCAGCTCCGCAACCAGCAGGCGCAGCCGGCGGGGGCGCCGACGCATTTCCGGATCAACAAATGGCCTTGCTCCGCAAAGACATTCGCACAATCAAGAAGCAGCTCATCGCTGCGAATTTGACGCTTACGGAAGGCCAAGCGACGAAGTTCTGGCCCGTATATGAACGGTATTCGGCGGAATTCGGAAAGATCAACGAAACAAGAAGCGCGGTGATCAAGGACTATGCCGATGGGTACGAACAGCTGACCGACGAACAGGCGGGCAATCTCATTCGGCGCTGGCTCGACACGGACATCGCGGCGGCGCAGCTTCGCCAGAAGTACGTACCGATCTTTCGCCAGGTGCTGCCCGGAAAGCAAGCGGCGACCTTCTTTCAGCTGGACCGCCGCATCAGCATGATGATCGACGTCCAGCTTACTTCGCAGCTGCCCCTGGCGCAGAGCCAGAACTGATTTGAACCTTTCTGCGCGTCACGCCAGTACACGCAAGTTTCCTCGTTCGGATGTACGAATTGGAGTGGCTGCTTACGCATTTCTGTTACGTGAGCCGACGACAGAACTATGAACGCTGAGGAGAAACGTCGCGAAGAGTTGCGGGAGCGCAGAGTCCATGGGAAGCGCTGGGGACCTTACCAGTCCGAGCGCCACGGGGGCCCAGTCCGCGAAGACTACAGCCCCGACGGCCCGGATCTTTTGTTCGAAAACACTGGTGCCCCAATTCTTCTCGACTTTTGCAAATGTGCCGACGTTTTCTCGCGACAATGGTAATCCGACTTCGCGGGCGCGATTCAAGAACCCGCGCAGCAGCCCACGATATTCTGGGTTCTTAAAAAGATTCACCGGCTGACCGGGATACGAGCCGCGGGCGCGAGCCCTCAAATTTCAGACAAAATCCTGAAGCGGTTCTTATCGATTTCCAGCGACTTAATCCTCGATTCCAGCGTTGACCGGGGAATGCCCAACTTGGCCGCGGCCCCCGTGGGTCCAAATACACGTCCGCGGGCTGCTTTTAGCGCCTCTTCAATCATGTTCTTCTCCTGCGCTTCGAGTCTTCGAGGGAGCTCAATGTGGCGCTGTGATTCTGTTGCCGGAAGCGGCAGATGCAACCAACTTTCGTCAATGGAAAAAACGTCTGATTCACAAAGGATCACGGAACGTTCGATAACGTTCTGTAGCTCACGGATGTTTCCAGGCCAAGGATACGACTGGAGCAAGTGCAGCGTATTCTTGTTCACGTGGCGTATGGTCTTACCCGACTTGCGTGCGTAGCGATCGATGAAGTACTCCACTAGCAAAGGAATGTCCTCTCTTCGCTCGCGAAGGGGAGGAATCTCGATCGGAAAAACCTGTAGGCGGTAGAACAAATCACTACGGAAGGAACCATTGGCCACGGCCGCACTCAGATCCCTATTGGTGGCGGCAATGACGCGAACGTCGATCTTGATGGACTGGGTTCCGCCGATGCGCTCGAATTCCCTTTCTTGAAGGACTCGCAACAGAGCAATTTGCGTGTCAGGAGGCAGGTCGCCCACTTCGTCCAGGAAAATCGTTCCCCCGTCGGCCAGCTCAAACCGGCCTACTCGGCGTTGCATGGCTCCGGTGAAAGCCCCCTTCTCATGGCCAAATAGTTCCGAGGAAATCAGTGTCGGCGCAAATGCAGCACAGTTCACACTGATGAAGGCGTGTTCCGATCTTTCAGAGCGTTTGTGGACGGCCCGGGCGATGAGTTCTTTGCCAGTCCCGGTCTCTCCGGTGATCAAAACGGTCGAGCCCGTTGGAGCAACTTTGTCAATTTGCGAAAGAACGGCCTTTAGTGGCTGAGAGGTGCCAACAATTTCTTCAAACAGCGAGGCTCTGCCGATTTCGTCGCGGAGAGCGATGTTTTCCTGCTGTAGCTTCTCCTCGGCCCTTTTGCGGTCGTCAATATCCGTACTCGCGACATACCAACGCGTGATCTGTCCCTTTTCGTCGTACAGCGGGTTGCAACGAGACAGAATCCAGCGAAATTTCCCACTACCGTTGCGCACCCGCAACTCCAATTCGTAAGCAGAGCCACTGGATGACGCCCGGTTGAGCCGCTCCACATCATCAGGATGAACGTCAGTTCGAATACTTTTTTGCCGCCACTCATCCAGACTCCTGCCAAGGTACTCGAGCGACGCTCGATTGGCATAGAGCGGGCTTCCATCAGCCCCGAGTACACCCAGGTACAGCGGCGTGAGGTCCAGCATCTGCCGGAGCTCCGCTTCCTGCCCGCGAATCCTTTCTTCGGCAGCTTTGCGCTCGGTTATATCGATTGAGCTACCCACGAACTGGACGAGTGCTCCCGTGGTGCTTAAAACAGGATGACCCACGACATGAACCCACTTGACCTTTCCGTCGGGAAGCAAAATCCGGAACTCTACGTCGTAATCCGACTTGTCACGAATTGCGCGTTCGATTGTTCCTTGCCACTTGCCCCGGTCCTCAGGATGCACTCGCTGGAGCCGCTCTTCCCAGCCCGGCATTCCTTCCCGCGGATCAAATCCGTAGATGCGGTACCATTCCTCTGAAAGATGCAGGGCGTCCCCTCCTGCTACTTGCCAAGCCCAACTGCCCATGTGCCCGAGGCGTTGTGCTTCCGCAAGATAGAACTCTGCTTGTTTCAGTTCTTCAATGTCGAGATTGACGCCGATCGAGCTGTGCCTTGAGTAAGTCAGCTTCGGATACAGGCAGCACCCCTTTGAGGGGTTCGCTGCAGCACTCGGAGGCTGTTGCGGAAAAGCTACGCTTTGACTTGCCATAAGTTCACCTTCGGCGTTCCGAGTTCCGGCGACTAGACATGCGACTTGCAGCGCCGAACCGGGAACTCTAGATTTGCAGCAGGCTCGACCCCGCGCTCTTGTCTCACCGATACGAAGACCTTTATTTGATCCGCCGGTTGGTTTCCCCGACGCATCCAAAGGCCGAGCGTAAATTCTCAAGGAGACGCCTTGAGAAGTCCTTCAGAAAACTGTGAAAAAGGGTGAAAAACTCTGAATCGCCCTATAAGCTAACCAGACTCCTATGAACAATTTGTATCGTTTCGGACAGTTTGTGCTGGATCCAGGTAAACGCACGCTGTCTCACGCAGATTCACCGGTTTCTCTGACCCCTAAAGCTTTCGACGTCCTGCTCTTCCTGGTGCAGAACCCCAACCGTCTGGTCAGCAAAGAGGAATTACTGCTAGCCGTGTGGGGCGACACCTTTGTGGAAGAGGGGAACCTCACGCAATACATCTCCCACTTGCGCAAGGCCCTGTGCGACAACCCCGAAGACATCCGCTTGATCGTCACAATTGCTCGAAAGGGATACCAGTTCACGGCGGATGTCACCGTTGCCGAAGCGGCAGACACCGCAATACCAGCTGCGGTTCAAGTCGCGACCGCCGAAGGCTCGCTCGCCGCTACGCAACCCGCCCTCCGGAGTCGCGCAGATGGGGCGTTTCCCGAAGCGCCAAGACATGGGCGGAAGGCTGTGTTCGTGGGTGCGTCTGCCGTGCTTTTGGTGGTCGTGTGTCTTGTGTCCTGGCGGCACTTTTCGGGATTGACGCCGCCAAGAGCGCAAAAAATCATGCTCGCCGTACTGCCGTTTGAGAATCTCACTGGCGATCCCAATAAGGAATATCTTGCGGACGGTCTGACCGAGGAAACGATTTCACAGTTAGGCCGGCTTAACCCGGAGCAGTTGGGTGTGATCGCGCGAACGTCCGTCATGGGATACAAACACAAGGACGAACGCCTGGACCAGATTGGACGCGATCTTTCTGTGCAGTATGTGCTGGAAAACAGCCTGCGCGTGAGCGGAACTCACATACGCATTACGGCGCAGCTTATCCAGGTGAAGGATCAAACGCACCTGTGGGCCCAGGACTACGACTATCAGGCGAACGACATCCTCAACGTCCAAGACGATGTAGCCAAGGCTGTCGCGCGCGAGATCAGGCTGCGTTTGAGTTCGCAACAACAAACAGACTGGGCACGATCCCGCCCAGTCAATCCGGAAGCCTTCGATGCCTACCTGCAGGGGTACTACTTCTTTCAGCAGAACACCGCCAAAGATACGGACATGGCGGCCAAGTATTACGAACGGGCGACTCAACTTGATCCCTCCTATGCGTTGGCTTGGGTCGGACTGTCTCGGGCACACAACTGGCAGGCCAACATAGGTCGTATTCCCGCGGAGGAGGGGCACCGGCTGGCGCGTGAAGCAGTTGAGCGGGCCTTAGCGCTGAACCCGAACCTGGCACAGGCCCACGCTCAAATGGGGCGGATCAAGCAACAGGTCGACTTCGATTGGGTTGGAGCGGATGCTTCCTTCCAGCGGGCCGTTGCTCTCGAACCCGGAAATCCCGAGATTGTAAGAGCGGGGAGTTTCTCGGCAGTTATTCTCGGCCGCTTTGATGAAGCTCGTCAATTAAATCGCCGAGCCGTTGACTTGGATCCGCTCAATGCAGAGAGTTGGGAGGACCTTGCAGAGAACGAGTTTTTCATGGGGCAGCTGGACGAAGCCGCAGCGGATTGCAAGAAGGCGCTCGAACTGAACCCCGATGTGGTGGCCGCCGCCCATATGGTGTTAAGCGAAATCTATGTGCTGCGACGGCGGCCGCACGACGCTTTGCGCGAAATCGAGCTCGTACCCTATGACTCAGACCGTGCGTTTCTGTATCCGATTGCGTACTTCGCGCTTGGTCAGAAAAAGGAGTCGGACGCCGCTTTGAGTGAGCTAATTAGGAAACACCATGAAGGTGGTGCCTACCAGATCGCCCAGGTTTATGCTTTCCGGAACCAGTCCGACAAAGCTTTCGAGTGGCTAGACCAAGCCTATGCCCAACGTGACAGCGGTCTGATCGGAACGAAAGTGGATCCCTTACTGAAGAGCTTGCACAATGACCCGCGATACGGCGCGTTCTTGAAGAAGCTCAACCTGCCTGCCTGAAAACTGTTGCCATACGAGCGATTTCTGAGAAACGGGAGCCTCAAGTTCCCCGATGGGGCCTGAAGCGATTTTTGTCGATTTTCAGCGAGCGAATTTTCGATTCCAGGGTAGAGCGCGGTATCCCCAACTTGACTGCAGCCCCTGTGGGTCCCGATACGCGCCCACGGGTGTCCTTCAGTGCAGCCTCGATCATGTCCTTCTCTTGCACGAGGAGTCTCCGAGGGAGCTCAACTTGCTGTTTCGACTCCGTTGTTGGAGGCGGCGGCGGTAACCAGTTTTCGTCGATCGAGAAAATCTCTGTTTCGCAAAGTATCATCGAACGCTCGATGACGTTCTGCAGTTCGCGAATGTTTCCCGGCCAGGGATACAACTGGAGCAATTCAAGCGTCTTCTTGTTGACCCGTTTTATGTTCTTGCCCGCTTTTCGCGCATAGCGGTCGATAAAGTATTCCACCAGCAGAGGAATGTCCTCTCTTCGCTCTCGGAGCGCAGGTATCTCGATCGGGAAGACATGCAGCCGATAAAACAAATCACTGCGAAAAGACCCTGCGCTGATGGCGGCCTGCAAGTCACGGTTGGTGGCTGCGATCACCCTGACGTCGCCGCGGATTCGACGACTGCCGCCGACACGCTCAAACTCATGCTCCTGCAAAACACGCAAGAGTGCGATCTGAGTCTCAACTGGAAGCTCTCCGACTTCGTCAAGGAAAAGCGTGCCTCCATTTGCCAGCTCAAACCGGCCCAGGCGCTGCTGAGTCGCGCCCGTGAACGCGCCCTTCTCATGGCCGAACAACTCGGAAGCGATAAGATCACGGGGAACTGCCGCACAGTTCACACTAACAAACGCGCGCGAAGCGCGAGGTGATCTCCGGTGAATCGCGCGTGCAACTAGCTCTTTGCCGGTTCCCGTTTCACCCGTGATAAGCACCGTAGAATCACTCGGCGCGACTTTGGAGATGCGCGAGAGTACGTTTTTCAAAGCGAGAGATGTTCCGACAATCTCCTCAAACATGGAGGCGTTGTCGATTTCTTCACGAAGAGCGACATTTTCCTGACGAAGCCTGTCTTCGGCTTGCTTGCGTTCTTCGATGTCGGTCCCGGCGACATACCAACACGTAATCTGCCCCTGTTCGTCGTGCAACGGATTGTTACGGATCAGAAACCAGCGATACTTTCCGTCGTATCTCCGTAACCGCGCTTCGTACTGGTCCGGGGGGCCGCCTTGCGGTCCCCACTGGATCTGTTCCAAATCATCTGGATGAAAACGCGTCTGGGCGTCTTCACGTTGCCACTCCTCCAGGCGAAGACCGAAATAATTCAGCAGGGCTCGGTTGGCAAAAACGGGTTCTTCCCTGGGCCCTATCACAGCAACCTGCTGCGGCGTGAAGTCCAAAATCTGCTGCAGCTCAATCTCCTGCTTGCGCATCTTGTCTTCGGCCCGCTTGCGATCTTCAATGTCAGTTAGCACGCCATACCATTTGACGACGTTGCCAGCTTCATCTCGCAAGGGGACGCTACGCTGCAGATGCCAGCGATATTGCCCGTCCGCACGGCGGAAACGCACCTCGTCCTCACAAGGCTCGCCGCTGGCAACGCACGCGAGCCACTTCGCCTTGTGTCGCTCAAGATCATCGGGGTGAAATCCGGCCTCCCAGCCTGACCCGGCGATTTGCTCTCGCGTCATCCCGCAGTACTCTACGGATCGGCGGTTGGCGTAAGAATTCGAGCCGTCGGGCAGCGCACTCCACACGATCGCCGGAATGGAATCGAGCACCTCGCGAAGCTCTCTTTCGCTCCGGCGCAATTCGGAGGTTTGTTCCGCGATCTTGATTTCCGCTGCCCTGCGCTCGGTGATGTCGGTCAACGCCCCGGCAAACTCGCGATCGCCAGGTGTATTCTGCAAAACATGGGCTATTGCGTGGACGTGCTTGACTCGCCCGTCAGGCAGTAGCAAGCGATAGGAATGCTCGAAATCTGTCGCTCCCGCAAAGGCCCTATTGATGACCTCTTTGACCTCGGCGCGATCCTCGGGATGGACGTGCTGGACCACTGAATCTGTTGTCGGCTTAACTGGGCGGTCGTACTCGAAGATACGGTAGGTTTCATCCGACCAAACAATCTCGCCAGTGTCAGGTCTCCACCCAAAGCTACCTGTATGGCTTAGTCTCTGGGCTTCGGCAAGATACGCTTCGCTTCGCCGGACGGCTTCTTCCGCACGCTTATGTTCAGTGATGTCGATCACCGTCCCTACCATTTCACGCAGGTCACCTCGTGTGTCGACGACGGCATGGCATATGGACCGTATGTTCCTGATTCCCGTAGTGGGATGGACGATACGCATGTCCACTTCGAAATCCTCTTTGTCGCGGATGCCTCTGTCGAGCTGCTCCCGCATCGCAGCCCGATCGTCCTGATGGATCTGCTGAAAAACTGCTTCGAGTGACGGTAGTGGCTCAGCGGGGTCGAAACCCAGCACGCGGTAGCATTCGTCTGACCAGTATCTGGGCTCACCACTCGCAGCGTTCGCCCAACTCCCGGTGTGGCTCATCTTTTGTGCTTCAGCCAAATACGCTTGGCTGCTTCGGAGGGCCTCCTCCGCGGTCTTGCGTTCTTCGACATCCAGGCTCGATCCGTACCACTTGACGATGTTGCCGTTCGCATCGCGAAGTGCCACTTTCCGGTGGAACATCCAGCGGTATTCTCCATTTGCTCTACGGACTCGAGTTTCGTATTCGAAGATTTCCCCAGTCGCGAGGCAGGATCGCCACTTGGCCACAATCCCCTCCACGTCTTCGGGGTGAACAAAGGCCGTCCAATTCCAGCCGACCACTTCGTCCAGAGTGGCACCCAAATATTCCAGCCAGCGATTATTGAAGTAGTCGAGGTGACCGTCGGGCCTGGCAGTGTGAATCAGCGCAGGAATCGAGTCGACAAGTACTTGAACATCTACCGCGTCGAATTCCCGCCCTAGAGACGACATGGCGCGCATCATACACCCCTAACATCCGCGCATCGATAAGATCGATTGAACTGAACTTTCCCAAGCCCTACCAGCATTGGATTCATTGCCGAGAGCTTGGTTAACTCCTTTTTCCCGAAGCACAATGTCGACACTACCGATAGATTTTGTACAGGCCTTCGCCAATTGTCGAGAGTTCGGCGTTGATTCAGGTACGAAGAGTCTCTGTTTTCAACTACTTGCAATTGGAACTTCGATTGCGTTCTACATTGCATGCGATGTCGGCGAGGAGCAGATGCTGAGGATCACGAGGAACGCAAACGGTGAAGTGGTCTTTAGGATCAGTGGCCAACTAACCGCGGAAAACGTGACGGAGATGGATAAACTCATCGCGGCAGAAGCAAAAGGCAGACGAATTGTCCTGGACTGTCTAGATTTGAGGTCGGTGGACGGCGAGGCTGTCAAGTTTCTGGAGAAGTGGGAAGCCGACTCGATCAAGCTGAAGAACTGCGGTCTGTACATTCGAGAGTGGATCAGGAGAGAGCGGCTGGAACGAAAATCTGGCAAGAGTCCGGAGACATAGGGAATGAACGCGGCCCATTTGATTTGAGCGTTTGCAGTCGAAGGAGCGGTTATGGTCACAGCAATACAATCGGCCCCAAAGTTAGAACTCGGTGCACGCCGGGGGAAACCTGCGAATCACGGGCTCAGCGGAGTTTTGGACACGGAAAAACGCAGTTCAACAGCTTGCCAGTTTGAGCGTGCATTGCGGGAAAAAATTGTGGGGCAAGACCAGGCGGTCGAGGCCCTGGTCGACCTGTACCAAATGTTCTGTGCTGGGCTGCAGTCACCTTCCCGGCCGATCGGAAACCTGCTGTTTTTAGGCCCGACAGGCTCCGGAAAGACGCGCACTGTCGAAGCGGCGGCCGAGATTCTGTTTGGAGACAGTCGCGCAGTTATCAAGGTGGACTGCGCGGAATTCCAGCACTCTCACGAAATCTCTAAATTGATTGGTTCGCCGCCAGGGTATCTGGGACACCGGGAAACACACCCGCTCATAACGCAAGAAGCTTTGGCCGCAAGCCACCGTGATCACTTGAAGCTGAGTTTTCTGCTGTTCGACGAGATTGAAAAGGCCAGTGACGCGTTATGGCAGTTGTTGTTAGGGATGCTGGACAAAGCGACGCTGACACTGGGCGACAACCGGCGAGTGGACTTGTCGCAAACAATGATTTTTCTGACCTCGAACCTCGGCGGTGGACAGATCGCGGATCTGCTGCAAGGTGGAATGGGATTCGTCCAGCCGAACGACAAGTCGACAACTGGACTGCACGAAAAGGTGGAGAGGACGGCCGTAGAGGCGGCCAGGCGCAAGTTCTCGCCTGAGTTCATGAATCGCTTGGACAAAGTTGTAGTGTTTCATCCCCTGAAGCGCGAGGAACTGGACGAAGTGCTGGAGATCGAGTTAAGCAATGTGCAGAAGCGCGTATTGGAGACAGCGACACGACCTTTCCTATTTCGAATCACCGAAGAAGGCCGCGCGTTCCTTCTGCAGGAAGGTACCGACCAGCGCTACGGAGCGCGCCACCTGAAGCGAGCCATTGAGCGGCACGTGGTCTACCCAATTGCCAGATTGCTGGCCACGGCACAAGTCCATGAAGGCGACGTGCTCGTAATCGATCGGAACCCAGCCGATAAGGCTTTGGCTTTCTTGCGGGACCCGGAAAAACGGGCCGTAGACCCAAACATCATTTTGGCGGGCAGGCACGCAGGTCAACTTAGGCAGGAAGCGTTGGCACGAACATAGGAGTGAAAAATGAGCTCAAATTTTAATTCGGTGATTCAAATTGACGAGAATGCAGGAAACATGCCAATGAACGCGGTTGTTTATCGAAATGACGAGCTACGCGCTCGCAAGGAGGACCGCGAGGAACTTCCGTTTGTGGAGACAATCGTGGGCCGCCGCGGGAGTCTCCGTGGCATCCTCTCTCTAGTCGAAGCGGTTGCGCCCACGAATATGGCAGTTCTGATCGGGGGTGAAACAGGTACCGGCAAGGAAGTCATCGCTCGCGCGCTTCACGAGTTCAGCCCCCGCCGGAACCGAAGTCTGGTGAAGGTGAATTGCGCGGCAATCCCCGCCGGCCTTCTGGAAAGCGAACTCTTCGGGCACGAACGCGGAGCCTTTACGGGTGCCATCAACTCTCATGTCGGCCGCTTCGCGATGGCCGATCGCGGCACTTTGTTCCTCGATGAAATTGGAGACATGCCATTAGAGCTTCAGCCCAAGCTGCTTCGTGTCTTACAGGAGCGTGAGTTTGAGGCAGTCGGCAGCACGCGGACAACGCGAGTCGATGTTCGCGTCGTTGCGGCGACCAACCAAGACTTGAAGCAGATGGCCCGGGATCGTGAATTCCGCGAAGATTTGTACTATCGGTTGAACGTTTTCCCGATCTATCTGCCACCACTGCGCGAAAGGAAAGCCGATATTCCAGGCCTGGTGGAGTATTTCGTTCAACAGTTCGCTGCTTCAATGGACAAATCGATCGAATCGATTCCTCAGGAGACCATGCGCTCCATGGTGCGCCATCACTGGCCCGGCAACATTCGAGAACTCCAAAACTACGTTGCGCGCGGCGTCATTCTCTCCAATGATGGCGTCTTTGAACCAGCGCCTCTGGAAAGCTACCAGCCGCCGGAGCCCGAGATTTCAAACCCAACCCTGGAAGACAAGGTGCGTAGAGAAATTCTTGCCGCTTGCCAGCGCTCCAATTGGAAGCTCGGAGGTCCACGAGGTGCAGCTGCCAGACTTGGTTTGAAGCGCACCACCCTGTTTTACAAGATGAAGCGCCTCGGCATCGCGCCGCCTGCAGACCACGGGCAGGACTGAGGTCACGCTTTCGGCCGCGCAGCGATGGATTTCGCACACGTTTAGATGCCAGGGCAAGGTCGCGTGCGGCGCTCCTATCAGGTGCGTCGGGCCGAGGTTGCTCGAGAATCATCAAGTTCGCTTCAAACATTGAGAGGTTGCTTCCGCAAAATTCAGAGATCCATCAATGGCAGAGTCGTCTTCACGCTCAGTGGCCGAATTGATGCAGAAGATGCCTAGTCCTTACCTCTGGCCTGCCGCAGCCGACCCGTGTACCTCCGCATCCGGTTCTGTGCCATTGTCGTTCGCGACAGTTGCGACAGCTTTCCCAGGAGCTGAACTTAATCTCAGCAGACCAGTGGCTGGGGATAGAAAAACCAGGGAATTTGAAAAAGTTGCCACATGACCTGTAAACCGTCCACTCTGTGCATCGAATTCTCTTAACTGGAATTGCAGCATGCCCATATTGATGACATCCCCAGCAATGCCAGACACCTGTATTCGATCTCCAATTCTGATTCCGCGCTTCCCCATCAATACCAGATAGCCGAGGCTCGCGAGAATTACACTTTGCAGAGCAACCGTAATTCCGGCCGTGAGAAGCCCAAAGTACGTCACCAACGAACTCAAGTCCGAGGCCACGCTGAACAAGGCGACGACGGCTATGGCAAACAATGTCAGAAGGCGGTGGACCATGTTTATAACCCGTCGTCGGTTGGGGTCCTGAATACGGCCGAGTGCGAGCCGACGCGAAATCTCACCCATTCCAAATAGCAGCCCGACAATGAGCGCAACGATGAGAAGGCGGATCGCCAATTTTTTGCATGCTTGCCGGTATTGGCTGGCTACCGCTGTTCGCCAGGTCAGCAGGTGTGACTCGTACTCTTCAAGCAACGCCTTTTCTTTATCAAGCGCTACGACGGCGGGAGAAAAGGCCTTGAGTTCGCGTGTCAGCGCATCGAGCTGAGACTTCTGTTCATCCAACAATGAGAGATTGCTGGTCTGCAAATTGCTTGTGGCGGCGCTCTGAAGAACCCGAGTGATGAAACCGCTCATGGGGGTCCGCAGTTTTTTCGCGGAGAGCGACAAGTCGTCCGTGAGACGCATCTTTTCGTCAACCACGCGAAGCTTGCGGTTTAGCGCGGAGACTTCCGACCCCAACCCGAGGAGGCCGGTCTCCCGCCAGCTATTGCTCGTTTTGGAATCAGCATCCTGTGCTGGCAATTTCGACAAGGGAATTGCCGGGTTGCGCAGCTCTGGTAGAGATTGTGCGAGATCGTCAATGGTCAAATCGAGAGTTGCCGTGTTGTCTTGCGCCGTCCTGGCAGTTTGTACGAACTGGATTAGATCATTGACGCCCTGCGAAACAGCTTGCAAAAGTTCTAATCGGCTCTGAGCATCGTCGAGAGCGGCTTTCAGCTTCTTGCGATCGGCCTTGCCAGCGGAAGCAATTTTCTCGTTCAGCCGTCCGATGTCCGCGCTTGTTTGCTGGCTGGCCTGGTCATTGCGATTCTTCAAGTCGATAAAGTGTGCAAGGTCGGCAGAACCGGGATCCGCCGGTTTTGCGGGCGCGTCGTGCGGAGAAGTGGCGGTCTTTGCCAAAGCCGCATCCGCCTTGGCGAATTCGAACGAGAGTTTGACAATCTGGCCTTCAATGGCTTGATTGTCATTCAGAAATACTAGGTCTCCCGGATCGCTTGCAACCTGCCGTTCGGTGTACACATGGCGGTACCAGTTCACCGATTGCAGGAGGTATCCGATAACTTGTGCGTCCGACGGGGCTTGATACGAGCTGTGCGCGGTGTCAGCGGAAAGTCCGCGAACCATTACGGTCGCTAAAATCGCACAACAGGTTGCAATGCGCACGCTTGATTTCATGTTATTGGCTTTGCTAGACACCGCTGGCCTCAGCACCGACTGGGTAAGTATTGGCTCGATCAAGCATCGGGCCGGCCGATGCAAGCACAAGCAGTATCCTGAGCACATCCGCCCGAATAGACGCACGATCTGGAGCGAAACAGGGGCAAGAAATAGTGCGTCAGGGCGTGGCCGAAAAGAGTTCTATTCAGGTGTGAGACCCATGGCGTGAATGAACTCGTCGCGCGCCTGCGAATGGTTCAACTGTGACTGGAGGAGGAGCGCCTTGGCGTCGTATTCCTGAGCGGTCGCCATTGCAGCTTGCGATTTAAGCGCAGCCCCTTGCAAAAGTTCTTGCTGCAGCACCCGGTTCGACTCGCTGCGCAGAGCCACAACCTCTTCCGACACCTTCAGCATCTGCTGCGTCCTTTCGAGTTTGTTGTAGGCACTGTGCACGGCAAGTTCGACCTCGTCCGTCAGCCTCGCCAGGTTCTCCTTCGCTTGAGCCAATTGCGCTTCACGTTCACCCTTCACAGCTCGCTTGCGCCCCCCGTCGAATAGCTCATACCCGAGGTGAATGCCGAAGGTGCCGAAATTGCGCGCCAGGAACGGGACATTATTCTGGTAGCTGTACCGGCCGAAAGCCTCCACATCGGGGACCCAAATATCTGTCTTGGCCAGTCGGACTGCAGCTACCGCTTTCTCGACTTCGGCACGCGCCCCCAGGATTTCCGGATGCGAGGCCGTTGCAGTCGTAACGCATTCCTCGAGCGGGCAAGTTTCCTGAGACTCTGCAGAGACAGGATCAAGATCCAGGACCGTTGTCAGAGGCAAGCCCATCAGATCATCTAGTTTCAACTTGAGATCCTCTAACTGAAGATCGGTCGTCAGGAGTTCTTGCTTCGCTTGCAACAATTGCGCACGGCTCTCGATCGATTCCTGTTCAAGTGAACTCCCAAATTTCACCTGTTCGATGCGCTCGCTTGCAAGCTCCTGCGAAGCTTTTATCCGTGCCTCCGTGGCACTGCGCTGCGCTTGAGCGATCAGAACTCGGTAATAAACCTCGTGCACAGCAAGGGCCACGTCGTTTCCGGTCAGTTGCGCCTTCTGCCGTGAGGCTTGTACTTCAGCTTGCGCAATATCGTTTGCCCGTTTGATCTTCAGGAGCGACGTTAATGGCTGCGTTATCTGCGTTCCGCTCATCGTCATGCTGCGGCCCCCTTGGTTAATAACGCTGCTCTCAGGAGGAATCGGCGTTCCCCCGGCGGTACCCAGGCTGCCGGGGGCAATCTGAATCAACTGCGTATCCGTCACACGCAGAAAACTGCTGTCATTGCGTATGGACGGGAAATAGGAACCCTTGGCGGCCGCTTTCGCGTGTTGTTTCTCATCGACCGCGTAGCCCGCGATGCGGACATTGTGGTTGTGCTTAAGGGCCAGCTGAACCGCTTCCTGAAGCGTAATGCGGCGTGAAGGCCCACTGCCGTTTGATTCGTCGGCCAAAGCGAAGCACGAAGACAAGGTCGTCGCCATCAGCAGAAGAATTGCTTTTCGTTTCATTATTTCGACTCCTTCCCGTCAGCCGGCGCTTGCCGGATGGCGCTCAGCTCGCCATAGCTCAAAGGTGATTTGCGCAACAGAGCGACAAGAATCAGCGCGCACACGCAGCTCCAAGCGATCAGCAGGAATCCATCGATTATGCTGAGGCTGTACGCCTGCAGTCGCACGCGGGCCGCAATCAGATCAACGGCCCGCGCCCCCGCGGTTGCCATTCCGGATGACTTGGCATAAAGACCTGCGGTCATCGCGTGAATGTTCTGAGCTGTGAGCCAATCTCCATTGCTGACGTGCAATCCCAACAAGTTCGAGTGCAGCTTTTCGCGTTGCGCTAGAAAATGGCCCATGTAGATGGCGCCTGCGGTGCCGCCAAATATGCGGATGGTGTGAAAGTAAGCCGAAAAAGTAAGAACCCACTCAGGTTTGGCCAAAGCTCCCGCGAAGATTGCTTGCAGCACGATGCAGCCGACGAGTCCGATGAAAGCAAACGCCTGCCCGAGGCCGGTGAGCAACTCGGTGCGACGGAAGTTCTCGGCCGCCCAGGTGCTGCTGTACTGGGAATTCAACCAGGCTGCAAAGGCAGTGCAGGCCAGGCCGATGGCAAAGAGGAGACGGGGATCAAATTTGCGCAGCAACAGCAGTGCCGCCGTGAACGCCAGGGGAATAAGTGGGACAGCGCTCCAGATGAGCGCAGGTCCAATCTGTTCGGGTTCGAAACCACGGATGGCCAGCGCCTGCGGAATCAAGATAATCGTGCTGCAAAGAGTGAAGCGGAACCAGAACAGCAGGGATCCCAGCAGCACGGTGTTCCACTTCAGCAGATAAGGCAACGCCACCAGCGGATTCGGACCGCGCAGCCTATGAACCAGCGCGCACAGCAGCAAGAACGCCCCGCCGGCGAACAATGCGCTAAATACTCCAGAGCGCCACCAGTCGAGCCTTTCCCCTTGTTCGCAGGCGACCAGCAACATAGCGAGGCTCGCGCTCGCGTACAAAAATCCTGCGAAACTCGGCGCCTTCCCGGATTTCTTCGCTGCATTGGCTTCCGGTATACCGTAATAGATGCAAATCATCATCACAGGCGTGATCAGCGCCGAATTCCAGAACATCCAATTCGAAGAAAGATGTTCTCGGTACCATCCGTAGAGCGAAGGCGCGATATTCACCGCCCCGTCCACGAAGGTTGCATATAGCGCAAGTGTGAAAGGAAGGTAGCGAAGAGGAAGGTTGCGCAGCGCGAACGTGAGCGTGAGGGGATAGAACGTCCCTGAGGTCAGGCCGCCAAACAGTACCATTGCGATCACCAGGCTGTGGCTGTGCGCGAACGGCAGGAAGATAAACAGCGCGGTGAAGAGGGCGGCGGCTGTGAGCAAGATCCGCCGCGGCCCCATCAGACCGCCGAGATACACCGTGAACGGGCCGATAAACATCAGTCCGGCATCAAAGGCACTGCCAATCCACGCGCTCTCGTCGTACCCAAATCCGTGAAGGCCCCTGAAATCGGGCATGCCGAGGGAGATCATGCGGCTGGTCAGCGTGACAACTCCTGCGCCCGTAACTACGCCAAGAATCCCCAGTAGTGGCTTGCTCGAAAGCTCCGCAGGCATCGCGGCGGCGGCTGTGCGCGCGATAGCTATCGGAGACGGGCGAACTGTGATGCTCGAAGCTGCCATACGCGTACGGTTACCGTTTCGTCCGAACAGTTGCAGTCACCGAGAGTCCGGGACGCAGCTTGGCGGCAAAGGTGGTGTCGTCGAGCGCAATCTTGACAGGAATACGCTGTACGACTTTCGTGAAGTTACCGGTCGCGTTGTCGGGCGGCAGTAGAGAAAATTGTGACCCGCTGGCTGGTGCGATCTCCAGCACTTTCCCATGAATTACCTGCCCGGGATATTGGTCAATCCGAAGTTCGGCAGGGTCACCGATCTTCACGTTGGTCAACTGCGTCTCGCGATAGTTCGCCTGCACCCACTTCGTGACATCTACGAACGCGATCACCTGCGTGCCCGGAGAAACAAGTTGCCCTGTTCGGACCTGCCGTTCCCCCACAGTACCCTCGCCGGGCGCGTAAATTTTCGCATAGCCAAGATTCACTACAGCTGCCGCTAAGTTCGCCTGTTTCGCATGCAGATCGGCCTGAAGTTGCATGGCCTGCGATTCGACGACGGCCTTCGAGCGGCGCTCGGCTTCGGCGGCGAGTTCACTGCTGAGCAACAGGGTACGCGCCTGCTTGAGGTCGGCTTCGCGACTGGCTAGTTGCGCCGTCAAGCGCTCGTCGGCCGCGGCGATTTGCGCCTTTGCTTGATCGATACCGGCAAGTGCTTTGGCTATATGCGCGTCCTGCAACTCGCGCTGGCGACGGTTGTTTTCGATGGCGGCACGAGCAGCCTCAACTGCTGCACCGGCTTGGTCAACCTGCGCCCGGTAGTCGTCATCCTGCAATTCGACGATGAGCTCGCCCTGGTGTACCCGCTGAAAGTCGGCTACATGAACCGTGCGCACGATGCCGGCCACCTTGGTGCTCAGCGGTGTAAGGTCGCCGCGGACGTAAGCATCATCAGTTATCTGTTCGGCCTTCCCGCCCTCCCACGCATTCCAGTTGCGAGTGATAGTGATCACAACCGCTAGAGCGAGCGCCACGACAAGGAGGGGAGTCACGTACTTTTTCCATCCGGCACTGTCGTGAGAAGAAGCCGCAGGTTTGCCGCCGTCCGGAGGCAATGGTTTCGTCACGGGGGCGGCGGATTCACTCGATTCTGGCAAGGCGGACATCAAATGTGCTCCTTCAGCAGCAAGAATTCTGCAAACGCTCGGCTATTCCCGACCATCCACGGGAGAAGCGGTCGGCTCTGTTTGTCCCTGGACCGCCGACATGACCTCTTCAACGAAAAAAAGTCAAACCTAGCTCTGGGCAAGAGGAAGTCCCGATGTAATCTGCACATCCATCAGCATGCTGATGCGCCGTTCCAGTTGAAGGAAGGTCGCGGCTTTCCGTCCAGGTAGGACTTTCCGAAAGATCTCCGCGAACTGCCGACGCAGTTTTGCTTGTTCAATGTCGGTCTCAAGCCAGCGACGAATGAAACTCCCGGCCTGATCGTCAGTCAAGGTGTCGTATTCCTGCGAATACTCCTTGAGAATCGCCGTCTTCCTACCGTTGACCTTGCTCATCTCCGCCGAGTACTGTTCGTATACTTGCCATACGCTCGCTGATTCGCTGTCCGTGAGCGTCAAATGCGCGGCAATGAGTTCTTTTTTCATCGAGCTGACATCTCCGCGTAGCAAAAACTCAGCGAGCACGAAGTCTTTCAAAGAGTCCTCTCTTTAAGACCGAACTACCGATCTCTACGACGCCGTGTGGCGGGTGACTCTTGATGTCAGCCGTTGGTAGTTGTGCAACCCATTTGCCAACTGAATTGTGGTGGCATGACTACAACATGCAGAGGGAACAGGCGCTTGCAGGGGCCAAGAGCCCCAGGCTTTGCCTAGCTCCGTTCGTGGCGCCAACCGTTTAGCGCTTTCGCCACACGATTGACACCGAAACGTT
>Ga0193726_1001327_pt1 | contig 19901 bp, 13 predicted proteins | sample H2c1metaG_FD_144928 | JGI IMG/M metagenome (GOLD analysis project Ga0193726, IMG submission 144928) | Soil microbial communities from a riparian zone of the East river system, Colorado, United States - H2c1 | ecosystem: Environmental > Terrestrial > Soil > Riparian zone | place: USA: East River... | reverse complement strand
TTTTTTCGGTATTTTTCTTTTATTTTATTTTTCTTATTATTTTTTTTAATTTTTTTTTTTTATTTTTTTTTTTTTTTTTTTTTATTTTTTTTATATTTTAATTTTTTTTTTTTTTTTTTTTTTTTTGAATTTTGAATTGTTTAACCAAAAAATAATAAACCATATCTTTATGATAAAAGTTAACATTAAAAACTTTAAATAGAATATTTTAAATTCATTTAGACTACCCATTAATATATTCATTTTACCTTAAATTATAGTTTTAAACACACTAATTTAAATTAAAGAAGAGGGAAATTTTGTTAATACATTTTAGTTAGTATTTCTTTATTATCAATCAGTGTTTTTGTTTGTTTTTTTTTTTTAATCTTTAAAATCTAATGTAATTATAAATTAGTACTTATAATCTACTATAAAATTTATTTAAATGTTCTCAGTTAAAATCTATTATTTTGTTATTCATATTATATTTTAAATATTCAATTCTATTTAAACTTTCAATCCCATTTTTAATATGATGTTTCTTATTTTACGCGTAGCAATTTCGCAACATTAAATTATATTATGTACTTCATTTCAAGATCTAAAATCTAAAAATTTAGATTTACAATTAAATAAAGGAAAGGTATTAAAATAATTAACAACTATCGCTGATCCTGCAAATTTTTGTATTTTTGTATTTTTGTATTTTTTAACTTTTCAAGAAGGTTGTAACTTTGTGTTTAGTCTATCATATGTAGGTGTGTTAGTAAATTTCATCTTTAGTTTAGCCAATATAAAATTAGAAATGAGTTGCATTATAGAGCTATATTCTTCAAATAAATTAATATTTATTATACTTTGGAACTTGTTGAATTTATTTTTGAATTTGTAGCAATATGAAAACTAGACTCAGCTTCTTAACTTTAAAATAAAGTTCCTCCTAGGGAGAAATTTAAAATTATAAACATGAAAAAAGTTTTGAAATAAGAGGTGATTAATCTAGTGGTAAATCTTGTTTAATAGTTTACAACATTAAATTCAAATTCAAATTCAAATTCAAATTCTGAGTATAAAGAAGTGTAATAAGTATTATTATTTAAATAATCGATTAAATTATGTAATTTCGATATTTTAGGTGTTATAAATTTACCATTTATTAAAGAAATAATATCAACAATACCATTTTTATTTCTAATCATTAAAATGACAACGTTAGATTTGGCATTTATTTGAATACTTCAAATTCCGAAATTGTAACCTAATTATACAGGTTTAAATCTCTTATTTTAAGAGAAAAAAGTTTTAAATTTGCTAAAGGTTTATCTTTAATATTAAATGAAATATTTTAATTTATTGTTGGAACTTTACTATTATGAGTAATCTTAATTTGAAATTTAAATTTAAATTTACTCAATTAACCCAGCTAAATAATAACCTAATTAACCTTTTTTATTTTGATGCTGAAAATTTGTTGATAATTTTCTTTGAAAACGTATAGTATACTGTACTCATTTTATACCAATTAATAAGTTTGGTAAAATATTAAAAATTAAATATAACTCACAAAGATAAATTCAATTATTTAAACTTTTTGATTGAATTATATATTCAAAGCTTTGCATAATTGAAAAAAAAAAATAAATTTAAATTTCTAGAATTAAAATAGGGATATATATTAAAAATAACGACATTATTACTAGTTAAATATAAGTTTAAAAGAAGTTTGTGAAATTTAAATTGCTTAAAAGAAGTTTATTTCGCTATGCGGAGAAAAAATTGAAATTGTATATAAGTACTCTTGCATAAAATCTCTGAGTATATTTGATACTGCTAATTTTGCCAATGTCCTATAACTAAATATACAGGAATTAAAAATAATACTTATAACTTCTTCTGAATTATTCATAATAAAGTATATTATTTTTATATACAATTTTCAGCATAAAGCAAGATTTAAAGCAAGCATGATAAAATTACCTGCGAAGATTGAAAAAATTAAATAGAGCGTTCCTATTTCCTTAGCATTGGTTGAATACAGCCAATTCACCGGAATAGAGCAATAAATAATTATTACTAAGAAAGCAAACCGGTCAAGTATACACAATTAAGCTCATTAATCTAATTAACCTCATCAAACTAAAATAATTATAATATACAATTGTATAACAATAACAATAATAGTTACAATAATAATAATCATAATAGAAATAAAATTTACAATTAATATTTTGAATATTTTTATCATTTCAGAAAGGCTCTATCAAACAACGTTTTTAATTATAATTAATTAGAAATTATGTCTAATAAAAAAGTTTAAAATAAAATTTTAGACTTTAGATAAAATAATTGAGGATTTTTATACCACATCAATAATATTCTTAATAAATGAAATGATGGAATAGAGGTGATTCGAACACCTAAAGGCTGTAAACCTAACAATTAGCAATTGTTTTAACCTACCAAATGTAAACTATTCCTATTATAAATTCTAACCATTAAAGATAAGTTATTTTAGGAATAATTATAAATTTTAATGATAATAAATCCGTAAATTTATTTGTGAATCACTTTAAAAATAATTAAAAGAAAAAAACAAACAAATTATAAAATATACATTATAATAAAATAAATATTTAGAGATTAACGACCCTTACCAGGATTGAACTGGTATAAATTGCATGAAGAGCAAGCATATTAACCATTATATGAAAAGATCTTAAAAATATTTATATTAAATTATAATTTTAAAATTAGATATAAGTAAATTTGTGATTTCTTTAACATTCTTATGCCAAATCCTCTTTTAAAATAGAATTAAAATAATAAGGTTATCTAAATTGTAAGTAAGTGTGAATATAAATGCATTTCTAAATTCCCAAATTTGCACAACCTTTAACAAAAAGTTTTGCAACAAATTTGTTGTAATGAAAAATTAAGATGAAACCTTTGATAAATTATTAAAGAGATTAATGTTAATAAATTATATGATATTTTAATAAATTTAAATTTACGAGAATAAATTATCACCATAATACTTTTGGAATTTGAATTTTAATTTGAATTTGAATTTGAATTTGAATTTGAATTTATAACTTAATTAGAGAATTTAAGAGATATTCTATATTACATATTCCTTGTTATAATTATAATTATAATTAAGAAAAGAAGGATGATGATTAAAACAGGGCACTGTGAGATTTGAACTCACGACTCTTTTGGAGTATTTATTTTCAAGATAAACGACTTAAACCAGACTCGCCCAAATACCCTTATATTTATTATTTAACTTCTTGATAAATGTATTACGCAAAACTTTTGGAACGTTTTGTGCAAATTTAAAATTTTTTATTTGCGCTACGCGTGGAGAATTGATTTAACAAATTTAAATTTCTTATGATTATCATGACAATGAATATAATTTTTATTTTTATTTTTATTTTTATTTTTATTTTATTTAGACAATAAAGATATTTTGATTTATATTTACTTTTTATTTTTATTTTAATTTTAATTTTAATTTGGAAATTTTAATTTGAATGTTAAATGTTAATTTTAATGTTAATGTAAATTTGAATTTTAACTTAGACAATAGAAATAAATAGAAAGATAATTTTAAAAAGAGATATTATTCAAATTCCATTAACTATCTTTAATATAGAATATGAAATTAGGTATAAAGTAAAAATAATATAAGACCGAAGAGAATTGAACCCTTATAAACCTCATTATGAGTAAGGTGCATTAACCAATTATGCTACAGTCTTTAATTTAAATATTGAAACTTTTAAATTCCAAAGTGTTATCACAGAATAAATATTAATATAAATATATGATTAAATTTATTACTACTTATATACATATAGATTACTCATTACTAAACATTGTTATATTTAATAAATAAAAAATAAATGTAAGAGTGACATTTGAAATTTGAATTTAAAAACAGTTCTAAATCTAAATCTAAATCTAAATCTAAATTTCACAACTTTGAAATTGCACAAAATTTGCAGAAATTTAAATGTCTCTATTATAATAAATTAGTAAATTCTTTTTTGATTTGACATATTACAAATGAATCATTTTGTTATATTTATAATTGATAAACTTTGAATATTGAGAAATTTATAATATTGAGCAGCAAAGGAATCGAACCTCTAACGGTCATAAACCAATTCTTTTACAGAGAACCACCATTACCAATCGGTCACCTGCCCGAAATTTAAATTTAAATTTCTTATTTAACTTTGGAATTTGAAATTGTCTCTTTTAAATATTATTTAATTATTATAAAAATAACAATTGACATTTGTAAATGCTAACAAATTTAATTTTGAAATATCGAATTTAGAAGTGATAATTTTAAATTTACATAAATAAAAACTTTTTTGAATTTTTAATTTTTAATTTTTAATTTTTAATTTTTAATTTTTAATTTGAAGAAGTAAATATAAAAATGATAATAATTTATCTATCTAATCTATTGTAAGTAGTATTTATTATATTAGTATTTACAACATAAAATATTTATTATATTTGTATATCTATTATTATCTAATATATCCTTATTTTTGTTTATATCTAATTGTATTATTATTTGTATGAAGGTTCTAACAAATTATTAAATTTGTGAAATAATTTAACTAAATATAAATAAATGATTTTGAAAATTATTTGCTATTACATACAACTTTAACAAATTCAAATATTTCCGCAAATTGCAATTTGCAAATTTTGTGCATTGTGCAATTTCAAAGTTGAGAGAGATTATATAAGGGATATATTATAGTACATTATTTATTTTTGAATTTTTATTTATTAATCTATTACTTATACTTATACTTAAAATTTGGAATTTACTAAGAACCTTTTTTTTTAATTTAGAATTTAATTGGAATTTGAAATTTGGAATTTAGAAATGATCTAGATCTAGATAATTGTTCAAGTTCGATAAAATCTTTTACTGGGGATTGAACTTGCAAATGAAAAAAAAATATATTTAAATGTCCTTAAAAATTGAAATTTAAATTTCTTAACGTTAAGAAATTCCAATCAAATTTAAAAAGAAATTTGTATATTTTAATTTGGTTTACTTATCATTTCTAATTAGGAAGTTTAAAAATAAAATAAAATACAAAATTTTTTAAATTGCTTCAGGAAATTTGAATTTGAATATATAAAAATGTATTTTCTTAATTTGTTAATTCTAACTTTAATTGAATCAAAATATAATTAACTAAGCTTATTATAATTTAGATATTATATCATTAATTAATTTATTAACCCTTATTTAATCTTAAAAAACATATAATTAAAATTAATAAGATTAGTATAATCAAGTAACTTAAGAAATTTTCACTTATTAAGATTAGATATTTCTTAAATTTAACAAATTAAAATTTAAATATTTTTTGAACTTTGATGATTAAAGAAATTTAAAAATTTTTAATTAGGAAATAAAAATTGCAACAATTTTGAATAGAAAGGTAATTTAGATTTTATAGTTTTGATTTAGCATTTATGAATAAATTATTAAAATTGTTATGAATATATTATAATATATTTAAATTAGGATGCACCCAGACTCGAACTGGGATTTCATTATTAAAAGTAATGCACTTAACCACTCAAGTTCTGCAACCTCCTATATTTTATATCTTAAGAATACAATAATTACTTTTTATTTATTGTTATTTATGAATTTGCAATTTATATTTGAAATTTGAAATTTCCAAATTAAAAATTCTTTGAATTTAAACTTAATAAAAAATAGTGATATTTATTAATTCGTTTATAGTTTGATGAATATTATTAAAAGTTCTAATAATTTTGTCAAGATATTTGTCAAGTTTATTTAATAATATAGCAAATAAAAATCTTTTTTACATTATATTTTTGTTTATTTTATTTATTGTTTGCGAAATTTAAAGTTAAATTTCTACGCGTGAACCTTGAATAATTCATAAAGTTTTGTAAAAATTATATTTTTAGTTTGAATATGATGATTTAACAAATTAAAATTAAAATTAACATTAACATTAAAATTAAAATAAACATTAAAATTAATTCCTTAGTTATTTTTAACATAAAATTTAAATTTAAATTAACTGAGTCGACCAGAATCGAACTGGGATAATTATTACCAAAAAATAACGTTTTTCCAAATTAAACTACAACTCATAATTTATATTCAATTAATTATTCTTGTTTGAAATTTTAAAATTTAATTTAAAGAAAATTAAAAAAAAAAAGGTTCTTTATTGTTTTTATTAGATACAATTTCAAATTCCACGCGTAGCGCAAATTTTAACAAACCTTTCAAAAAATCTTTTTTTTCAATTCAAATTATTGCCGGCAACCGGAATCGAACCGATAACAAAGTCTTACAAGGAATTCGTTTTACCAATTAAACTATTCCGGCTATGTTATATTTTTAATTTATAATAATATGTTAATTATTTTAATTTTTAATATTAACTGAATTATTTATTAAGTAAAATAAATTTATTGTTATTAATTGCTCTTTTATATTTTTAATTTTATTATTTAATTAATTTGTAAAAGATATATTTTTAGTTTAATTTTTGCTTAAGAAATTTCTACAAATTTGCAGAATTCCAAAACGTTCCTTAAACAATTTTTTTAAGGAAAATTAAAGGTTTGCGTAATATTTAGAACAAATAACCTTTTTTTTTAATTTCTTCAAGAGAATATTTATATCAGTAAATTTAAATTTTTAATATCAAAATCTTAGAATTTATAAATATAATAGAAATATTTGATAGGATAAATTCAAATGCTTTTTTAACAATATAAAATTTTAATTTATGAAATTTAAAATCTAAATCTGCAAATTTAAACAATTCAAATTTGCTAACAAACTTGCTAATTAAGATAAAAAGATTTTATTTAAATAATTAACTTATTTTATAATAATAAACTTATAATTTATATTTGGCAATTTAAATTTAAATATTAACGAATATTTTGCCTTGTAAGAGAATTGAACTCCTATATCTAAATCTTCAGATTAGCGCTTTGACCACTAAGCAAACAAGGCGCATATATTATTGTTATTTTTTAAGAACATTTATACAAATTTCTTCTTTTAACGAGTTCAAATCCCTAGTTAAAGGAATTTTTTAAAGTTCTTAACGTTAAGAAATACCACAAATTTAACTTTTACAATTTTTTTTTTAATCTTCTTAAAATGTCCGTAGGGATTTAAAGAATCAATTAATTTAATACAAATTATTCTTAAGAATACTTTATGACTTAACTATTTATTATAGATATATAAACTATTAAAATTAATTTTCTAATATAACACTACGCAAACTCTTTGGACATTGTTTTGCGGATTGAAAGCTGTATTTCAATAGGAATCTGTACAATTATTAATTTCAAATTTTTTAAATTCATTAATAGATATTTTAGCATATGCATTAATTGTAAATTCTCAAATTTGCAGTTATTTTATTTTTATATGTACAACTGATGATTTCGAAATTTAAATTTATTCGCACAACCTTAAACTTTGCGTAATATAAATTTACTCAGATTTGCTACGATAATTTAGGTATTTAAATTAGAACATTCCCTAATACTATACTTCAAAGATAATTTAAACAATTTCAAAGTCTTTTTGCAAATTCCCAAATTAATAAAAAAATATTATAATCATTAAAATACTTTATAAATTTTCTTAATATTTTATTTTTAAATAGATGTTCATGAAAGTTGGAATTTAAAATAATTAAATTTTAAAAAATAGAAAAAAAAAGATATTGTTATAAAATTATATTATATTATTCTAATAAGAATGATAAGTTTGATCTGGCTATTTATCAATTAAGGGGGTTAATAAATTAATTTATGAGTATTTGAATTTACTATATGGATATTAATGGAATTTGTTTAAGAAATAATAATATTATTTATTAGTAATTAGTATATTATTTTTGTAAATGTGTTTTTAGTTTTTAGTTTTTAGTTTTTAGTTTTTAATTTTTAGTTTTTAGTTTTTAGTTTTTAGTTCTTAGTTTTTATTTTTTAATTTTTATTTCTTATTTTCTATTAAGAAATTGGTGCTATATCAAAAGCAACTAAAATACTTGGTACAAGTATGATAAAAGCTACGGCAACTGGTAAAAGATTTAATCAACATAAATCCATAAGCTGTACCCAGGTATATCTTGGCAACAGAGATCTTACGATTACAAATAAAAAACAGAAAATACAAGTTTTAATTCCTAAAATAATAGCTTGTATATTTAAAAAACTGTTATTTACAAATATTTCAGGCATATTATAACCACCTAAGAATAATATAGCTGTAATACAACTAAATAATACAATTGAACTATATTCTCCAAGGAAGAAAAATACAAAAGGTACAGCACTATATTCAGTCATAAAACCTGAAACTAATTCTGATTCAGCTTCTTGCAGATCAAAAGGTGTTCTAGATGTTTCTGCTAAAATAGAAATAAAATAAAAAATAAATACAGGAAATAAAGGTACAATAAATCAGATTGATTGTTGATTTTCCATGATTAATGTAAAATTAAATGTTCCAGTTAATATTATAATTATAAAAATAGCTGAACTTAATATTAATTCATAACTAATCATAGCTGCACTAGATCTTAAAGAACCTAATAAAGAATATTTAGAATTAGAAGATCAACCTGAAAATAATATACCATAAACACCTAAAGATGATAATGCTACAGTATATAAAATACCCATTGAAAAATCTGTAATAGCTAAACCTTGACCAAATGGAATTATTGCTCACATATAACTATAGGAATTTGGTTATCTATTTTTAAATTTTTACTTACAAAATAGAGGGAGTTAATATATTATTATAAGGAATTTGCAAAATGAAGGGTTATAAAATATAATTAAGATTCTAGTCCTAATTTATATAACATTGAATAAGGTTCTATAAAATGGGGTTTAACTAATTCAATTAAAGTAGGTATAAAACTTTTATTTATTCTAATTCTGTAAGTTAAATCACCTTTACTATTTATTTTGTAGTTAATTAATCCACACGATAAATGAAATTTATTACTTAAAACACTTATTAGTAGCTTAATTTTAAAGGTTTGTAAAGTGTATGAATCAGTACATAAAATTATATTACCCTTAATTTTATTATAGGAACCATCATCAAATTTCATGATTCAGAACTTTTAAATTTTTGCTAATCCTATTGCAGTTAAACTTTCATAAATGTTTAAAGGAACTATTTTTATAAATCCATTCGACTCTTTTTGTTTCACATAAAAATAACGTTAAGAGAATTTGAAAACTCAGTTAAATTGAGCATATTTCAAAGTAGAAAAAACAAATGAAGTAGAAGAAAATTTACTGTTGTGTTAAAATCTTGGATTTAATTTTCTAATTATTTCCTTAGGAGCAGTCTTAACATATAAACTAAAAATATGATATAAATGATAACCGTATGCCTTATGTATAGCAGATATATGAACTCGTAATCTGGTGTTACAAATTCCGTTGATACAACTTTTTGTACGTTCAGAAATTTAAATTTCATGAAGATCACCTAACATTAAACCAACAATAACTTGTTTTAAGTAATCACTTATACTGAAGATTTTGGAACATTTCCTTTTTTACAACGTTGTAAATCATTCGTCAAATTTGAAGAGGATAAATATCTAGAACCAATAATTAAACCCAACCCAATGTATGAACAAATTCCTTGCATGCTCATAATTATTAATGAAGAATGTAAAGTAAGATTTCCCTGAACTTTAACTTTAAAAAAATCGATAATTATTTCCTGTTAGTATGGACTATGTCTTATAAAGCATTTAATGCTAATTTACGTATAGTCTCTGAGGCTAAAGATTTGTTTAAGCCTGCTAGTATATTTTTATTTCTAGCATATAGTAATATTTTAATTAAGCTAAGAATAATTAACCTAATAAACTAAATACTAAAGTAGATACAGGAGCTAAATAAAATAAAACCTTATTAGCTTGTGATGGAACAACTGTTTCTTTAAGTATTAATTTTAAAGCATCGGAGACAATTTATCTAAATATATTTTAAGAAATTTGTTATAAATAATAATTAAAATAAATCAAAACAAATTTAAAATATTTAATGAGATAATTAGATTATATTATTTTACTACATTAAATCTAAATCTATACAAATTTTAAATTTCGAATTTAAAGAATTCTTGAAATTTGTCCGTAGGAATAAATTATAAATTAATAAAAAGATTAAAAAAAAGAACTTGAACTTATTAAATTGACATATTTAAAATAATATGTAGAAATTCCTTTCAAAGATTAAACTGATATATTTAAAATACTTTAAATTAAAATAATTAAAACAATATCAATTTGGAATTTGAATTTGAATTTGAATTTAAATTTGAATTTGAATTTGAATTTTCTGAATTAAATCTAAAAATATGTAATTTTAAAATTATCCTACATATTTCTTTCAATGTTCGAAATTGCACAAAACTTTTTGTTGCGTAGTGAAAATTTAAAAAAGTTTGTTCTTAAAATAAGAATTTAGATTTAATGTAGTAAATGAAACATATTAATCGTTGAGATATATAATTTTTCAATTGAAAGTTCTTCCTAAGGGCAATCTTGAACTTTAAATTTAGAATTTTAAATTTAGTTTATTATAGTCTGCTGGTTAAATTTTTATACACATTTTTATTATATTTAATAATATTGTATAATTTTTTAAGTATTCTAGCATAAAGTTTCATTTTCATTTAATTATTAAATTACTTTAATCATTTTATAAATCGCTAATTAAAGTTTATTAAATATTAATGCCACAATTTTAAATTTATTAATATAATTTTAAATATTTTTTATGGTTGAAGAACACCGTATCATCCTACAATATTAGGACCAATTCTACGTTGTAAACTAGCTAATTGCTTTCTTTCAATTATAGTCATAAAAGCTACAGATAATAAAACAGGTAATAAAATAGCTAATACATCAACTAATCCAAGTAATAAATCTGAAATTATTGACATTATATTATTATTATTATTTATCATTTTATTATATTAGTATATCTTTTTTTTTTATATTATAGATAATTAAATTATTTTAACCATACATATGAATATAAATTACTGTATATTATAAATTAAATTTATACAGTTTTGATAAAAAATCAAAAAAATTTTTAATAAAGTTGATAAATTTCACAAATTTCAAATCACTATCAGAACTTTAAAATTACCAAATTTAAATTATTCACAACTTTCCAAAAGTTTTGCGAAATTGAAAGTTATACGCAACAAATTTTTTGTGGAAATTCGAAAAAAAGTTTTGGAATTTAAAATTATTTTTTAGAGTTTAGAAATAAAAGTGAAATTTTAATCTGAACACTATTTATTTTTATCTATATATATTTTATAATCTATCTGTTTTTTGATTGTTTTTTTATTAATAACTCAAAAATAATATGATAAATTTAATTATATTATTGTGCAAATTTGGAGAATATTTATTTTTAATTAAGATAAATTAAAATTTAATGATAAGAAAATTAAATAGTTGTTTTTATGATGATAAATTGAAAATATTCTTTAACTTAATATCTATTATTCTATTTAAATTATTAATAGAATTATTTATAAACTAATATATACTATATTTGTAAAACAATGAATCCATTTAATTTTTATTTATTTTTAATTTTAATTTTAATTTTAATATTAATTTAGTGAATTTTAAAGATAAGTAACATATAATAAATTTACTGAATCTTTAAATTTAGTAGATTAAGATTTCACAACAAATTAAAGTCGTTACAATTAATCTTTTAATAGATTTTGTAAAATTTGAAAGAATATTGTTAATTTTTTGTTTGTATTTTAATTTATAAATTTTTAAATTTAAATTTAGAAAGTTAATTGAATTATTAAATAAGTTAATTTATATTATTTATATTTTAGTTATTCATTCTCAATTTGTCATCATAAGTTTAATTTCTCACTAGGACTCTTTAAGAAATTTACTAAGTCTTGTAACCATAATTTAAATTCATTCTGTTAAGAAAAATTTTAAATTAAAAATATAAAATTGTAAGGTTTATTATACATTACATTTGTTAATTAAATACTATTTAAGCGTTATTATTTATTTTTTTTTTTAACTATTTTATATACCTATTCGAATTCATAAAATTACTTAAGCATTTAACACTTCACTTCTATCATATTGGATTTAGAATTTGGAATTTGGAGTTTGGAATTTGGAATTTAGAATTTAGATTTGGATTTAGATAGTAATATTTTTAATGATAATTAAAGTTATTTAATTATATTGTAGTAATCTTTGTATATCTTGTTCTTTAATAAGAATTTGTAAAATCAAAAAATTAAATGAATGATATTCATGAATAAAAAAATTTTTTTATAAAGAATTGATTTATTATAAAGATGATATTCAGTTTTCTTAATCTTAATTTTAATCTTAATCTTAATCTTAATCTGAATCTTAATCTGAATCTGAATCTTACAATTTTTTTTTTAATCTTTTTATTTCCTTTCTACTTTAAAATTGAAATTTCTAATCATATTATTATAAATATAAATGTAAATATGTATTTATAAATTGAAATTGTTTTTTATTTGTAAGATGATTTAATACTTTAATAAATTAAAATAATTAAATACGTTATGTTTAACTAAACTACTTTTAAAAGTTAACGTTGTGAAAACAATATGTTTGATTTATCAAGAGAATTAATACAAATTTAGTTAAATAAATTTAGATATACTAATTATGGAATACAATATTAAAATAAAAATAAATATACTAATGTAAATTAAAATAAAATTATATAAAACAAACAAAATATATTTTAAATATACTATTTAATAATTATATAATAATAGTACATTTTTTTTTTCATTTTTATAATAATTCTCGTTCAAATTCGAATTGAAATTTTATACTTTAGAAGAGTACTGTTTTACCATTAAACTACGAGAACATATAGATTGATATTGAAAACATGTTAAAATTAAAGTAATCAATTGAAAGTATTTTATGATATCAAATATGAATCGGTTCCAAATTAAATATTATTTTGCAAATTTGCTACGCGTGAACAAAGTTTTTTAATTTTAATTTGAATTTATAAGGTTAAGATGGAATTGAACCATATAATGATAAACTTTGCAGGTTTACTACAGAACCATCTGTAAACTTAACCTATTTAATTTTATTTTGTATTTAATAAACTTATATTGTTTATATATTTTTTTTTTATTAAAATTATTTATTACATAGAATGTAAAAATAAATATTAACTTTTTAATTTTAAATTTACTAAAATTTGCAAATTCACAATTTACAAATGATTTTTTTAAATTCGCGTAAAAATTTAAATTGCTTAACCTTAAGAAAAATAATTTTGAGATTAGTTTATATTATCTTATTCTTTTAATTTTGTTACCTTTTAGCATAAAAATAAATAATTAAGTTTAATAAGTAAATTTAACTATACCTGTATAGTTATATATATATAAATTAAAATAAAAAATTGTGTTAAAAAAATTTAAATTGTTACTATATTCTATTGCTAATCCTTTTTTTAAATTGCTAAATTTTCAACACGCAACAAAAAGTTTTGTGCAATTTCGAACATTGAAAGAAATTAGGTATAGGAATTGTATTATGTTGACTAAAAATTGAATTTTCATAATTTATTAATAATCATTTCTTTTTAGGAGTTTCAGGTAAATCCCTTTTAAAATCTAAATAATGATGATCTATATTTAATTCTCCACGCGTAGCGCAAATAAAAAAATTTAAATTTGCACAACATTTGCGTAATAATGATTACCGTTTCCTATAAAACAAAGTTCTGAATAAGGTTCTATAATGTGACATCATTTAAGATTAAATTCAACATTTTTTACTATTTCATTTTTATCATTATGATCAAAATCAAAAAAAGTTAAATAATTTTAATAAACTAGTATATTACCTCTAACTTGAGGATTTAATTTCAAAATGGTTTGAGACACTTCAACTTGATAATTATTTTTATTGTAAAGTTCTACATGATATAAAACAATATGTTCATTATCTTCATACAATCTTATTATTCTAAAAAAAAGATTCTCAGAACGTTATCAGAATTAACTAATATGTATTTACCACTTTGTAATTTATTTTTTAAAATTAAAGATTTATTAAAAAATATTTTTTTATCTTTCTCAATTTTAAATTGTTTATATTCTTTATTCATTTGTTCTATTGTATCTATATCTCAAAGGTTTATAAAATCTTCTAAATAATTTAACAGATTATTTAAAGGTAAATTACTATTTGAAAAAAAAAAAAAAAAGTTAAAGTTCTAGAATATTTTCTATTACCTAAACCAAATTGTTTAATAGTTGAATTAATATTTAAATTATTTACTTGTATTAATTTGTTGAATTTTACGCGTAGCGAGTGAATGATTGATAATATTATGGTTACAAAATTTTTTCACTTGCAAAATTTAAATTGCAGATTTGAAACGAGAATTTTTTTAATTTGAATTTACAACACATCGTGTTATTAAAAAATAAAGTTCAGCTAATTTATTTGTATGAATATGAAATAATTTTTGAATTATATCAGTAAATTTTAAAACAGGTAGATGATGATAATTAACCTTTAAACAAATTTCATTTAATAAATTTAATATTTTTATATTATTTGCACTTAATCTATTATAATTATTTTTTTAATTTATTAATTTATCGATACAAATTCCACCTAAAGAATGAATAGTTAAAAAGCAATTAACCAATAGAGGATAATTTTTTCTAAAGAATTCCTTTATAGTAAATGGTATTGTTTCTCTATATCAAAATATCTTATCTTTTTTATTATTTATAATAAAATCAGACAAATTTAATTTTTTTATAAGTGAAAATTCTTGACTAATATTAACAGAATTTTGATCCATTTGATCTGTTGTTAGATTATGAAAAGTTAAAAAGTTTTGTGGTAATTTAAATCTTGAAATTTGTTTCATTATAGGATAAGTTTAAATTTTTATATATTTGCAAATTTTAAAGTTAAATTTCTACGCGTGGAATTTTAAAATGGAATTTGAAATTAACTCATTTATATATTTATATTTGAAGTAATTACCATTATTCTACATCAATTCTATTTTTATTTTTATATTTCTTAATAAATAGTTATAATAATTATATCATCATATTTTAAATTTAAAATTGTGGGGGTTAATTTTATAAATAAGATTATAAATAATATTAATTTAATCAGTAATAAACGAATTATGGTAAATTATTTATTTTGTCAAATTACGCAGAATTTTTGCGAGTATTTTTTAATTTGTAATTTGTAATTTTTAATTTTTAATTTGTAATTTGTAATTTATAATTTGTAATTATTTTTTTTATTAATTATTAATAATTAATGATTTATGATTTATTCTGTGGCTGTATCCATTAATGAATTTTCAGATAATCCTATAAAAGGTACAAGTAATAGGAACCATATAAAATAAAAGGCAGTTGATATTTGACCTATTTCTAAGTAAGGTGATTCAGCATGTTCTTGACCAATTCACATTAACATAAAAAAATTCACTACAAAAAATCAGAAAGCAAATTTCATTATAGGTCTAAATTGATTTCCTCTTACTCTTGATAAATCTACTAATGGTAATATTAATAAAATTAGTAAACTTCCAAACATCGCAACTACACCAATTAATTTGTTAGGTATGGATCTTAAAATAGCATAGAATGGTAACAAGTCAAAAAACAAAATTACTATAGACTTAATTTATATTGCATTGAAGGTAAGATATGTGCCAATATGATGGGACAAATTTAAATTTGCAGAATATTCATTGAATTTTTATTTATATAGATTCTAGGAACTCTATCAGTTGTATGTATTGTACAATGCAGATCATATCTATTCTTTAAAGCATCAGTTAATAGATCAACATTAGTTTGGAATTTGAATTTGAATTTGAATTTGAATTTAGAAAAGGCATATACACTCAAATGTAAACCTTCATTTTGCTTACTACCGAAAGGTTCACCCATGATTCAGTGAAAATTTAAATTTGTTAAAGCAATTGGAAAAATTGTCAGTAACTCTTGAATATTTAACGGTATTATTTTAATAGTCTCTTTATATTAAAGAGAACGTAAAACAGTAAAACAAGGAATTGTAGTTGCATTGTAGTTAATGAAATACTGCTGTACATTTTATCTTGTTTATTGTCGTATCATTCTTTGATGTAAGGTGTATAGTTAGCACTACAAAAGGTTATCAAAAGTGTTAATACAAAATTAAAATATTCACGTTTAGCTGGTTTACAATTTCTGAACCTTTTTGTACAAACATAAATCGCGCATTACCGGTAATTGATCGTTTCAATGTTGCTATATGACCATCACTAAGCATCATACCTGTTATAGCACTCATAACATCTTCGCTTATTTGCATAGAATTTCGTTCAATCTTAGAACTTTAAAGTCTTTTAATTCCCTTAGTTGATTTAGGTCCTGCTATGCTGAATAATAAAATATATGATAATAATAGAATTTTTAGAACCTTGCCTAAAAAGTAATTTAATTTTTTGGGCTATATCTTTCGTTTAAGTTTTAAAACGGCTGTGTTGTAGTCTCTGAACAAACTTTAGCGAATTTAGTGTAGCTAATTATTATATCTGTAAACATTGTAACTTATTTAAAATAATAAGTAGATTACAGTTTTTTAATATTTCAGCTTATGGCACATTTTAAAAATGACACCTAGATATTATAACATCATTCTGGTACAATTGACCCTGGTGTACTCATTGGATTAGCTTGAATATAATTATCAGAGTGACCTAATGTATTAGGATAATAAAATACAATTATAGATAATGCAAGTAAAAAGGCAAAAATAGTTACGGTATCATTGAACTAAGGCACACTCCCAAGAAATTTTACGTATCATAAATTGAATACAATAACTTTCTGGAGGGTTGGCATGACTCGTCACCGAACCGGACGGGATACTTTCGTAATCATACGGCTCTCCATTTTAACTATATATCTTCATTATCTAAAAAAATTTTTTTTTTTTCTTTCACATAACTTGGCAAAGTTAACTTACCACTATGATAGGCCATATGACAAGATCGACATAATGGGATCTGTTTACGTTTGGCTTTAATCATTAAATAATCTAAGGTTCCTTTTATGTGTTTAAGATCTTTCATCATTCTAATATGATGCATTTCAACTTTATAATCACTATTACATATGATACATACAAGATTATCTAATCTGGCTAGTGAAAGATCTTTGGCGTATAGTCCAATAATGTTAGACTTAATAGATTTTATTCTGAAATCCCAGACATTTAATCTATAGCTAGGTTTATAAAGTTTAGTTTTCAAAGTAGGTTTATTATTAGAGTCTCTGTTTTCTTGGTCAAATACTTTAATTTCCGAACCATATTTTGATATTACTTTAGCCCTAGTTTTCAAGCTAAGCTTATTGGCTAGTGTTCTCAACACTACATCTCGTATAATATAATAAATATAAGTACATAGGTGACCTTTATTATGAACAAAGGAGTAGTAATTTTCGTAACCACGTATAATAGAGTTAGCTAATTGTATTATTTGACGGACTTCTAAATGAAGTCAAGTTACTCTAGTAACTCCTAAATGGTTCTTCATGAATCCTGTCTCTCTAAGCTTGGCATAGACTCGATCCATAGGGGTTCTAAGAACTAAGAAACCTGAATTTCTTTGTTTAAATCCTCCTTTATGAACAGAAAGAGTGACAGATCTAGAGTGAGCAATGTTAGTTCCTAAGAATAAGGCTGGAGTCTTATAGGTATTGGTAATTTTAGTTTTTTCTACATTTGATGAAAATCCAATTGTTGAACAGAAGTCAGTAACTTTCTGTCGAATCTCCTTAGATTGCGTGTAACTACCATTCACAGCTATAATTCAATCGTCGGCATATCGAATATACATCAATTTTTGATTATAAGAACCTATACGTTTGTTATTAACATTTCTAAGAGAGACTGCTAGTTTTCTAAGGGTTTTAGGATCTGCATTGGATAGTTTAGCTTTTTTAAGTTTCCACTGAGAGCTTCTAGCTTCACTCGTACGTTTTCTTATCTTCAATACGGCATCAAACTCTTTTTTTATTTTCTCAACAAATTCATCAAGCTGATGTAAGTAAATATTTGCTAGAATAGGACTAATTATTGACCCTTGAGGTATACCTACGATGTCAGAATTTAATCTGTTACCCAGTAGATAGCCAGCGTTTAATGCTTTTCTTATCAATTGAAGGAATCTCTGGTCTTTTATTTTGTTAGATAATAGACACATAAGTTTATCGTGAGGGATATTATCAAAGCATCCTTTGATATCTCCTTCAATTCACCAAGCACAACCTTTGAATTTAGTGAAGATTTGCCTAAGTGCTGAATGACAGCTTCGATTAGGTCTAAAACCATGTGAAGTATCTTTAAATAATGGATCATAAATTGCTTCTAGAACCATTCTTATTACCTCTTGGACTAGCTTATCTATAGGACTACTAACAGTTAATTGCCTTTTACCTCCGTCAGGTTTATCAATACAGATTTTTCTCCCTGGAGAGAAAGAGAAAGATTCAGATTTTAACTTATTTATTAAAGTATCGAGTTGTACCAAAGAAATACCATCCAGAGTCATAGGTGAAATACCTGGTGTCATCATTCCTTTATTAGATTTAAGTTTATTATAAGCTACTAAAAACATATCTCTGTTGAGAATAAATGATTTGTATAAATCTCTATCAATAGGTGTGTTAGGAAAAGTTTTAGATCGTGTATGAAGATCGTTCAGTCGTGCACGTACATTTGATGAACTTCCTGTTCCTGTACTAGCTTGTCTGAACTGAGTTAAAACTGGTCTGCTTCGCTGCGACAAATTTAAATTTGAAAATATTGTTCTTCGATTATCGTTAAATACTCCGAATTGATTAACAGCTAATACCAGACCTCTGTTCGCATAGGCGTTTCCACCCTTAGCGAAACCCGAAGTTGCGTTTGTGCTTGAGCCCATAGACTTAGGTTCTCTTTTCACTTCCTTAATTAAACTTTTAGTTAAACTGGCTTTCCGCGGTGTGTATTTGCTGCCTTCAAAGCCTTCAGCAAATCGGGAAAGATATATCTCTACACAGTTAAGATATCCACCTACACGAGAGTGCCATAGAAGTTGGAGTTCGGGCAGTTTAGCTCTAACCTTATCTACTTGAACTGATCAATTGGCTAATAACTGCTTCTTAGCTGTCAAGACCTTTTGTTTGCATGCTCTGTTCGGCAACGGATTTCCCCGATTACCTAAGCAAACTGTTCTAAATCCGTCCACACAGGATCTCCCTCGCTCTAGAGGGTTCACACAAACGCCGCATCGGCGCAATTTAAATGTATAAAAAGGATGCATTGGATATCTATCTCCATTTGTTCCTATACCATTAGGATTATTACTTCCATTTGTATGAAGTGCAATTAAATGAGCTAAAACAAGTGCTGCTAATAAAAAGGGTAATAAAAAATGTAAAGAGAAAAATCTATTTAATGTCGCATTTGATACTGAGAAACCACCTCCATATTAAATCTTTCGCCATTAGAACTTTGTTAAACTTTCGTTAAATAAATAGAAACCACTCACTCCGTATTTTATTAGGTTTATTTAAAAAAGTTTTTAAATTGTCAGACGGAATTTGTCCATAGAATGGAACTAATAAAAACGATGCTAAACTAGGTAGAGAGCCAACTAGCACTATTAACCTTGGCTCCAATTTTTCAGGAGCAGAAAAAAAAAAAAAAAACTTGTTGATATAACTT
>Ga0193726_1001326_pt1 | contig 19925 bp, 18 predicted proteins | sample H2c1metaG_FD_144928 | JGI IMG/M metagenome (GOLD analysis project Ga0193726, IMG submission 144928) | Soil microbial communities from a riparian zone of the East river system, Colorado, United States - H2c1 | ecosystem: Environmental > Terrestrial > Soil > Riparian zone | place: USA: East River... | reverse complement strand
CATCAGATATTTCCACTCGGACCCGCTCACTGTGAGCCGGACGGCCAGCGTATCGCCGCTTTGTACCGCGCCGTTCAGCGGATCGAGCTTGTACCTGATCCGACCGTTTTCTTGCGCCGGCGAAAGCCTGAAATACTCGCGCGCCAGCGCAAGATTGAACGATCCCGCGTTGGTAAGTTTCTTTTCATCGGAATAGTATTCGCCTCGCAGCGACCAATATACTCGGCCCTTGCCTTTTTTGCGGATCACCACTCGGTTCGACTGACCCAACTGATCTGGCCCAATTCGCAGGCTTGCCGAACTCGGCGAGAATGCGTCTGCTGGATCAAACCGACGGTTCACCACCGGCTTGTCGTTCACGAGCACTTCCACCGAATAGCTTGGTTTTAACTCGCCGCTTCTTTTCAGAAAGTCTGTCAAACCATACACGACGAAGGCCGTCTGTTTCGTGGAATCCCACCAGTAGCCCTGATTGCGGTGAGTCACCAGCCAGTATGCTGCTTTCGGGAGCAGTGGGCTGTCGGGGTGCACCTTGTTCAGAAACTTCGCCGCAAAGGCCGTCGCCTCGGGGCTCGCGTCGGTATTGAAGTCCAGCATCGGATCGCGGGCGAGGTTCCAGTATGCCGTCTGCTCGTCCACAATCGCGCCTTTTTCGACCACCCCCGCAAGTTCCGCAGTGCGTGAATCACTGGCAAGATTCATTGCCAGCCCGAGCATCGCGGCCCCGTAAGGGGTAAGATCGGAGCGCTGTTGCCATACAGAATCCAGAACCGCCTTATCGGTTACGCCGCTTAACGCTAACGAATACGCCATGTAGGCGCGCAAATCCGCAATTATCTTTGGATCAGCGTCAAACGTACGACGAACCCAGGACTGCGCTCTTGAAAGACGGTCCGGATCAACGTCATATCCGACTTGTTTCGCCTGGCTAAGCCCGGCCAACACATACGTGGACATAAATACGTGGCTATCGTCTGTCTGCCACCAGCCCCAGCCGCCATCGTCGTGCTGGTAGTCATACAAACGCTTCAATCCAGCGGCGATCTTCTTCTTCAGTTCGGTCTCGTCCATCGCTGGCTTCAGTCCAAGTTGCTTGATCGCGTCGGCGACGATGATGTTTGGCAGGAAGCTCGACATCGTCTGCTCCGTGCAACCGTAGGGATACGAAGTCAAATATTCGAGAGCACCGAAGATCGCGCCCGCTGCAGAAGGCGATACATCCACTTGCAGGGCGCGTCCCGACGGTTCGCCCCGCTCTGGAAAGTTGATCTCCTGCGTTGTTTCGCCACTGGTTTCGCTGATCGAACCGGACCGCGGAATCGCCATCTTCACGCCATATGGAATCACCGGCAGCGCCAGCTCCATTGCGTCCGACTCCTGGTCGGTGAGTGCCTTGACGAGCACCGAACTCTGCTGCACGTTGTCGGCTTTTACACGCCAGTCGAGCTTTACTTCTCCTTTGCTCGGAACATTCACGTCACGGGTCGCGCCTTCAAGAATATGCAATCCCTTCAGATCCATCGATACGCGAGCCGCCTTCGCGACGGGAAGATAGTTGTGCACGATTGCTGAAATCGTGACCACATCGCCCTGCCGGAAGAATCGGGGCACCGCCAATCGCACCAAAACATTCTTGCGGACAATTACCTTTTCCACTGCGCCGCCGACCTTGCTATCGGCGGTAATGCCACGCATGGTTGTCCGCCAGGTGGTCAGCGAATCGGGGAAATTGAATTTCACGGACGCTTTCCCATCGGCTCCGGTTTTCACATCAGCGACCCAAAAAGCGGTGTCCGGAAAGGCCTTGCGGACTTTTGGCGTCACCAGTCGTTCGGGTTTGATGTCTGCCAGCCATTTGTGCGGCTTGACCTCCGCTAGTTTCATCTGCTTCTTGCCCGCTTCTCCATGAAAGTAATAGGAAAGTGAGCTGTCCGTGTTCACGTGATTGAAAACCCGTCCGTAGAAGAACTTAAGAATGTCAGTCGTTGCCTCCGGCCGAATCGCGTAGACGGCTTCATCCACGACGCCGAGACTGAACTCGGCCGCTGCGGCTTTTCCTTGCGCATCCTTTGCGACAATCGTGTAGCTTGCCGCTTCACCCGGCTCGAATTGGGGCTTCGAGGGCTGCAGCTGGACATTCAACTTGAATGCGTCAGGCGGAACACTGATGCTCTTCGAGCCCTGATAAAGTTTGTTGTCTTTGAGAAATGCAGCGCTGATATAGAAATTCGGCGCGTTTTCGATGCGGATCGGAATTTGGACCGTCACCGCTCCCCCGCTACTTCGAACCACCTGCCGGCTCAACAAACCCAGACCCTCCGAGGTGACGAGGATATTCACCGGATCAGGTCCCGCCATAATGAGGACCTTAGCCGTGTCTCCGGGCTTGTAGGACTTCTGGTCGGGGATGATTTGGACGCGTTCAGCCGCGCCTCCCCAATACCCATCTCGATCGGGCACCCAGAGGTATGCCATTTCTTTCAGCATGCGATTTTCTGGTGTTGTGGCAGTGACGGTGGCGTGCATCGATCCACCCTTTGTGATGGGAATCTTTATTTCGGCATGGCCGTTTTCATCCGTTTGAGCATCACTAGCGAACACCGTCTCGCCGCGGCGCGCGCGATAGTCCCAAGTCTGCAACTCCACGTGAAACAGCGTCTGCACCGGCTTTCCGTCGTAGTAGCGTGCTTCCACGTTCAGTTGCGCGGTAGCGCCCACCTCATACACATAGCTGGACGGACTGGCGCCGATTTGGAAGCTGCCGTACGTGGCGAGCACGTAGTTGCGCCCGCTGATCTCACGATTGCTTTCATCGGTGACGCGAGCTTCGATACGATAGGTGACGTCGCTGTGCTTGGTTTCGTCGAATTCCGTCGGCAGCGTAATTTGCAGTTGCCCGTTTTGATCCAGCGTTCCGGACTGTTCTTCGGTCTGTTCACCGGAGTAGTAGCGCTCGGAATCACTGCCGCCGCCTTCTTCGCCGGCGTCACCTTCAGATTCACCTTCTTCGTCACCTTCCTCTGCGTACACGTTCAACCCGTTGTATGCGCGGTCTTGGTGGACCACCCACTTCACTTTGGCATTTGCGACCGGCTCGCCAAAATAGTACTTGGCCTCAATCGTTGCTTTGATCGGCTGCCCTTGAAGCACGCGTTGTGCTTCAGGGACAATTCGAACTTCATATTCAGGCTTTTTGTACTCCTCTACCGCAAAGCTGCCGCCTTGGGTGTAGATCTCGCCATTGCGAAGCTGGATGTTGTAGTCACCCAGCGAGGCATTTATCGGAATGGCGTACTCACCGTGCAACGTACCCATCGCGCTCGATTTCAGCGTGGCGGCAAAGACTTCCTTGTTCTCCACGTCGTCAATCTTTATGTTGAAATCGGCATTCGCCGGCGCCTGGTAATTGAATCCCGAGCGTGTGCGCAAAATGCACTTGAAATGAACCGTATCGCCGGGACGATACACCGGCCGGTCCGTGTACACGTAGGTGGTAAGCGAATGCGCCGGATCGGTGGCCATCCAGTACGACCACGGTGAGCTGACCGCAAAATCATCTTTGGTGCGCGCCATGACCAGCACGTTCTCCGGACGTGGCTCGGTCACCGTGACCTGCGCCAGACCATCGCTACCCGTAGTCGCCTGGCCAGCGTGGCCGCGGTTCACGAAGAAATACGTCTCCGCGTTGGTGACTGGCTGACTCGTCTGCCGATCGGAAGCAAATGCAAGAATCGCTCCCGGCGCGGTCTTCGTGATCAGCGCCATCTGACTCACAATGACAATGGTGTATGCACGGAGTTTGCCGTCTGTCGCTTCAATCAGGTAAATGCCACGCTCTTTGACTGGGATGGCAACATTCTCGCTTTCCCAGCGCTGTCGACTCGATCCTGGATTCTGGCGCCATGTGGCAACGAGTTGCTGCGAGTTCAAGAGAGGAATCTGGGCAAAGATTTGGGCCGTGGTTTGCGGCTGCTGCTTCGCCTGGCTGCTCTGCTGGCGGATCTCCTGCCGGTTCTCTGCTGTGAACTGCGCGCGAAAGAAGTCGCGGATCCACACGAAAATGCCGTGTTTCCAGTTGTGAAATCGTTCAAGCCATATGAGTTTGTGAGGAGGCCGGGGCGCGCGTCCGCCGAACTGGTGCATATCGCCGAGATCGGCGAAAAACTTTACCGGGTCGTTGACCCGGTAAACGCGGAACTCCAGCGTCTCCACGTTCTGCGCCCACATGTCGATGGAGACCTTCTGCCCAGGCGAATACGTTCGACTGGAATTCAAGGCAAAAAAGCCGGGCCTCTCCGCCTGAGCGATTGAGAATGAAGAAAGAAGAATGACGAAAGCAGCAGCCAAAATTGCTCGAGAAAAACGCATACTAGTCGGCCTCCCGGAGGATGTTCCAGCGGTACACGCCTAAGAAAGCTGGATTTTGCGATGATGGCCGCCAACAAGCTTGCGGGTGCTGCAGTAGGTCTCCGAGCATGACGCGCCGGATTTCGCCAGCGTGCCCGTCGCTGGGACCGGTGTGATAAATAAGCCATGCCGCACCGCCGTCGAAGTAACTGTGTCCGAGGTAACTCATGGTGTGAAACGGCATCCGATGCCCGGCTTGCCGGAAAAACAGCAAATCGCCCGGGCGCGCCGCGCTCAGATCGCGACTGACAAGATGAGTGTTGTAACGGCGTAATGTTTCGGCATCTGCAAACTCGGCGAATGCACCGTTGACAGCATCCTCCGGCGTGAAGGCTCCCGGTCGGGTTCGAAACAACCCAGCGCCAAGGGCGGTGTGCGGATAGTCGTATTTTTGTACGGACGCAACGTTTGGCAATGATGTCAGACGCCAATGGTTGGCCCAAGGACCATCGTGCCGACGCAACGCTTCCCGATAGGCGAAACGAATCAGTGCTGCGCAGTCGTTAACCTCCGCTGGCCGATCCTGTTCTTTTTCGAAGTAAGTGGACTCCGCGAGGAACGCAAACCAGCGACGGAACGCAATTTGATCATCCGCATCTCGCAGGCGAAGGAAATCAGGCGTTCCATCCCCGAATTGGTCCACAGGATCGAGGGCGAGCTTTATCTCGATTCGCGCCGCGTTGAAACGCGGCGCGACGGCGACTAATGCGATATCGCCGGGTGTAACTCCTGCGCGCAGCCGCGCGTCGGAAGCGTATGGTTCAAACTTGGCGAGACTTCCCCCATTTTCCAATCGCCAAGTCACACTTCCTAATTCAGTTCCATTGCTCGCTCGTACATGCGCCCGCGCTTGCGCGTACCCGTCGGCCGGAAGGGTGTCATGATCAACCGTAACGATCAGCGTCGCTCGGCCGGTGCGGGTGGGAATACCGAATGCAATCGCGAGTCCTGCGATCAAACAGATCAGCAGTACGGACCACCATCGTCGGGCTAGGTAGCGTCGCAAAGCAGCCCTCTCGGGAAAGCGGATTATAACGCCCGAAGCTGTTGCAGTTCAGTTACCACACAGATCACTGCGACAAATCGCGGAGCAAAATGAGAATGTGTCAGAACTAGGACAAATGGTGTGTGCGATTTTAGACGACGAGTTCGACCAAAGGCTTTGCCGGTGAGGGGATATTCGCTGTCTTAAGGTGTGGCTCACCCCAGGGCGAATCTGCCCGCAAGACTTGGAGGGAGCCCTTTCTCGGGAATCGCTACTCTTGCATCACAGTATTCTGTGGGTTCTTCTCGTAGGCTCAGGTGCTCCAGCTGCCTGCACATACGACAGTGATCCTGCGGCATCCTGCACCGAACCACCTTCGCGCACGGTATCCATCAGCGTCTTTCCCGTCCCCACAGCTTTCGCCTGAGCAGGTATGAAGAACCAGCGACCCATCCGCCAGAAACAGGTCTGTGACTCTGGCCACATCGGCAGGCCTCTCGACACTCTCCTGTGAAGGGCTTCTCAACAACGATCCAGTTGTGCGGCATTGAGTGCCTTGAGCAGAGCTGTGTCGCTGAATGGCTTGAACAGGCACTCCACCGCACCCTGCTCGAGTAGTCGCGGGCGAACAGTCTTATCTGTGCTAGCGGTGATGAAGATGATCGGAATCTTGCGCCCGCGAAGCTTCAATTCCCGCTGAAGGTCGGGTCCGTTCATCCCCGGCATGACGATGTCGAGAATCAGGCATCTGGTTTGGCCGGCGCAATCGGATGCGAGGAACTCTCCCGGCGACGCGAACGCGCGGACTGCAAAACCGAACTCCGTCAGCAGATCGGGTAGCGACTCGCGCACAGATTCGTCGTCATCGACCACTGACACAAGCGACCGTGTGACTGTCATAGATTTTTCATGCCGCGCCGCAGCCACAGGCCTCGGCAACGCTAAAAACCGTGCATTTGCAGTGGCGTTGGTTGAGGAAGGCGACTGCCCGTCAGGGCGTGCCGTCCGCACCAATCCCGGCAACGCATTGACGGCGAGGGCTGAACTCGTTCTCTGGGGATTCTTTCTTGGCAGCGCTCCACAACACGAGGATGCGCCAGTCCAGGAGGCGCGGTCTATTGCACTTTAGTATTGGTTTGCCAAAATCGGAGGCGAGGAACTCTTCGCAGATCTGAACCGGGCGGAAAAAAAAGATGAACGCGCCGGTGGGCCACGAATAGTTACGACGGTGAATTTTGCCGAAACGGCGACCGAACGGCCGTGGGTGCGGGGCGGAGCCTCGCTGCTACTTTCACCAGGTCGGCAAGCGAATCGGCCTTCATCTTTTGCATCACCTTGCCTCGGTGTGCCTTCACCGTGATCTCGCTGATACCGAACTCCCCACCGACCTGTTTATTCAACAGACCGGAGACCACCAACTCCATAACCTGCCGTTCACGAGGCGAGAGTGACGCGTAACGGTCCCGGAGCACCCGCATCTCCGCCTCCTGACTGAGAGCAGCGCGGCTACGTTCGACGGCCGCCCGGATGGCGCTCAACAGCACCTCATCACTGAAGGGCTTCGTCAAAAATTCGACAGCCCCGGCCTTCATGGCTTGGACCGTCATGGGCACATCGCCGTAGCCCGTGATGAAGATGATCGGCATGTCCGGCCGTTCGACGGCGACGAGCTTCTGCAGCTCGAGACCATTGAGGCCTGGAAGAGAAACGTCAAGGATGAGGCAGCTTGGAACAAGGGCTCGTGGGCAGGCGAGGAATTCCTGCGCGGACGCGAATGTCTCCGGCTGCCAGCCTTCGCAGCGGATCAGCAATTCCAGCGATTCGCGCACAGAGACGTCGTCGTCGACAACGAAGACGATTGGTGTGCCTTGCAACATGTGCGGTCACTCCGCTCGTGCACCTAAACTCATGCTGCACTGTGCGCAGTTGACTGATGACGCCCCAGCGTTGAGGGAATTCTAGAACGAAAATCCGATGGAAATCAACTCGACGCGGATGGAGCTGTGTTCCGTCTGTTGCGTAACAGCCCCTCAGGCCCGCCTAAGTCGCGCGACCGTGTCAACCGATACCAAGGTATCGACGATACCATCGTACAATTGTTCGCCCCCTAGACTTCTGGTCTGATGACCTTATGTCGTCCGATTCAATCGGAATGCGCACAACGGAGAACACAGGAGAAGGAATATGAAGATACTGATGGTGCTCACATCGCACGATCAACTCGGCAACACCGGCCGCAAGACCGGGTTCTGGCTTGAAGAGTTCGCAGCACCCTATTTCGTTTTCAGGGACGCCGGTGTACAGCTGACCCTCGCCTCACCGAAAGGTGGGCAGCCGCCGATCGATCCGAAAAGCGATTTACCAGAAAATCAGACGACCGCCATGGCGCGGTTCAAGCAGGACCAGACGGCGCAAAAGGCGCTTTCCCAGACGGTCAGGCTTGCCGACATGAAAGCGGAAGATTACGACACAGTATTTTACGTGGGCGGGCATGGCCCCATGTGGGATCTTGCCGAAAGCGCCGATTCAATCGCGCTGATCGAATCCTTCTACAATTCCGGCAAGCCAGTGGCTTTGGTCTGCCATTCGCCTGGTGTGCTTCATCGAGTGACCTACAAAGGCGCGCCGCTTGTAAAGGGTAAACGCGTGACCGGTTTTACCAACGACGAGGAGGAAGAGGTGCACCTCACCAAGGTTGTGCCGTTCCTCGTTGAGGATGAGTTGAAGCGACTTGGAGGCATCTTTGAGAAAGTCCCCAACTGGCAGCCGTTTTCAATCGTTGATGGGCGCCTCATTACCGGGCAGAATCCCGCATCCTCGACTGTCGCAGCCCAAGCGCTTCTAAAGGTCGTTGCCGCGGAACAAGCCGCGTAGGTTCCTACTCCAGTTGACGAACGCAAAGGTTCGTCATCGTCATCCATTGTGCCGGCCAAGGTGAGATCATTGCCGCCTTGGCCGCACTGTTACCGACTTTGGCCGAGAAACACTCCGAACGCTTTGGGGTCCCCCGGAAGATACTCTGAAAGTGCGTCGAGCTTGTGACAGTAATGACATATCCTTGGCGCGTCTCGAGCTCTTCCCCGTTGCCGATTCCGTTCGGCTTGTCGATTAACACCAAAGTATCGCCGATACCATCGTCCAATTGTTTCGGTTCTAAGCGTCTGGTTTGATTGCCTGAGCGCTGCCGATTCAATTGCACACGACCGGCAGTAGGAGTTATGGAACTTGAGCGAAGAACTTACGGGAGCAAGACTCTAGCGGCAAGGATTCAGAAGGAGAGACTACTCATGAAGCATACAGAATCAACCGGGACATCACGTCGTCGTCTCTTGGCCATCGCCGGCGTTTCCGCGGGAGCCGCACTGCTAACCCAATGCCCACTCTTCGCGGACCAGGGTGGGGTTGAGTCGGCAGCAGCCAATCCGACAACCGCTACTAAGAACACGTCGTTCGGCCCTCTGAAGCAAGTCGATGCCGGCCTCCTGAGAGTTGGCTACGCGGAAGCTGGCCCCGCCAACGGCTCCGCCGTCATTCTTCTGCACGGCTGGCCCTATGACATTTACAGCTTTGTCGATGTGGCCCCTTTGTTGGCAGTGGCGGGATACCGGGTGATCGTCCCGTACCTGCGCGGCTATGGCACGACGCGGTTTCTTTCGAGTGAAACGATCCGGAACGGCCAGCAATCGGTAGTGGCTCTCGACATCATCGATTTCATGGATGCGCTCAAGATCGAGAAGGCGATTCTCGGCGGTTTCGATTGGGGAGCGCGGACGGCTGACATCATGGCGGCGCTCTGGCCGGAGCGCTGCAAGGCGCTCGTCTCGGTGAGCGGTTATCTGATCGGCAGCCAAGCATCGGCAAAGGCGCCGTTGCCGCCAAAAGCTGAGTTGCAATGGTGGTACCAATTTTATTTTGCCACCGATCGTGGCCGGGACGGCTACGACAAATACCGCACGATTTTGCCAAGCTCATCTGGCAGCTCGCTTCGCCGAAGTGGAACTTCGATGATGCCACGTTCGATCGCAGTGCAGCGTCGTTCGACAATCCGGATCACGTCGCCATTGTGATCCATAATTACCGCTGGCGGCAGGCCCTGGCTGAAGGCGAACCGAAATATGACGATCTGGAAAAGCGGCTTGCCCAGGGCCCGGTCATCACCGTGCCCACCATTACCCTTGAAGGTGACGCCAATGGGGCACCACATCCTGACCCCAGTGCGTATGCCAAGAAATTCTCGGGCAAATATACCAACCGGATCATCAAGGGCGGAGTCGGGCACAATCTGCCTCAAGAAGCTCCCGAAGCGTTCGCCCGGGCCATCGTCGACGTAGATGGTTATTGAACGACTTTGCGCATTGGCAGGAGTCCGGCCACGGAAAGACTGCCTAGCCTCATAGTGATTCTGTTGGTTGACACTCGCACCGCGAAGGAGAAGATGATTTATGTCGCACCATTACTCCGGACCCGACTATGGCTTTCCCCATGGGGACGCCCGCCTCGACCTTACTGACCTGTATGCTTTCCCCAAGCCTGGGGATATTGGTAAGTCGATCCTGATCATGAACGTGCATTCATCAGAGGGTGTGAACCCGCCCGGGCCTACGACAGCCGAACCCTTCGCGCACGGGGCGGTATATGAGCTTAAGATTGACACGGACGGCGATGCCGTCGCCGATATCGCATACCGAGTGCGCTTCTCTCCCTATCAGGGAGGGGCGCAGACTGCAACATTGCGCCGTGTCGAAGGCGAGCAGGCCGCCGGGACAGGCGACGACGGGCAGACTATCATCGAAGGAGCACCGGTCTCGATGGGGCGGGATTCGCGGGTGACGGAGGCCGGGGACTGCCGCTTCTTCGCCGGCTGGCGCAGCGATCCATTTTTCTTCGACACGCAGGGCGCCGTGAACAATCTGCAGTTCACTGGTGACGATTTCTTCGCCGAAAAGGACGTGTGCAGCATCGTGCTGGAAGTACCCAACTCTGCCCTGGGCCTTAAAACGTTGGCCTGTGGCATCGCACCCTGGACGGCGTGGGCGGGAAATGGGTTCAAGCGGACCGCGGGGCGCGGCCCTCGCAATCTGTATTCCTTACCGGTACGGAGAAAGGTGCCTACCTCGCTGGAGAGCCCGTGGACGATGCCCGTTTCGTCTCCGTCTTCGCGCACTCGCTGGAACACGCGGGTGGCTATACGCCGGAGGAAGCAACGCGGGTGGCACGGACTCTGCTGCCGGACATTCTCTTTTATGATCCCAACCGGCCTGCGTTCTACCCCGAGAATGGCCGGACACTCTCTAACGACGTTATGGATGGCTTCATTTCCATCCTCTCAAATGGAAGGGTGACGCGAGACAACGGAGGGTCCCACCACGACCTGATCGCATCGTTCCCTTACCTTGGCCCGCCGCACAAGTCCCGATCTGCACTGGTGGCCTCCTAACGTGGGCGCCGCCACTCCGAAATAGCGGCGCAGGAATCGAACGTGAGGCGCAGCGCGTGATCGCGACCATCGAGAACTGAGAACACGGTAAATTCTGCGAGCACCGCGTTTGTGAGTTCGCATGAATGGAGCTTTGCAATGCCTCTTTTCGTATTGCCCCTTTGGATCCGACACCTGCAGGTTTGCGGTATGACATTGGCGGTTTCTGTGATGCTCACACAAGTTCGACTGCAAGCCCAAGCCCACGGAAAGGAACATCCCATGAAGTATCCGACTCTCTATCGCACTACGCAGATCGATGGGCTCTCCATCTTCTATAGAGAAGCCGGCCCGAAAGACGCGCCGACGATTCTCTTGCTCCATGGACTACCATCTTCATCGCGGATGTTTGAGCCGCTCTTGGCGCGGCTCTCCGATCGCTATCATCTCGTCGCGCCCGATTACCCGGGCTTCGGACATAGCGACTGGCCCGACCCCAAGAAATTCGCGTACACGTTCGATCGCTACGCCGACATCATGAATCATTTCGCCGAAGCGCTCGGGCTCTCGCACTACACGCTTTACATGCAGGATTACGGCGGCCCCGTGGGTTTTCGCATGGCTTTGGCCCATCCTGAACGTATCGAGGCTCTCGTCGTCCAGGACGCAGTGGCGCATAACGAAGGCCTCGGAGCGAATTGGAAGACACGACGAGCCTTTTGGGCCGACCGCGCTCCGAACGAGAGCGCGCTGCGAACGAATCTGCTGTCACTGGCCACGACGCGGACCCGACATGTCGGAAACGATCCGAATACGGAAAGCTACAACCCCGATCTCTGGACAGATGAATACTATTTTCTCAACCAACCAGGTCAGGCCGAGATTCAAAGCGACCTATTCTACGACTATCGAACGAATGTCGACGCCTACCCGAAATGGCAAGCATGGATGCGCGAGAAGCAGCCGCGCCTGCTGGTGATCTGGGGCAAGTACGACCTCTCCTTCGATCTCTCCGAACCGGAAGCCTATCGCCGGGACGTACCCAAAGCCGAAGTCCACGTCCTAGATGCTGGTCACTTCGCTCTCGATACTGCAGCGGATGAGATTGCTGCATTGGTCCAAGACTTTGTGGGTTCTTCTCGTCGAGACCTCGCATCCCGGAGCGCCGACTAGATGTTCGTGGAGCACGATGGCCAGAGGCGCTCCGGATCCAAATCAGTCACGCTCCGCCCGCTACCACCGGCCCGCGTGAGCACCACCGTACACGTGCAGTATTTCTCCGGTTATTTGATCTGCCTGTGCCAGGAAAAGGACAGCATCGACAATGTCTCTTACCTCTACGATTTTTCCCATTGGCTGGAACGTCTTGAGGACTTCCTTGGGATCCTCCTTACGCATTGGTGAGTCCACGACGCCGGGGGCCACGGCATTAAAACGGATACCTTCTTTCGCATACTCGATCGCGAGACTCCGAGTCACTGAATTCAGGCCTCCCGTCGTAATCATCGAAACCGAGGCATTCACACCGGCGACTGGCTGATCGACAGGCGCGCGGTGATGTTCACAACGTTCCCCGATTTCTGTTTCAGCATCTGGCTTCACCGTGAGCTGAGCGATGTAGAGGCATCCCAGCAGGTTGGTCGACACCAGAGCATTGAAGTCGTCGGTCGTAAGTCCGTGAACTGCTTGGTGCGGAATATTCCGGCGTTGTTCACTAATCCATCGATCGTTCCGAAGCGCGTCGTAACCGCCTCAACAGCCTTAACGGCGGTTTCCTGCCACCCCGGCACCCGGAGGATCGAGTTTATACAGTTATCTCCGGCGTTTTCTACCTCGGCCTGGGTGATCAGTTCGACGCCGACAAGTTGGAGGCCTATCCACCCGGTGCCGTCATCGTTCTGCCCGGCAACACGTTCCATTTCCACTGGGCCAAATCCAGTGGGTACGTCACGCAACTGACGGCGATTGGACCGCTTGGACTTGAATACGTCAGCGCGAAAGACGATCCGCGAAACCACAACTCTTATTAGTTGTATTGATAAGAATTGCGCGAGGAGACCGTTATTAATCCTCATCGATATACTGCGGACGTCTCTGTCCATATTCACATCATCGCAACTCGCTATGGCCGGTCGTTCAAGACTTGCATCGGCGTATGAGACTTGTACACGCGAAGGGCCCGCCGCGCCAGCGGCTTAGTCCTTGCCCGTCATTCGACCGGAATCGGGCCAGTTCGATGACCGCGCGAATTAAGGATCAGGTAAGCACGTCCCGGCGGGCGAGATTGGTGTACATTTGGCAGGTTGCTCGGAGTCGCCGCTGGGGGATATTCCCGTGCCGTGGCCATTCGCGCGAAAGTCGTCGGCAGTTCTCGCCTCGAACGTGACCGAAGCCTCACGCTCACCAAGCACGCGGTTCGCCTTCAGGCTGTTTCGGGAGTTGGCAGGTGGATCAAATGTCTTCTTCTCACCCTCGAGCGTGATGTTATGCCTGGCGATGGTCCACGAAGTGGCGTCGGGAGAAACTCGCCACGCCATCGCGAAGGCTCTAGAAATCGCAGGCCTCGACCCCGTCGACAAGGAACTCGCAATGGCCGCGCTAAGAGCCCCGTTCCGTTGGCGTGAGCACGTGGAGGTCACAGGCGTGAACTTGCTCTGGTGCAGCGAGCGTGTGCAGGTGCGCCCGGAGCATGCTGCCAAACTTCGGGACGTCTACGACGCGGACGTGGCCACGTTCGACTTTGGAGCTGCCGATGCGGTTCCGAGGATCAACGCGTGGGTTGACGAGAAAACGAAGGGCAAGATCAACAACATCGTGGATGTACTTTCTCCCCTGGCCTCGATGGTCGCGGTGAACGCGATTTATTTCAAGGGGCGCTGGATGCGGCCTTTTGAGCGGAAGGTAACGCGTGATGCACTCTTTACAACCGCGACCGGACAAAAGAAGCAACCCCCGATGATGCTCCAGTCGGGCCGTTACTCATACTACGAAGATCGCAAGCTACAAGCGGTAGTTCTTCCCTACGAAGGCGGCTTGGCCATGTATGTCATTCTGCTTGCGGCGGGCTCCGATGCCCAACAGTTTCAGCAAAGCTTGGATTCAGGGGCGTGGGAGTCGCGGCTTGCGCGGTTCGAGGAGGCTGACGGCACGATCCAGATACCGCGATTCAAGCTCGACTACCGCGCGCAACTGGAACAAGCGTTGAAGGCTTTGGGGATGGAGCGCGCTTTCGACCCCGACCGCGCGGAGTTCGATGGGGTCCGAGCCGAGCACTTCCCGGTCTGGATCGACCAGGTTTTGCATCGTGCGGTCGCGGAGGTGAACGAAGAGGGTACGGAGGCTACGGCCGCTACGGCCGCGCTCGTCTGCGTATCGTCAGCAAGGATCGAGCGCCCACCGCGTCTCTTTCAAATGATTGTCGATCGCCCATACTTCGTTGTGATCCGCGATGAAACCACGGCGACAATTCTGTTTATGGGATGGGTTGGAGATCCAGAGTGCGTGCAACCAAGTGGCAGCGTGTGCGAATTGGAATAGCAGCCGTTCTTAAGGAACAGGTGTTTGAGAGTTCGAATCTCTGCTGGCACCAGATTTCTTAATCGATTGTGCCGTTTGCGTACACCTGAAATCGCCTAGCTGTGCGACAAACCGTGACTGATCACTATCACCAATAGCCGAGATTCCGTTGAGTCAGACGGTGAAATGGCGGCTGCCACCAAGTCATTCCACATTTACTTGAACAAAGCCGAGGGACGGACGCCCGTTGATTGTGGCAGGCTCGTACTCCCAATTCATCAGGGCTGCACGGATAGGCTTGATGACAGACTCGTCCGTGGTGCCTTTCACCTCAACATCGCGCACATGACCGTGCTCGTCGATTTTGACTCCGCAGGTCACCTTCCCATGCCAGCCAGGGATAGAAGGTTTCACGATATAGACTGCGCCTGGCTGAGTGAATCGCTGATCTTCTTCTCCCCGAGTGTAGATTGGCTTTACTCCCGAGATGCTGAAAAAGCTCTCACTAACATTTGCTGCCGGTTCCAAACTGTCGATCGTGATTTCCATCTTGTTCACATCGCCGCCCAGCATCGTGAGCTTGCGTGCGACAGTCTTCTCTCCGAAGGGCTGCAAGTCATTGAAGACTGTCAACGTGGAGTAGTGGTAGCGGCCACGGATGAATGTGGTCTTGTCCTCAATGAAATACACTACGGTGAGCCCGTCGGGCTTCCCTTGTGGACTGATATAGCCGTTCGACAACCTCAGCACGGGCAGGTTACCTAGCTTGGTATTCACCGTGCTCCAATCGGCATCATGAAGGTCGCTGCCATTGTCGCCGGGCACGCTGAAGGAGAGAAACTCGACCACGTCATCGGCCAGCCGCGGCGCAAACTTCCCCGGAAACGTTCGGTAGAACGCGTCTTCCGTCCGCACTTCGACGACGGAAGTGTCATTCACCTTCACCTCTTTACGCCACTTCTTCGGCGAAACCCACGTCTCTTCATAGCTACCTTTCGCCGCACCATCCTCCGAGTGGAAACTGGCCTTCATGTGGAAACTAGGCGCACCGTCGAGCCGCAGATTACAAGCTGCACGCATTTTGTCAAAGATGGGTTTTACCTCTGGTTGGGTTGCAGCCGACTGATACTCGGCTGGGAAAGGGATGTTCAGGCTCGTCTCAATTTGTGCTGGAACACCGTCCACGTTCTGTGGCTGGAACGCCCACTTCTTTATGGCAGCGAGTGCCGCATCTTCGACCGCATTGTCCACTGGACTGTAGGACGACGCCTCCTTCACTCGTCCATCGCGTCCGATGACGATGTCAACGTTCATGCTGTTGCCGTTCGGTTTCTTGCTCACCGGAGGCCATTGAATCTCCGTCTTCGCGGCAAGGAACGTGCGTGCTTCCGTCTCACTCACTTTTTCCGTTGTCATTCGTTTGGGGAGAGGAGTCGGCTGGGAAATGGCAAACAGCGCCTCGTCCGTGGCGTCGAGGTCTCGCAAAGCGTCGATCCGGATGTTGACGGGGTCATCCTTCGTCGCATACGCCACCATCTTGCTATGGAACTTGCGATAGTCGGTCATCACGCCGTAGCAGCAGGTTGGCGACGAAAGGTAAATCAACAGCCCGGTCTTGCAGTCGTAAGCAAGCAACACCCTTGTCTCCCGTCCCGCGGCGTCGTTGAAGTACTTCTCGGCCATGCATTGCCCCGTACCCGATCCGGGCTCCGCTCCCATGAGTTCCAGCTTATTCATGAGATCGACAGCCGAGCTGGGAAGTGGGTCTATGATCTCGGTAGCGAGCATCTCGTCATGCAAAGGGAAATAGTCCCCTTTGTTGTCCTCGTAAATCATGCCGCCGTTGACAATTCGCGTCTGCGAAAAGTCGCGCAGCTCAATGACGCGACGCCATTTCGTCGGCGATACCCAATACTCTTCGACCGTTCCGTTGAACTCAGATTTGGCGTCATCTTTGTCGGTGATGGTGGCCTTCAGGTAGAAAGGCTTACCACCTGGTTCGGCCAGCGTCGAACGGTGAATCATCTGGTCAAGCAGTTTGCTAACAGGAATTCGGTTCGCGCCAGCGACAGACAGCTGTGATAAAAGGAAGAGACTAAGCGCGATACGAGAGCGCATCGGGGATCCCCTGAAAATCATATTCTAACTGCATTATCCGGACAGTCCAAGACATGTGGATGGCCGGTAGCCATTCCGGTAAACTATGGTCTCGGATCGACGGGTTCGCTTTCCAGCACAGCACTCCGAATACACACTCGTGAACTCGGGGCGGAGACAAGATCACTTATCGAGAATACTTGCGGACCATCTATGGCCCGGAATGCACGCTTCCCGAGAACCTGCTGCGGCTAAAGAGCAGAGGTCATCGCGCCGCGACGAACAAAGCGAAATCGTTAGGCGGCGAGGGACGGGTCGTCGGGTTTCTGGAAAAGGTGCTCAACCACCCCGTGCCTTCCAGTGCGTGAGACCATCGAGTGTGCGCTAGCCGCTGTTGCAAGTCGCTCAATACCGCCGCAGGGACCTGTACTTGAAATGGACCGGTGCGGTCATTTTTCATTAAGCGCCCCTTCCTCAGGTGGTGTATTCGTACCCCTTTCGATGCGAAAACGAACATCCAGGTTCGTCCGGTAATGCTGGCTGCGCTTCGACTGGTTAGGCGCACATGCTTGCATTGGTCAAAGAATATGGATTCCACATGACGCCGCAGTGTGAGACGGGAAGGAGATCGTTCGACTCATTCGGCAGTTCAGAATTTGTGACAAACCGCCTCGTCAGCCACGAGCGAGCGTTGGCGCCGAGCAAAGACAGTCCTCGGCTCTGGTTCCACCTGGAGCTGCCATGAGTTCGGCAAGTCGTACCGGGCTACCGTTGCACATGCAAGAATCTCGATGCCGATTCAAAGCAAAATCAAAACCCTCGAGGTTGGCGTAAGGAAATCCCATCCTTTGAAACCGCAAAGAGTGGGCCCGTCTCAGTTCGAATCGCGTCAAAGGTGAGCCCGTCCGCCCGCATCCCGCTTCCCGGGTTAAACCGACAACGCAAGACGATTCGCTAAGCGGCTTCCAGCACCGACAAGATATTCCCCGCTGGATCCTTGAACCACGCAATCGTCGGCCCATTCCCGCGAGAAATCCCGCGTGCGTCCGTCTTCAAGTTAGGTTCGTTATAGACTTCAAATCGGACGCCGCGTTGGCTCAACTCATCCACGGCTTTATCCACGCTGTCTACGGGAAAATTCAGAACCGTGAAAGTGGCAGGCTGGTGATTGGGTTTAGGGTACATTAGAGCTTTGGTGTCTCCGGAAAGGGGCACAACCAGGGTGCCTTCCGGACCGCTGGAAAGTTCGAGCCCCAGCGTCTTGCCATAAAATTCCCTGGCCTTCTGAATATCGTTGACCGAAAAACTGCTGAATGCCTTGCTTACGTTGAGCATGGATGCACTCCCTAGAGTTCTAGTGTTCTAACTTCGATGCGAAATCAGCTCTCGCGGTTTTCGAACGTTGGACCTGGCTCAACGGAACATCTGTGCCCGCTGCGCACGATGGATTCGCCGAGTGTTCACTGGCTTCGCGACAGTGGCGTATAAAGCAATGGCATAGCCATAACCGTGAATATCGCTAACCAACCGCAATTCCTAACAATCTCCAAACCTGTGCCCGGCCTTCCAGCGTGACGCGTACCACGCGAGTGTCTCGTACGAGATTCAGCCAGCCAAGTTCTCGAAATCGCTGATAAATCGCGCACCCTAGCGTCCCCGCCAAGTGGTGCCGCCGTTCAGTCCAGTCCAGGCATCGCACAGCTAGTTTCTTTTGGGAAGCGGCAGACGATGGAACGCCCACTCCGATTGCTTCGAACCACTCTCTTCCCGAGGGACTTACCGAATAAGCCTTCGCACCGTCTGGCTTAATCATTCCTCGCTCTTCCAAGTTTTTCGCGATCTGAACACCAAGCCAACCGGCCAGATGCCCATAACAAGTTCGCGCATGCCCCAGGCTTCCCACCTGTGGTCTGGAAGATGCGGCTCCAGCGTCTGACACTCGCGAACGGGAAGTCAGCACCAGCAAGGCTTCAATGGCGGCGGCCACCTCTGCGCCAGCTAGTCGATAGTAGCGGTGTCGCCCCTGCCGCTCGACATTCAGAAACCGGCCGTCGACGAGTTTGGCAAGGTGTTCGCTCGCCGTCTGGGGCGCCACATTGGCGGTCACCGCCAGTTCTCCTGCAGGCAGAGCGAGGCCATTCATCAGTCGCAGCAGAATTGCAGCTCTGCCCGGATCGCCCAGCAAGTTCGCGGTACTGGACAGTTTGTCATTCATACAACTATTATCGGCCTGAAATTAATTGAATACTACGGCCTCCGCCGAACTATTAGACCGCGGTGTGATACTACGCTGTGCCTGGAGGCATTCACTTTGATCACACTTTTTCTGCGTTATACGATTGACCCCGGCAAGTTGTCAGACATCGCGAAATACAGCGCCGATGAACAAATTCCCATACGCGAAAGTGGGGGCAAGATTCTCGGATATTTCATGCCGACAGATTTCGCCGGAGCCACCAACGAAGCCATCGGTCTCATCGACTTTCCCTCGCTCGCCGAATATGAAATTTACCGCGCCAAGCTCGCGGCTCATCCTCTCCACAAGAAATACGTCGAGGTACTGGAGCGCACCGGCGCATTGCTCTCGATTCATCGCTCCATCGTCCAGCGCGTGGAATCTTCGCCAGAGCCAAAGCAATGACGGGATCTTCGACGCCGCACAATCCAGAGTTCGCCGGTTACGATTTGGTTCTCCGCATTCCTGCCAAGTCAACCGTCTCTGCTTAAGAACTCCTCCAGATGGAGCAGACTCCCGGAGAAGCACTCAACCACTTCACGATTCTGTGGCCGGAACGGATGCCGGCATTGGAAAGAGTTGCGCAATGACAAGGCAGAAAGCTTCTACATCGGTGAGCCGGGGAAAGTGGGACTGCCCCTTCCCGGACCCCATAACCAAAAACAAAACCCAGTCGTTTACACAAACGATTCGACACGCCCGAGCCACGCCCGCCGCGGCGGCTGAATAGCTTCCCGGTTTCCTGATGGTACTTCTCCTAAACTCCAGTTCGCCTCAAAATCACGGCTGCTAAAGGCTAGTACGGTTCTTCTTATCGGTCAACTCAGCGAACAGCCGGCATAGCGATCCGGAACTCAACCTCCGAGAATGAGCGATGATCAAGTATCAAGGTACGGAACCTACTATTTCCGACTCGCTTGTTAAACAGAGAATAGATGTTTGTCTTCTAGGTTTTTGATTTGGCGTCCGCGGCGGGATTTGAACCCGCGTTTGCGCCGTGAAAGGGCGCAAATAAACTGGATCACGTTGTAAATACAGGCAGGGGGCGCGCTGTAATGCCCTGCAAGGAACAGCTGGAAACCAAAGGGCACAGGCTTTGGTTGTGCCGTCCTTAATACTGCGAGTCGTGGCAGGGAGCCTGAAAAAAGGGAGGTCTGTCGATCTTGAGAACTACCGGCCAAGATGACTTAGAGCCATACTGGCACGATGAGAGCGACTGGTTCTGTACGGTCGAAGTCTTGCCCACGGATGATCCAGAGGCTCGGATG
>Ga0193726_1001325_pt1 | contig 19932 bp, 16 predicted proteins | sample H2c1metaG_FD_144928 | JGI IMG/M metagenome (GOLD analysis project Ga0193726, IMG submission 144928) | Soil microbial communities from a riparian zone of the East river system, Colorado, United States - H2c1 | ecosystem: Environmental > Terrestrial > Soil > Riparian zone | place: USA: East River... | reverse complement strand
CATGTAAAGCGTCTTCATTTCGGGACGCACCCGTGCAAGTTGATTGGCGAGTTCACGCCCGTTCATGCCGGGCATGATGACGTCTGTGAGCAGAAGGTGAATGGGCCCTGGATAGAGGGCTGAAACCTTGAGCGCGAGATTGCCGTCGGCTGCCTCGAGCACGGTGTATCCCTGCCTTTCCAGGAATTGCCGGGCGAGACGTCGCAGGTTGGTCTCGTCTTCGACCACCAGAATGGTTTCTTTGCCGCGCTCTCCCGGCACCGCCACCACCGGAAGCTGGGCCGAGATGGTTTCTCCCCCGGCCGTCACGCGGGGCAGGTAAATCTTGAATGTGGTGCCTCTGCCCTGCTCGCTGTAAACGTAAATGAAGCCGCCGCTTTGCTTGATGATGCCGTACACCGTCGAGAGTCCGAGTCCGGTGCCTTTGAGGCCTTTGGTGGTGTAGAACGGTTCGAAAATGTGGGTCTGCGTCTCCGCGTCCATGCCCATGCCGGTGTCGCTGATGGCGATCATCACGTATTCCCCGGCCTCGGCAGGAGGATGGAAGCGGGCGTAAGTCTCGTCCAGCCGGACGTTCGATGTTTCTAGGGTGAGCTTGCCACCGTTGGGCATGGCGTCGCGGGCGTTGACGGCTAGGTTCATGATGACCTGCTCGACCTGCCCGGGATCGGCCTTGACCGCGCCCAGATCGGCACCGGGAACCATGACCATGTCAATGTCCTCGCCAATCAGGCGATCCAGTAACTTGAGGTTTTCCGTGACCACGGCGTTCAAGTCCAGGATTTTGGGTGCGAGCATCTGCTTGCGGCTGAAGGCAAGCAGTTGCCGCGTCAGGGCGGTCGCCCGGTTTGCGGCGTTTGCGATCTCCTGCGCCGGGCCACGCAGTTCGGGATCCGAGCCGACTCGATCCAGCAGAAACTCGCAGTAGCCGGAGATCACCATGAGCAGATTGTTGAAATCGTGTGCAATCCCGCCGGCGAGCCGGCCAACCGCTTCCATTTTCTGCGACTGGCGGAGTTGCTGCTCGAGAGCACGGTGCTCGGTTACGTCTTCGGCGAACAGCTCGAAGTAGACTTTGTTGCGCTCGCCGCGAATCGTGCGTCCAGAGAGTCGGGCGCTCATGGTACTGCCGTCTTTGCGGATCCACTCCGCAGCCATTCCGTTGAATGACTGCAGGGAGCGCAGATGATCGGCGACGGTGAACCATTGCTGCGTGTCGGCATACAGAGTCGCCAGATCGCGGCCCACGAGGTCCCGGGCCGAGCTCTGGCCGAGCATCGCAACGATCGCGGGATTTACATCCAGCAGGATCCCTCCCGAGTCGCAACGGCAAATTCCGTAAGGAGCGTTGGTCACCAGCGAGCGGAAGTTGATTTCTGAGCGCCGCAATCCTTCCTGCGCCGAGCGCAGCGCGGCGTTGAAGGAACAAATGAGTGCCGCCACAAAGACGAATAACGTCAGATGTATGATGGCTTTGTGATAATCGGCAGGGGTGCGAGCCCCGCTGAATGAGAAATAAGCGCTGACCGTCAGGGCGAAAGAGGTGGCAACCAGGCCCGGCTTCCAGCCGCCGTACCAGGCGCTGACCATGATGGCGACGGAAAAGACGACCAGTCGGCTTTCGACAACGTCCGACAGCAGGAAAGCTGGGATGAGGGCAAGCGTTATGCTGAGGACAGCGACTCCGTACCGGAGGATTGGGGCCCGAGCCGGGGGAATATAACGTTTGCGGAGAAGGGGGAGCTTCGCTCGCATACCCAAGGAATGTAATTCCAAAACGGAACTTCCGCGAGTTACGAGAGTGCATCAGGGCCTTAGCACGAATGGCCGGAAACGATGTCCATGAGGACAGTTTGAGGCGGCCGGGAAAATCTCAGATTGCGAAACTTGACATAACAAATCCATGAATATTGGCCTGTTCGGCGGGACGTTCGATCCGATTCACAACGGACATCTGGCGCTGGCCACAGCTGCGCGGGAGCGCTTTCAACTGGGGCGGGTTTACTTCGTGCCCTCCCATGTTCCGCCTCATAAACGGCAGCCCATGGCGTCCTATTTTCACCGCTACGCTATGGTGGCCCTTGCAACCAGCGGCGACAAGGCGTTTCTGCCATCGCTGCTCGAGGCGCCCGAGGCGGGCGGGAGCGGTTCCGCCAAAGCAAAGCCGGCCGGGCAGGCCGTGAATTACAGCATCGATACCTGCCGGCGGTTGAAGGCGGCCCTGAAGAAAAGCGACCGGTTGTTCTTCTTGATTGGCATCGATGCGTTCCAGGATATCGCCCACTGGCACCAGCCGGAAGCCTTGCTTGCCGAATGCGAATTCATTGTCGCCAGCCGTCCGGGATACTTTCTGGCCGATGTGGCGAATTCGCTGCCCGAGAGTCTGCGCCCCAAGGCGGCGGTGACCAAACCGTTTGCCAGACAGGCCGCCACCGGAGATCTGGTTTTGCGTGGGGCGACGGTGCATATGCTGGACGGCGTGAACCAGAATGTCTCGGCGACGGTCATCCGGCAAGCGGTGGCTGGGAAGAAGGCTTTGGGGAAGTATCTCGATCCGGCGGTGGCTGCCTATATCAAGAAGATGGAGCTTTACGGCGGCGGCTAGACGTGGGCTTTGATCTTCAAGTTGTTCAAGAACCAAGTTGTTCAACAACCAAGTTGTTCAAGATCGCGCTTTCTTTCAGGCCGCGGCTTTCCCGCCGCATTCGGTAGCGGCCCGCAGGCGCCGCAGCGGGTTGTAAGAAGCAAATCCAAATCCAAATCCAAATCCTAAGACCCCGGCGCCGGGAAGCGGCTGTCCGCCCAGGGATCCGTGTCCTCCCCGAAACCGGGGCCCATCATCCTCGGCGTCTTTGCCGCGGCGATTCGCCCGAAGCGGAGCAACGGGGACGGTTTTGGGCGGGGAGCCAAAGCCAGAGCGGGGCGATGGGCGCCGCGACGATCCATTACAATGGGAATGGACGATTGCGTTGACGAATGACCAAACCGATAGATCCCAAGAAAAAAGCCGACCGGAAAAAGCAAAGCGAACTCAAACAACAAGTCTCCGAAGCCATCGCCGCCTGCCAGGACAAGAAGGCGGAAGAAATCACTGTTCTTGAAATGGAAGCCGGATCGGGGGCATTTACCGACTATTTTGTGGTTTGCAGCGGCACCAATGCCAAGCAGATCCAATCGATTGCCGACGCGGTGGAAGATCGGCTGGAGGCGGCTGGCCATCGTCCCGTGAACAAAGAGGGATACAAGCAGGCGGAGTGGGTGCTTCTGGATTATTTGAATTTCGTGGTGCACATTTTCACGGAGAAGGCGCGTAAATATTACGATTTGGAACGGCTGTGGAAGACCGCCAAGCGGCTGGAGCCGGGGGAGCTGAAGGCCGTCCGGAAAAGGGCTGCCGTGGGTGCGGCGAAGAAGAAGCGGGCATAAGCCCGCTTCCCTCAGGCACTTGCACGCGCTGCGATCGAAAGCGGGGCCGGCGTGGGATGAGAAGCCATCCCCGGATAACAAGCTCGAGTCCCTTCCGTCTGTGGTTAAATCCGGATTGTGAAAATCAAAGTTGCATGGATCGGTAAGACCAAAGCCCCGGCGGTTCAGGCACTGACCGGGGAATATCTAAAACGCCTGTCCCACTATGCGGAAACCGAAGGCCTGGCCTTAAAAGGGGAGGCCGCCCTTCTGAAGTTGTGCGCCCCTGATGCCCGCCCCGCCAAGCATGTCCTGGTCTTGCTCGACCGCCAAGGGAAGCAGCTTTCTTCCGAGGAATTCGCCAAATTTCTCGGGGACCACCAGGACCGAAATCCGCTGCCGCTGCTGTTTGCGGTCGGCGCGGCGGATGGGTTCTCGGAACGGGCCCGGCAGTCGGCATCGACGGTGCTCTCGCTGGGCAAAATGACCCTGGCTCATGAGCTGGCCCGGGTGGTGCTTCTGGAACAGCTGTACCGGGCGTTTACCATTCTGCAGGGCCACCCGTACCATCTGGGGCACTGATCTTTCAGGAAAATGAGGCGTGTACTTTCGTGATGTTTCTTGTTCCGGATTCGTCATCTAGATTTGCATCAGTTAGATTTGTTTCCCACGCGAGGAGCGGCCCACGATGAAGAATCCCCTGGAAGTCCTTCGGACCAAAGAGCAGGAATTATCGAGAGTGAAAAACGAGATCAATGCGCTGCGGATCGCCGCGCGCTTGCTGGGTGATGAGCAGCCGATTGGCGATCCCAAGGCGAATGGGCAGGTTCTGGTGGAAATGCCCTAGGTTGCTGCCGCTCTCCCCGCATCGTGATGCAACCGTCCGGGGCCTCAATCGTTCGCGCGCGAACGATTTTGCTGCCCTCGAGTTCCAGGGATCTGGCTTGGTGAAAGCTCGGCGGGGTTGATTCCGCCGGCCGCTATCTTCATTTTGATTTTGCCGCGGACTCTGTTTGCCTTCCCTTCGCGATCAATCCCTTCTGTTTCAACATCTTATGGTGTTCTCAGGCCGCTCCGCCCTAAAACAGGTAGAATCAAGATTCCGACTATGCAAGATGTTCGGCGTGGACTGATCATTGTGAACACCGGTCCGGGGAAAGGCAAAACCACCTCCGCCATGGGGACCGCGCTGCGTGCCGTGGGGCAGGGCATGCGCGTGCTCATGCTGCAATTCCTGAAAGGGTCCTGGCATTACGGTGAACTGGACGCAGTGCAGGCGTTTGGCGACAAGTTCGTCATGAAGCAGATGGGACGGGGCTTTGTGAAGGTCGGCGCGGAAAAGCCCGATCCCGAGGATGTGCGCCTGGTGGAAGAAGCCTGGGTTGAGGGAGAAAAGGCGATTCAATCGGGGGAGTGGGACTTGGTCATCCTCGACGAAATTAATTACGCCATCACCTATGGCATGCTGGATCCGCTGAAAGTTGCCGAAGGCCTGAAGAAGCGGCCGGAGATGGTGCATGTTATCTTGACGGGTCGGAATGCGCATCCCGCCATTGTCGAGGTGGCCGACACCGTGACGGAAATGCGGCAGGTGAAGCACGCCTACGAAAAAGGCGTGATGGCGCAGCGCGGAATTGAATATTAGAAGCGTCCTCGGTCCGCGGCCCTGCGTCGATGGCAAAGCGCCTTGCGAGCCAGCCGGGACGAACCGCCCACGACTGTTCTTATGACCTGGTTTAAACGACAATCCGGCGAACTGGACACCTCGGGCGAGAAGAAAGTCCGCACCGAAGGACTATGGATCAAGTGTGAAAATTGCCGCCAAATTATCTGGAAAAAAGATATTGAGGATAATCTGAATGTCTGTCCCAAGTGCGACCGACATTTCCGCATCGATGCCCGGACGCGGCTGGCACAGCTTCTCGACGACAACCAGTACGAAGTTTTTGACGCCGACTTGTGTTCTACCGACCCCCTGAAGTTCGTGGATCTCAAGGCCTACTCTTCGCGGCTCAAGCAGGCGCAGCAGGACACTGGACTGAACGACGCCATCATCAATGCTCGCGGCAAGATGAACGGGCGACCGGTGATTGTCAGTGCCATGGAATATGCCTTCATCGGCGGAAGCATGGGCGCGGTGGTCGGCGAGGCGATCACGCGCGCGGTGGAACAGGCCACCGTCAGCAAGAACCCGGTGGTGATCGTTTCCGCTTCGGGTGGCGCGCGCATGATGGAAGGTGTCGTCAGCCTCATGCAGCTGGCAAAAATTTCGGCGGCGCTGGCGCGGCTGGATGAAGCCAAGGTGCCGTACATTTCCGTGCTGACCGATCCCACGACGGGTGGGGTGACGGCTTCGTTCGCGATGTTGGGCGACTTGAATATCGCCGAGCCCGGCGCGTTGATCGGTTTTGCGGGGCCGCGTGTGATTGAGCAGACCATCCGCCAGAAGTTACCGCAGGGTTTCCAGCGCAGCGAATTTCTGCTGGAACATGGCATGCTCGATGCGGTGGTGCACCGGAAGGATATGAAGTCCTATGTCTCGCGGGCGCTGGATTTTATGCAGCCGTCGGCTCTGAGCTCTCAGCTCTCAGCTTGAACCGGGCAGCGCTTGGCTCCCGGCTTGAACCCTGTTCCCTCCCGCTGGGAACCCTGATCTGCTCATTCCCTGTGGGTTGCTGGCGAGTTCTTCGCCCATGGCGCAAACTGATAGTCTGAAGCTGCTGGCGGAGCGCTGAAAGCCGACCTTTGTCCTACCAGAACGCCATTTCCCGCATGTATGCGCTGGGCCACGAATTGACCCAGACGCCTGCGCGCAAGTTTGATCTGGCCCACATGCGAGCCCTGCTGGGTGCTTTGGACAATCCAGAGCGGCGCTATCCCGGAGTCCTGATTGCGGGAACCAACGGGAAGGGATCGACCGCGGCCACCCTCGCTTCCATTGTTCAGGCTTCGGGATTGCGGGTCGGACTTTACACCTCGCCGCACCTGGTGCGGATCAACGAGCGGATCCGGATCGGGGGCGAGTCGATCAGCGACGATGATTTTGCGCTTCTCCATGAGGTGGTGGACCGAACCGCCGAACAGCTGGTGAGTGAAGGCGAATTGCCCTGGCATCCCAGTTTTTTTGAGATGGTGACGGCGATTGGCTTCGAGTACTTTGCACGGAATCAGGTGGAGATCGCGATTCTTGAAGTGGGCATGGGCGGGCGGCTGGATGCGACCAATGTGATTGAACCCCGGGTCAGCGTCATCACCGACATCTCTCTGGATCATCAGAAATTTCTGGGCGATACGGTGACCGAAATCGCGCGGGAAAAGGCGGGGATCATACGTCCCGGCGGGGTGGTGGTGACTTTGCCCCAGCAGCCGCAGGCCAATGATGTCCTGGGCAACACGATCCTAGACCTGGGAGCGAAGGCGGTCAGCGCCGTCCAGTATGTGCCGCCGCTTTCTCCGGGGAGCGCCGAATATCTTACAAGCCACACAAACCGGCCCGCTTCTCGCTACCCCATGCAGTTCATGGGAAAAGAAATCGTGGTTGAATCTCCCCTGGTCGGGCGGCACCAGTTGAGAAATATTGCGCTGGCGCTGGCGGCGGCGGAACAATTGAGCCAGCAGGGATTTTCGATCACCCCCGAGTCTGCCGAGCGCGGCATTCGGGACACTCGCTGGCCGGGACGTTTCCAGGTGATTTCCCCGCGTGCAGGGTCCCTCGAGTTGGTATTCGACGTGGCACACAATCCGGCGGGCGCCTGGGCATTGCGCTCCACGCTTTCGACCGCGTATGACGGCCGGCGATTGATTTTTGTCTTCGGCGCGATGCGGGACAAAGCAATCGCGGAGGTGGCGGAGATACTTTTCCCGCTGGCGGAGCGGGTGATCACCACGCAGGCGAACAATCCTCGATCCGCGACCGCGGAAGAAATCCGCGAGGCTGCGGTGCGCATCTCAACCGAAATGGAGAGTGCGCCGGATGTGCCCGCGGCCCTCCAGCGTGGGCGGGTCCTGGCAGGAGCCGACGGCGTGGTCGTGGTTACGGGTTCGATATACATTGTAGGAGAGGCTATGCGAGCGTTGGGAGTCGAGGTTTAGCGGTCCATGCCGGAAGCGAACGCATCCATCGAGGGGCACAATGAGATCGAAGGCGCCCGGACGCGCGGACCGTTGCCCGCGAAGCGATACGGTTGGGGAAGCCGCCTGCGCTCCTACTTCATTTTTGATCCGGCCATCTGGCTGACCACGGTTGTCCTGGGAATCATTTCCATTCCAGTTTCGTTGTTCGGCGAGAAGACTCGCATTCTGCACAACTTCGCCCGCTTCTGGTCGCAGCTGATTATGAAAACAGTCCTGTCTCCGACCATGGTGACGGGACTGGATAAAATCGAGACCTCGAAACCGATGGTCTATGCCGCCAATCACGCCTCGGCAATGGATATTCCGGTGCTGTACGTAAATCTACCGTTTCAGTTTCGCATCGTCTTCAAAAAAGAACTGCTGGTTTATCCGATCGTGGGCTGGCACCTCAGGCGTTCCGGCCAGATCTGCATCGATCAGCAGAATCCAGCAGCGTCAATTGGAAGCATTCGCTCCGCGGTAAAGAGTTTGAGGGGCGGCATGCCGTTGGTGATCTTTCCGGAGGGCGGCCGCTCGCGAGATGGAGAGATCTTGCCTTTTCTGCCGGGGGCGTTTTTCATGGCCATCAAGGCGCAGGTGGATGTGGTGCCCGTTGCATTGGTTGGGACCTATGAGCTGTTGCCGATGGACACTTATCACATCAAACCGCGTCCCCTTGAGATGAGGGTGGGGAAACCGATTTCGACCGCGGGGCTGACCCTGCGCGATATGGATGTGCTATCGACCAAGGTTCAGAAGGCCCTGGAAGATCTGTTTTATGAAGACCGCCCGCGTCCGCTCGCAGGATTGAAAGATTGAAGTGACCCGAGAACACCAACCAGACCTTCCGGATGGCCCGTGACCAAGCAGTCGAACGCAAGCATGGAAGTGCCATTCGTCCTGGGCACCTCCTCAGGGGAGAACGGTCGTGAACCGCGGCATGTTCTCAGGCGTGCGGATTCTTGCCTGACCTGCAAAGCTGCACCAGCGTGAGAACCAGCGTCGCCAGCACCAGCCAGGCAAACCAATCGCCCAGCAAGAGATAGAGAGTGGCGTGGTGCCCGACCGGGACATCCGCCAGCAGCGCCGCAAAGGGTGCAGAGTCGCTCTGCGTCTCTGCCAGGATGCGGCCCCGGTCGTCACTCACGGTCAGGTAACCCTGCTTTGCTGCGCGCGCTATGCTGAAGCCGCCTTCCACGCCGCGCATCACGGCGATATGGCCATGCTCCCAGCGGTCCAGGACGAAATCCCAGGCGGGCACCAGCATGAGGCCCGTGCCCGCCGCGCCGTACTGGCGGGAGAGCGCTGTGAAGTCCATATCCTTGCAGATCGCCACCCCCCAGGTTCCGGAAGGCTCGGGCAGTATCGTCAAGCTCGTGCCCGGTTTCAATTTGGATTCAAAGGGCGGCAGCATGTGGTGCTTGTCGTAGCTCTGCAGCGTGGCTCCCGGCGCATACACGCGCGCCTCGTTGTACTTCTCCGGCGGGGATACACGAATCAGACCCACGACGATCTTGGACTTGGTCTTGTCCGCCAGGGATTGGAACAAGGCGTCAGTTTCCTTCGTATCGGGATCCACGGCCACGCCAAGCTTCTCCGGCAGCACGATGACTTGCGCGCCTCGGGCAGCGACCAATTCCGCTTGGACAGCATATTCACGGAACAAGCGCGCGGTTTCAAGCCCCTCAGTCGCCACGTCCACATTGGCGGGCTGGTCGGAGGCGATGAGTCCTACCTTTACCTTCGGGCCCGACTCCGGTCGCGTGAGGCGCACCATGCCGAAGACCAGCACGAGCCCCATCACCCCCAGCCCGGCAGCAGCGATGCGCAGCGCCTGTTTCGGCGCCTCACGGTGCAGATGCAGGCCAATGGCCAGCGCGGCAGGAAACAGCAGCAGCAGAAAACTTATGCCCCAGGGTCCGGTGACAGAGGCGAGCTGCAGGACGGGCAGGAAGTTTAGTTGGGAATAAGACAGGTTGCCTCCCGTGCCGTGGGGAGAAATGAGGTTGAGCAGGTATTCGAAGGAGACCCATGTCGCCGGGAAGGCCAGCAGCGCACTCCAGAAAGCGCCTCGCCTCAGCAGCGCGCGAAACAATAGCACTGCCCCCGCGAACACCAGTGCCGGCAGCACGAAGATTGCCGTCCAGATCGCGGGCGGCATATGCAGCACCACGCTGAAGTAGTACCACAGGTTAAGACTGCCGAGCAGCCATGAGAGCGCGGCGGTGAAGGCTGTGCCCCACCAGGAGCTACGCGCGGCGAACAGTAGCACCGGAAGCGGCGCAAGCCAGAGTAGCGGCCATCGGGGGTACAGACCGGTTCCGAACCAGACCAATGCGGCGGTGGACGCGATGGCAAGGAACGCGGCGCCGGTGCGCCGGCGGTCATTTGCGAATACCACGGATGTACCTCCTGAAAGAGCGTCGGTAGAAGGCGCGAAACCGGGCGGCCGACATGTCCATGCGTCCGCCCAGGTAGAGCATGATGAGGCCGTGGGAGAGCGCTCCCATCTCGAAGACGATGTCCCACGCGTCGTCCTCGCGGAAATGGCCGCTCTCCATGCCCTCCCGTACCACCTCCACCATCAGATTGGCGGTGGGGGAGCGCCTGGCCTTGAAGTCTCGCGGGTAGCGGCGGGCGCCTTCGCGCGCCGTAAGGAACATGAGCTCGAAGAGTCGCGGGTTCCGGAGGGCGTGGTCCAGGTAGATCTCCCCCATCTTCGTGAGCCGCTGCTCCAGGCCGCCGGAGAAACGCTTGCCCGCCAGCCAAGCAGCCAGCTCCTCAAAACCGTCGTCCGCCAATGCGTTGAGCAGGCCCGCCCGGTCCCGGTAGTGACGATAGATCGCCATGGGCGTGATCCCCACGGCCTTGGCTACCCGGCGCATGGTCACGGCCTCGGCCCCTTCCTTGTCCAGCAGGCTGCGGCCGGCAACGGCGATTCTTCGAATGGTGGGGCTGGCGATCACGTATACACTGTATACTTCGCAGTCTACGATGTATACATCAAAATCAAAACCAAGATTTTAGAGACTGGCGTCAGCTCGTCCCCGCTACCATCCTTATCATTTACGAATCGCGGTAAACCGACCAACTGCCAGCATTGCCGGCCGGGCTATGGGCAGACGAACGGCGAAAGCCTGATTGCCCCAATCTGCGGTCGCCTGTGGCACCGCGATGCCATCGGTCTTTATCTCTCACAGCAGTTTCTTGCGCACTACCCAAGTGGTCATCGAGCGTTGATTCTGGACAACCGTGGTTTTCAGCGGGTCGACCAGTTCGCCGCCTAACCGTTCGGCGATCGAGTCGAGCAGCGCTTCGTCCACCAGATACCGCTCCGCGCCATCCGGCGATCGAAAGCGACGTCCCTGGATATGTTCGTACCGGACCTCCATCCCGATCGTGGATGCGAGGCGGCAGAAGAACAGCCCCCCGGGCTTAAGAACGCGCCACGATCCCTGAAGCATCGCCTCGAAGTGCGCGTCGTCGCGGGCGAGATGGAGGACAGCGTTGCTGACGACAACATTGGCGCAGGCGTGGTCGAAAGACATATGTTCGACGGGTTCGACTCGAAAGTTCGACGGCGGAAGAGCGGGCGCGAACCTCCGGGCGAGGGAGCGGACGGTATCCACGGCCTGCGCGTCTGAGTCCGCGGCGCAAACCTCGTACCCTTCCCGCAGAAGGTAGACCAGGTTTCGACCGGAACCGCATCCGGCGTCCAGTACTCGCATTCCGGGTGAGACGCGGCCTTTCAGAAGCTGGTCGAAAAGATAGATGTCGATCTGGCCAAATTGCTCGAGGAGTGTGGGCATGGGCATTCCGACGAACCTAGGCCGGCGGTGCGGTTGTGTCAAGTGTTAGAGCCGTTGGTGCTCGTGCTGACCTTTCCTGCAAGCTGAGCGTCGCGCGGGTCTGGCGCTGGGGTAAGAACGACGATTCACATTTCTTCGCATGCTCAACTCCCGGTGCGGCAAGCAAACTCAACATCTCCATGCCGTCGGCGAATGGGGAATTTGCTTACAACGCTGTCGAACATGGCACTACAGCCAGGGCGGAAGTGATCATGAATCTCAATGGCAATCATTCCGACGCTCTCGATCCATTCCGTGGCAGTGGAGAGAACTTCGTACTCTGCTCCTTCGACGTCCAGCTTGAGGATGTCCACAAACTCCAGAGCATGGCGTTTCATCACCGACGGAACCGTAAAGGCAGGAACGCTGATGCCTTCTTCCAACACTCGGACCCCCCAGTGCGTGAAGGCTTGGGGCGGAGCGATCTTCACCGACTGGTCGTCCTTCCAGAGCGCGCCCCAAATGGGAGTCACCCACGGATAGCGGCGCGTGTTTTTCTGAAGCATGAGGAAGTTGGATGGGTCAGGTTCGACGGCATAGATGCGCGCTCTGGGATAGCGGTTCGCGTAGAAGACAGAAGTGGTTCCAATGTTCGCTCCGCCGTCAATGATGACTTTCGGATCGGCGGCGAAAGAGCACTCGTACTCCCGGCGAATAAGAACCTGCTGCAATGCCCACCAGTCCGAGGTATGAACCCGAATCCACACGGGATGAGCAATCCCAGAGACATGCACCGGCAGGTCTGGAAGTTGTTAAGGAGTTGGTGTTCGATCAAGGCGACGACGGCGCGAAGTCCACCCAAAGGAAAGTACGTCCTAAGTCCCTCGATCACTCCAACTCACCTCATAGGGGGCGGTGACCCGCATCGTAGCGGCAACCTGCCTAGCATCGCTGCATGGGTGGAACGAAGCAAGTCCTTTCTTGCGCTCGCTCGTTTACGCCTGTTTCCATCAACCATCCATCCTTTCCGTCCAGTCTGCCAGTCCGGTTCGGTGAGCGGGAACAGGAAACGGGACCAAGCCAAATCGGACTGCGGCGACGAGGCGAAAGCCAAGTCAAATATCCACCGGAAGACTACGGTTCCTGCGCCGTTTCCCGACTCTACTCGCAATTTCACCAACAAACCCCACTCTAAAAAATGAACTCGACGTTTGCATCGTCCGCAACTCGCGCGCGCGCGGACGGGAACCCGCAGGGTGTAGCCGAATTTTTCCCGCAGTGTATAACCCTCAGGGTTGGTTTGACCCTCCCCCATCCCTCCCATAAACTTGAAAGATTCAGCTGAGTACCATTCCTACTCCTATGGCAGACAGCATTCATGTAAAGCTCCCCGATGGGACTGTGAAGGATGTTCCTAGCGGCACCACCGCGCTCGACGTCGCCAAATCCATCAGCCCGCGCCTGGCGGACATGGCCCTGGTTGCCAAAGCCGACGGCAGCTTGATCGACCTCACCCGCCCGCTCGAGCAGGACACTGACCTGCGCATTCTCACGGAAAAAGATCCGGAGTCGCTGGAAGTTTTCCGGCATTCGTCGGCGCATTTGCTGGCTGCGGCCGTGCTCGAGTTGTTTCCCGAGACCAAGCTGGGACACGGGCCGCCGACGGAGACCGGATTTTTTTACGATTTCTACCGCCCCACGGCGTTCACTCCGGAGGATTTGGAGAAGCTGGAGAAGAAGATGCAGGAGCTGGTCCAGCAGAACCTTCCTTATGCCCGGGAATTCTTGCCTCGCGAAACCGGACTCGAGGAATTCAAAAAAGACGGCGACTTCATGAAGTGCCATTTCATCGAGCAGTTCACCAAGCCCGATGAGAAGATTTCCATTTATCGCACCGGGAAGTTTACGGATTTCTGCCGCGGCCCGCACATTCCTTCGACCGGGAAGATCAAGGCTTTCAAGCTGTTCAACGTCGCCGGCGCCTATTGGCTGGGGAAGGAAGGCAATCCGCAGCTGCAGCGTATCTACGGGACCTCGTTCTATGCGAAAAAAGATCTCGACGAGTACATCAAGCAGCAGGAAGAGACCAAGAAGCGCGACCATCGCGTGTTGGGGCAACAGCTTGACTTGTTTTCCATTCAGGAGCTGGCCGGGCCGGGACTGATCTTCTGGCACCCCAAAGGCGGGATCATTCGCAGAGAAATGGAAGACTGGATGCGCTCCGAGTACATCAAGCGCGGATACTCGCTGGTCTACACGCCACATGTGGCCCGCCGGCAGTTGTGGCAGACCTCGGGGCACGAAGGTTATTACGCGGAAAACATGTTCGACGTCATGGAGCTCGACGACGCCGAATACCGCATGAAACCGATGAATTGCCCGTTCCATATCCTGATCTACAAAGATTCACTGAAGTCGTATCGCGATCTGCCGGTGCGGCTCGGAGAGTTGGGGACGGTGTATCGCTATGAGCGCTCCGGCGTGATGCACGGGCTACTGCGCGTGCGCGGATTTACTCAGGACGACGCTCATATTTTCTGTACCCCAGAGCAGGTTGAAGATGAGATCATCGGTTGCATCGGCTTCGCGCTCGATGTCCTGAAAGATTTCGGCTTCGAGAAGTTTCAAGTCGAGCTCTCCACCTGGGATCCGGACGATCGCAAGAATTTTGTGGGCACGGAAGAGCAATGGAGCATGGCCACCGCCTCGCTGGAAAATGTGCTGAAGAAGCGCGGCATCGAATACAAAACCATTCCCGGGGAAGCAGCCTTCTACGGCCCGAAGATTGACGTAAAGCTGGTGGACGCCATTGGCCGGCTTTGGCAACTCTCAACCGTGCAATTCGATTTTAACCTGCCCCAGCGTTTCAATTTGGAATACGTGTCTGAAGACGGCTCGCGCAAACAGCCGCTGATGGTGCATCGCGCGTTGTATGGATCGGTGGAGCGCTTCTTCGGGGTGCTGATCGAACACTATGCAGGCGCGTTTCCGGTATGGCTCTCGCCGGTCCAGGCGGTGATGATCCCGATCGCCGAGCGCCATGTCGAGTACGCCAACAAGGTTGCGGCGCAACTGAAAGCAGCTGGCGTGCGCGTTGAGGTCGACGGCCGCAATGAAAAGATGAATTCCAAGATCCGTGAGCACGCCATGCAAAAAGTGCCGTTCTTGCTGGTGGTCGGCGACAAGGAAGCTGAGGCGGGTGGCGTGAACGTCCGCACTCGCGGCAAGGAGAAGACGGAAGACATGGCGCTTGCCCAGTTTGTCGACAAGATCAAGCAGTTGATTGGAAGCAAGAGTCCCGTCCTATAGCCCCGGCCGATCGCCCGGCCTTGTCGCCGACAATGAATGCATCGGGGATGGGCAGAATTCCCCGGCCACCCCTTGGGCCCGCGGACGCTCTCACCATCTAAGCTTTGTCAGCGAGCCCCTTGGTTTTAACCCAAGCCCTCGGCGAAGCTTGTGAAGATGGAAGCTCCAGCCGGCGGGGGAATTTTTCCAGCGCTTCGCACCATCCTGCGTCCCGGCTGTCGCAATTCCCTTCCGGCAATACCTGAGACCCGAATCGCCGTGCCTTAGGTAACTTTTTGGCCCGGCGCTTCCCGTGTAATCTTCATCCAGCAAGAAGTCTCGCTGATTTCCTGGATCCCCCAACTAGCCATTATTGAGGACCGCAATTTCTATGTCTTCTCCTGTGAATCCTGCCGCTGCCGGCGCGGCTGCCGCACCGGCGCCAATCTCTACTGCCGCTTTGCTCACCACGATGCTGAACAGTTCGCCGAGTATCAGCGATTTATTCTTCTCTCCCGGGAAACCTCCCTTGGTCGAGATCAATGGAAAGCTGGCCCCGGCTGGAGTGGCCCGGGCGGTCACTTCAGAGGACATCAAGAAGATTGCCGCCGACCTGATGGGCAACAGTGAACACGCCGCCGCGGCCCTGAAGGATCTGGGATCCTGTGATGTTTCCTACAGCTTGCCGGGCATGGCGCGATTTCGAGTCAATATTTTTATGCAGCGCGGTACCTGCGCCATTGTCATGCGGGTCATTCCCAGCAAGATCCCTGATTTCACCGCGCTGAATCTGCCGGATGAATTGGCGGAGGTGGTAAATCTTCGCAACGGCGTGGTGCTGGTGACTGGGCCGACCGGCTCCGGCAAGTCTTCCACGCTGGCTGCGATTATCGATCGTGTGAACCGCGAGCAGTCTTATCACATCCTCACCATCGAGGACCCAATCGAGTTTCTGCATATTCACAAGCATTGCGTGATTCATCAGCGGGAGCTGCACCGCGATACGCCCAGTTTTGCGCTGGCTCTGCGGGCCGCCCTGCGACAGGCGCCGAAGGTGATCATGGTCGGCGAAATGCGCGACAAGGAGACGATTGAGATCGCGATGGAGGCTGCGGAGACAGGTCATTTGGTGCTCTCCACGCTGCACACCATCGACGCCTCGAAGACGATTGAGCGCATCGTCGGAGTCTTCCCCATGGTGGAGCAGGATACGATTCGCAATCGCCTGGCCAAGAGTTTTCGCTACATCGTTTCGCAACGCCTGATTCCCCGCAAAGACGGCAGCGGGAGAATCGCTGCGATTGAGATTTTGAAATCGACGCTCCGCACCCGGGAATATGTGGAGAAGGGTGAAGGCGAAGGCAAGACGCTGCTGGATGCAATGCGCGTTGGCGCCGAAGAAGGCATGCAGCATTTCGATGGCGAAATCGAGAAGTTCATTCGCGCCGGGGTGATCGATATGGAGACCGGCATGAATTACGCCACCAATCCGGGGAATCTGCGCCTGGAGATGTCGGACTATGTCGCCGACCAGGCGGCTGAAGCGGAAACCGTTCCGGCGTAGGAAATTTGCTCACCCGGGAGCGCTTGCCCTCGGCCGCCCGCCGGCTTCAGGCCCGCCGCGATGGATCCGTGGCCGGGTGCCTCCAGCGGCTGGCTGATCTACACTTTCAGCCACGCATGCAAATCGGGATCATCTCAGATACGCACGGCCTGCTTCGCCCCGAAGCTCTCACCGCGCTGCGGGACTCCGATTACATCATCCATGCGGGCGACATTGGCGCTCCCGAGATTCTCGCCCGCCTCGCCGCCATCGCGCCCCTAACCCCCATCCGCGGCAACGTTGACCGCGAGCCCTGGTCCCGGGAAATCGCTGCTGTAAACATCCTCGAAGTCGGGGACCTGTCGATTTATGTTCTTCACAACCTGGCCGAGCTCGATCTCAAACCCGAAGCTGCCGGATTCGCGGCCGTGGTTTCCGGCCACAGCCACGTGCCCAGGATGGAAACCAAAAACGGCGTGCTCTATTTCAATCCTGGAAGTGCGGGACCGAGGCGGTTTAAGCTGCCGGTGACCGTGGGAAGGCTGACGGTGGAGGGCCCCTCGGTGCGCGGCGAAATTTTCGAAATCGTGGGCTAGTTTCTGGTGCCGGCTTTGCAGAAGCCGCCGCAATGACTGATAATTCCGCCGCGAAGCTTCTTGCGTGGACCGCACCTATCGGAGGATCTCCCTCGTGAATAAAAAGCAGATTTCGTTGCTGGTCGCTTTCATCGCTTCCCTGCTGGCCGCAAACCTGGTTCAGGCCGCCGAGCCCTATGAGTTGGTCATCGAGCATGGGGTCGAGGCCAAGATGCGTGACGGAGTGGTTCTGCGCGCCGACATTTATCGCCCCAAAGCGGACGGCCAGTTTCCCGTGCTTCTCGAGCGCACGCCCTATGACAAGAACAACAACTGGGGCTCCATTCAACTTGCCAACAAAGCTGTTCCCAACGGCTATGTGGTGATCGTTCAGGATGTCCGCGGGCGCTACACCTCGGACGGCGACTGGTATCCGTTCCTCCACGAATCCGACGACGGTTACGACACCGTGGAATGGGCCGCTCGGCTTCCCTATTGCAATGGCAAAGTCGGAATGTTTGGCGGGTCCTATGTGGGCGCAACCCAGATGCTGACCGCCATTGCTCACCCGCCGCATTTGGCCGGCATCCATCCCGGGATCACCGCCAGCAATTATCATGATGGCTGGACTTATCAGGGCGGCGCTTTCGAACAGTGGTTCAATGAATCGTGGACGTCGGGGCTCGCAGAAGACACCCTTCGGCGCACGATATCGAAAACCAACAATGCGATGATGGGAGTGAATCAGCTTCCGCTGGCTTACTATCCGTTGTTTAATTTTTCAGTCGCTTCCAGTTCGCAGATGACGAATTCGCTGGCGCCCTATTTTCTCGATTGGCTGGCGCATCCCAACTATGACGACTACTGGAAACGCTGGTCGATCGAAGAGCATTTTTCCGAGATCAACGTTCCCGCGCTGACCGAAACCGCCTGGTATGACATCTTCCTGGGCGGATCGCTGCGCAACTACATGGGCATCAAGGCGCACGGCGGGAGCGACCTGGCCCGTCAGGGGCAGAAGCTCTACATCGCGATCGGTGGACACGCCGGCGGCGGACGCAAAGTCGGCGATGTCGATTTTGGCCCAAACGCAGAATTGCAGGACAAAGACATTACGCTCGCCTGGTATGACTATCTTTTTAAGGGCGTGCAGAATGAGTTCGCGAACAGGAAGCCGGTCGTCATTTTCGTGATGGGCGCCAATGTCTGGCGGGAGCAAGACGATTGGCCGGTGCCTCAGGCGCGCAGCACAAAATATTTTCTGCATTCCGCGGGCAGCGCAAATGCCGCGAAGGGCAACGGCACTCTGTCGGCTGCAGCCCCCGCATCCGAGCCTTTTGATCGCTATGTGTACAATCCCGTGGAGCCGGTGCCCACCGTGGGCGGGCCGCTCTGTTGCGACAGCACCCATCTGCCGCCGGGACCGCGCGATCAGAGAACGGTCGAGCTGCGGGACGACGTCCTCATCTATTCAACTCCTGTGCTCGATCAGGACGTGGAAGTGACCGGACCCGTCAGCCTCGAGTTGTACGCCAAGTCTTCGGCCGTGGACACCGATTTCACCGCCAAGCTGGTGGATGTGGGGCCTGACGGCTTTGCGCAGAATCTTACCGAGGGCATTGTGCGGGCCCGCTACCGGGACGGGCAAGACAAGCCTGATTTGCTCAAGCCGGGACAGACGTACAAATTCAACATCGACATGTGGGCGACCAGCAATGTGTTTCGCAAGGGACACATCCTGCGATTGGAAGTGAGCAGCAGCAATTTTCCCCGTTTTGACCGGAATTTGAACAACGGCGAAAATCCTGAGTTTGCCAGGAAATACATGTCGGCGACCAACACCATTTATCACGATGCCGAGCATCCCTCGGCGCTGCAATTGCCGGTGATGCCCGGCCACTGAGACCCGCCCGCGGAGCGGGCTGACACCCGGGGCAGGGGAAGGCATCCCTAGCGGGGCCTGGCGCCGGACAGGCTCCGCTCTCCCCGGGGCAGCCTGGATACTCCCCCGGAACGCAGCCCCCTCGTCTGCCCCCGGGAGCCAGCCGGTCCGATTGTTACAATCCCAGCAGTGTCCACCCAGTTTCAGATCGACGCGACCAACGGCCCGGCCCGCACCGGCCGTCTCCTCACCCCGCACGGCGAAATCGAAACCCCGGTGTTCATGCCGGTGGGTACCCTGGCAACCGTCAAAGGCGTATCCCAGGAGATCCTCGAAGAACTCGGGGTGCAGATTCTTCTTGGCAATACTTATCACCTCTACTTGCGGCCCGGAGTGGAACAAGTCCGCAAGCTCGGCGGCCTGCATCGCTTTATGGCGTGGCCGCGGGCGATCCTCACCGACTCCGGCGGATTCCAGGTATTCAGCCTGAACCAACTACGGAAAGTCACCGAAGAAGGTGTGACCTTCCGTTCCCACCGGGATGGCTCCTCGCATTTTTTTAGTCCCGAGAGTGCGATGGAAGCGCAGATTGGCTTGGGCGCGGACATCGTCATGGCGTTCGATGAATGCACCGAATATCCCGCCGGAGCCGAGCGAGCGCGCAAATCGATGGAGCTGACGCTGCGCTGGGCCAAGCGAAGCAAGCAATATTTTGAGCAGCATAAGCACCAAGTGCCGTGGGACCACTCTGGGCTAAGGGCTTACGGCTCTCGGCAAGATCTTCAAACCCAGGCTCTTTTCGGAATCGTGCAGGGCGGGATGGATCTTGCGCTGCGCAAGGAATCTGCGGACCGCACCATGGAAACCGGCTTTCCGGGATACGCCATTGGCGGTCTTAGCGTCGGGGAACCGCGTCCTCTGACGCGGGAAGTTGTGGAATCGACGATCCAGCTTTTGCCTGCCGACAAGCCTCGTTATCTCATGGGCGTGGGCACGCCCGAGGAGATCGTCGAGTACGCAAACCTGGGGATCGATATGATGGATTGCGTGTTACCGACGCGAGCCGCGCGGCACGGGCTGCTGTTTACTTCCGAGGGAAAGATCTCGATTAAGCAGGTTCGCTACGCGGGCGACCAGAGCGCGCTCGACCCGAATTGCGGCTGCCGCGTGTGCCAACGCTATTCGCGGGCTTATTTGCGGCACCTCTATGCATCGAACGAGGTCCTGGCCCAGGTCCTGAACACCGTCCACAACCTTAGTTTCTACCTTGACACTATGCGAGCGGTGCGTCATTCTATTGCACTTGGGAAAGGTACCCGGTTTCTGTCTGGTGTGCGG
>Ga0193726_1001324_pt1 | contig 19943 bp, 15 predicted proteins | sample H2c1metaG_FD_144928 | JGI IMG/M metagenome (GOLD analysis project Ga0193726, IMG submission 144928) | Soil microbial communities from a riparian zone of the East river system, Colorado, United States - H2c1 | ecosystem: Environmental > Terrestrial > Soil > Riparian zone | place: USA: East River... | reverse complement strand
CACCTCGAAGACGGACACGGCCCTCGACGGGATCGCCGGGGCTCCGGGCGGCCTTGCGGCAGATGACCCGGCAGCAGAACACCCTGAGCTGACGCCGGCGCTATCGTGCTAGATGCCGAGCCATGAGGTGAAAGCAGCGAGCGAGTCGGAGCGACGGCGCTCCAGACGCGCGAGCATCCGCACAGTCTCCCGGACCTGGGGGTGGTAGCGGGTCTGCTGCGGTGCCAGCTTCCTGGCGGTGAGTAGCGAGGCCAGCGCGGCATTGCGGTCACCTGCGTATAGGTGCCCGCGGGCGAGGTCAATGTAGTGGTGGGACACCCGGTTGGGGGTGACCCCAGTGAAACCGCGCATAGCGTCCGCCCGGCGGATGGCCTCCGCACCGTCGCCGAGCTCGACGGCCAGACCGACAGACCAGATGGCGACGTTCGTGCGGTTGACCGTCATCCGATAGTGGTCCGCGTCTGCGGGAAGGTGCCCTGCAGCACGGGCTGCCTCCGCTAGGTGGGCATCTGCGGCGGCGGCGTTGCCCGCGCCGCGGGCGGCCGCGAGCGCCGATTGCAGGTGCGACCAGCCCCACGCGGCCCATGCCTCGGGCGGGCCTGAGTTTGTCGGCTCCCCGGTGGCCTGCCGCGCGGCGTCCAGCAGCCCGGCCGCCGCCTGGCCCTGATCGGCCTGGATCAGCTCGGCCGCCCTCAGGCTCGCGCCAATGGCGACTGCGTGCCGGTCGCCGGAGAGCCCCGCCGCCTGGGCATAGCGCTCGGCCATCGACTGAGCCAGGTCCGGGTAGCCGAGGACGCGGGCGATCATGCGGGCGTTTCCCCAGGTCTCGGCAAGCATGGCCTGGATCTCCGGCGCTAGACTGTCGTCCCCGTAGGCGGCAGTGGTGCGGAGGTCCGCGAGCAGGCCGGGGAGGTCCTCGCCGAGCCGGACGAGCTGGACACGGTGGGCGAGCTGGCTGGCGGCGGCCACGCGGGCGTGCAACTCGGCGGTCGGCCTGGGCACGATGCCGTCGTCCGGGATCCCGGACATGACGACCTCGGCGCGCAGCGGCCCGATTGCCACGTGGGCGCGGTCTGAGTTCGCCGTTTCGCCTCGGAATGGCTGGCCCTGAAGCTCGGCTGGAGATGACTTCAGTGCTCGGGCCACGGCTCCGATGAACGCCGGGGTTGCCGGGACTTGCCCCTGCTCGACGCGGCGCACCAGGCTGAGTGACACACCGGCGAAGTCGGCGAGCCGGAGCTGGGTCAGGCCTCGCAGCCGCCGGAGTTGCGCGACCCGCTGACCAACTGACTCATCGGGCATGCCGGTCCTTCCGCTACGCGGTCGGGTCACCTCCCACGCTACGCGCGGCTCGGTTCCGGGCTAACAAATTCCTTGTTACCACAGTAATGCCGCATCCGATTACGTTCTGTGGGAGACGAATCACAGCAGGCAATACCGGGTGCGGCGCACCTGGCCATCGTCGGCCGGAATCCGCTCAAGTCCAGGACGCAATCAGATCGAAAAGGAGAAGCCAGTGGCCACGATGATGACAGAGCCGCAAGCAACGGCCACAAGGGACGGCTCACCTGGCCTGGACGAGGACATCGCGGCCTTGTTCAGCCTCGACGCGAGAGCCGAGTCGGCCGCTGACCTTGCCGGCTACGACGACACCTCCGGGAACTGTACGGACAACGGCTGCACGAGCACCTGCCAGGGGTGCTAACGCCACGAGCACAGCAGGCCCCGCTGTTCCCCGGGTGGGTAGTACGGCACCGGCCCGGGGAACGGCCTAGGTAGGAGGACACCATGACCCGTCGCCTTTTCGACGTCCGGCCGGCGGCCCTGGCACGCATCCCCTTGCTGCCGGTGCCCACCGGGCAGCCGGAGCGCGCGACCGGCCCGCTGCTCCGGGAGGCCGTGTTCCTTGCGTCCAGGCAAGCCGGGACAGCGGCCGCGAAACCATCAGGTGGCGGCAGCCGTGCCTCCGCGACGCTGCGCGGCTATGAGCTACGGGCACGCTGGCGGCCGACCCCGAACGGCGAGTTCGCCGCTGCCGCCTTAGCACGGATCGGCGGCAAGGAGGCCGCGTTGTGGCTCGGCGATGGGCACTGCGCCCGCACCGTCCCAAGCGGGACGTGGCTGGCGTCAGCGGCAGGCCGTCTGGCAGACGATCTGCGCGTGCTCGATCATGCCAAGCTCACCGCGTTCGACCTCGCCGTCCGCCGAGGGCAGCGCTTCGAACTTGAGCGGCCTGCCGCTGCCGGTGAGGCTGACCCGCAGCGGTCCTCCGTTAACGCCACGGCGGCGACAGAGTTGATCATGCGCGCCTGCGCGGCGGGAAGCGACGCGGCTTCCCTTGTCACGCTGGTGCAGGGCAGGTGGCCAGCCGTCCCAGAGGCGACGGTTCGCGGCACAATCGCTGGCCTCGTCCGGCACGGCGTGGTCCTCACGGACCTGCTTCCCGGCGACTTGTGGGATGACCCCCTCGGCCACCTGCTCAGCCGCATCCCGGCCGGGTTTTTCGAGCGGGAATCTCTGGAACGCCTGCGGTCCCTGCTCGCCGAGGCAGACCGGCATCGTCCCGGCGATCCGGCCAGGCTAGCCGCGTTACGCGCGGCCCGGCAGCAGGCCGATCAGGTATGCGTACAACACCAGCCACTGAGCGTCAACGTCATCGCCGACGCGCGGCTGGAACTCCCGCAGTCCGTAGCCGATGCCGCCGCTGACGCCGCGACGGTGCTCTGGCTGACAGGGGACCGCGAGGACCCGCTGGCGGCCTACCAGCGGCGGTTCGCGGAGCGCTACGGCCGTGGGAGGCTCGTCCCGTTCACCGAGCTGTGCGATCCTGTCGTTGGCCTCGGCGTTGTCCCGGAACCGCGCGACGAGGACGGCCCGCATCTGCCTGGACGGGAGCAAGCTCTGGCAAGGCTGATAGCCAGGGCCACGACTACGGGATCCCTCGCGGTCGCCCTCGGTACTACTGAGATCACAGCCCTCGCCCGAGATCCAGGCCAGCCTCCGCCGAGAACCGCGGAGATCTGGGTCCGGGTCATAGCAGCCACGCAGACGGAACGCGACGCGGGACGCTTCTTTCTGGCGGTGTCAGGCGGCTCGCAGGATGCCAGCTCCACGATCGGCCGGTTCGGCGACCTACTCCCGTCCCTGCCCGCCGAGCCCGGCGCAGACGGGGCGCTGGTTGCCGAGATAGCCATGCGGGCCCGCACGCCGCAGGCAGTGGCACTTGCCCCGCTGACCGGCCTCGCACCATGGCGCATCCCGGTCGGGGTTGCCCCGCGCGACGGCGACCTCCGTCTGTGGGACCTGAGCGTGTTCTTCGACGGCGACCGCCTCATTCTGTGGTCCCCGCGCCACGACAAGCCGGTCCTCCCAATCCTTTACTCGCGGCTGTCCCCGGCCATGCTCCCTCCCCAGGCGCGGCTGCTGCAGATGCTAGGTCACTCAGGCTGCCGACCGTTCCAGGGCTGGTCGTGGGGTGGCATGCGACACCACCCGTTCCAGCCCCGGATCCTCTACCGCCACACGGTGCTGTCCCCGGCTCGGTGGCTGTTACCCCCGGAACTGGTCGCGACCGCCCGCGAGCGGGTGCGCTGGCCGCAGGCGGTCAAGGCATGGCAGGCCGAGACCGTCCCGGCCCCGCCCGGCATCGTGGTCATCGAGGACGGCGACCGGCTGCTGCCTCTAGACCTCCGGGAAGACGACGACCGCGAATTGCTGCGCCGGTATGTCGGCCGGGGCACACGGTCGGTCACCGAGCAGCCCGGCGGCCCAGATGCTGTCCAGGCGGTCCTAGCCGGTCCTGACGGAGACCATGTCCTGGAGCTGGTCATTTCCCTGGACCGGCGGGCACCTGCCCCCGTTCGGCAGCGACCCGCATCTCCCCGGCCTGCCGGTGCCGGCCTCCACCACCCGGGCGGCGAATGGCTGTCGCTCGCCCTACGGGCTCCGACCCACCTTCATGACCAGCTCGCCATGAGCCTCGGCGCAGCCGCCGCGTCACTGCCCGGGGGAGCCGGCCGGTGGTTCTGGGTAAGGTACGCGGACGCCGCCACGGGTCCGCACTTGCGCGTCCGGTTCCACGGCGATCCGGCCGTCCTCGGCGGCCCGGTCCTCCCCGCTCTTACTTCCTGGTGTCGGCGTGCCATCCATGACCAGCTATGCGCGGGTTTCAGCATCGAGCCGTACGACCAGGAGATCGAACGCTACGGCGGGCCTGAGGCGATCACCGCAGCTGAGGACGCCTTCACGGCCGACAGTCGGCTCGCCCTCGCTATCCTTCGCGCGACAGCCGACGCCGGCCAGCGGATGATCGCAGCAGCTCATTCCGCCGCTATGACCGCCCTCACCGTTGCTTCGGCCGACCCGGCCGAAGCCATCGGTCGGCCCCGCCTTGACCGCGCCGCCAGGACGCGTTACGAGCTGCTACGCCCTCAGACGCGAGCCGCCTGGCCAGCGCTCTCGACAGGCACGCCCCATATGGCTGCGGCTCGTCCTGCTTGGCATGCCTGGAGGGAATCACTGACCGCCTACCGGGACACCCTGAAGCATGCTCAGTACGCGTCTTGCGCGTCGTCTCTGATTCACATGAGCGCTAACCGGCTGCTGGGAAGCCTTACCGACGAAGGAATCGCGAGGGCGCTAGCGGCAGACCTCATCGCGCGTGGTACGCGCCCAGAGGCTGGCACATGAACGCCACGCCAGAAGCACAGGCGCTCGCCGTCGCCGAGCGGCTACTGCGTCCAGAAGCGGTCCTGGCCGCCGTTCCCCGCCCGGAGGCAGCGTCCCTCGCCCACGGGCTGGCCGGGACGGCCCTACTCCACGCCCGCCTGGCCACCGTCGATCCTGTGTTCCTCACAGCCGCCGGCAGCCATTGGGCTGCGGCAGCCAGTCACGCCAGACGGCACCGCGCAGTTGGCGCCGGAATATTCACCACAGGCGGAGGACTGGCCGCCTCCCTGATCATCGGGACGGGATACCTTCCCACTCCGGCCGACCGACAGGCACCAACTGCCCGAGCCGCGGCATGGCTATCGCGGCAGGCGCAGTGCATCGCCGACAACCTAGCCCAGCGGCGCCGGGCCGGCGACCCCTACACTCGGCGAGCCGCCTATGACGCGATCAACGGCCTGGCCGGCATCGGCCGTGTCCTGCTCGCTGCCGTAACCGCCGACCTGCCAGCAGCCGAGCCCGGGCTCATCGCCGCGCTGGAGGCGCTCACCACGATGATCGTGAGCCCGCACGGCTCCCTGCCAGGATGGTGGCTGCCCGCCTCGATGCACCCGTCCACCGTGAAGACTGACCCATCAGGATCGGCTACGACGGGGATGGCGCACGGAATCGCGGGTCCACTGGCCTTCCTCGCGGCGGCATTCGCCCGCAGTTGGGCCGTTCCCGGTCAGAACGCCGCGATCCGCCACGCGTCCGGGTGGCTGCTCGACTGGAAGGCAGACGGAACCTGGCAGTGGCCCACGTCGGTCAGCGGCGCCGAACTGGCCGCCGGGGTGGCACGCCCGGTAGGACGCCAGGACGCACTGGCCGCCGGGGTGGCACGCCCGGTAGGACGCCAGGACGCATGGTGCTACGGCACCCCAGGAATCAGCGCGGCCCTCGCCCTGGCCAGCCGAGCGCTCCGAGATGACGCGTTCGGCCACGCCAGCGACGCGGCAATCGCCTCCCTCGGCGGCCGGCCCGCCCGCACATGGGATGCCGACGGCCCGACCCTTTGCCACGGGCACGCCGGCGTCCTCCAGTGCGCAGCCAGCCATCCCGATGTCGCGGCCGAGGCAGCCAGCGTCATTACGACGGCGTTCGACGCTGACCGCCCGTTCGCCATCCCCCACACCGACAACGGCGCAATCTACGACCACCCTGGATTCCTCACCGGCGCCGCTGGCACCGCCCTCGCGCTAGCCGAGCGCGGCCGCCTTCCCAGCCCTGCTGTCCCGGACCGGTGGGACTGCGTCCTTCTCCTTTCGTGACGGCCGACCCGAGTACGCCCCACCCGATCCTCGCGAAGATGACCCGCGTTCATATCCGCGAGGTGACATGCCCAGCGCAGGCCGGGCGGATAGCCTCGGCCGGGTGGAGGCCGACGCCATGACACCGACCCAGCTGAGGAACTCCGTGGCGAGCCGGCTGCGCGGTTGGGACGGCGCAGCGATTCCCCGTTCCGTCGAGGCGGCAGTGCGGGCGGTGCCGCGGGAGGCGTTCCTGCCTGGTACGCCCCTGGCCGAGGTCTACGGCGGCAGCCCTGTAGTGACGCACCGCGACAAGAACGGAATCGCCACGAGTTCCGCGTCCGCTCCAGGCATCGTCGCGGCGATGCTCGCCCAGCTGGATGTCCGCCCCGGCGACCGCATCCTGGAGATCGGCGCCGGCACTGGCTACAACGCCGCGCTCCTGGCCCGCCTCACTGGGCCAGCCGGGCAGGTCACCACCGTCGAGCTGGACCCCACCATCGCCGCAGAGGCAGAGAGAGCGCTCTCCGCAGCCGGGTACGGGCACGTGACCGTCATCGCCGACGACGGCGAGTACGGCCACGCCGCGAACGCGCCTTACGACCGGATCATCGTCACGGCAGGCGCATGGGAGCTGCCCGCCGCTTGGGCCGACCAGCTTGCCCCTGGCGGACTGCTCGTGGTCCCGCTCCGGATGCGGGGCCTCACGCGGTCCGTCACCTTCGAGCGCGCGGCGGGCTTCTGGCGCAGCCGGTCCATGCACGAGTGCGGCTTCATGCCGATCCGCGGTGCCGGCGCTGTCGCTGAGCGCAATATCCGCCTCGGAGACACCGGGATCACCATCCGCGTCGACGATGGCCAGCCGGCCGACGCCGACGCCTTGCGGCACGCCCTGTCCGGTGGTCCGGCGCAGGCCTGGACCGGGATCGAGGTCACCGTCACCGGCGAACTCGACTTCTGGCTCGCCGGGCTGGACGGGTTCTTCCGGCTCCTGGCGGGAAGCGACGCGGTCCAGCGCTCCGGGCTCGTCCCGCCTGCGTTCAACTGGGGAGCCATGGGCCTGCTCACCGGCGACAGCTTCGCCTACCTGACCCGCAGGCCTGGACGGCCAGGCCACAGCGAGCTCGGCGCCTGCGGATACGGGCCCGGACGCGAGCAGCTCACCAGCGCCTACACCGACCGCATCCGCGCATTCAGCCGCGCGCGAGCAGGCAGCCTCCGGGTCGGAGTCCACTCGCTCACGCACGCCCCGGTTCCCGATGCCCTCATGCAGATCGAGAAACGCAACTCCCGCGTCATCGTCCTAGCTGAAGGCTGAACAAGGCGAAATGTCCGGGGCGCTGCACCACGCGGGTCGCCGTCACCGGGCGCTACTGTGACGGCATGCCTGAGCCCGCGCCTGTCATGCTGCCGATGCCCGAGGACTGGGAGCGGGCGGTCGCCGTCGTCGCCCATCCGGACGACCTGGAGTACGGGGCCGCGTCCGCCGTGGCCCGGTGGACGGCCCAGGGGAAGCAGGTCGCCTACGTGCTGGCCAGCCGGGGCGAGGCTGGCATCGCGGGGATGGACCCGGCCGCGGTCGGGCCGCTGCGGGTGGAGGAGGAACTGCGCGGCGCGGCGCTGGTCGGCGTCACAGCCGTGGAGTTCCTCGATCACACTGACGGGGTGATCGAGTACGGCCTGCCGCTGCGCCGGGACCTGGCCGCCGCGTTCCGGCGGCTGCGGCCCGAGGTCGTCATCACCATGAGCTTCGACCTGACCTGGGGCGAGACGGGGCCGGTCAACCACTCCGACCACCGGGCCGTGGGCCTGGCCGTGCTGGACGCCTGCCGGGACGCGGCCAACGAGTGGGTCTTCCCCGACGCCGGCCCGCGCTGCGACACCATCAAGGACGCGTACGTGATGGCCACCGGCAGCCCGACCCACTTCGTGGACGTGACCGGCACCATCGACGCCGGGATCGCCTCGCTGCGCGCGCACCAGGCCTACATCGACGGGCTGGGCCGGGACTTCGACCCGGACCAGTTCCTGCGCGACATGGCGGGCTATATCGGGCTCGGGGCGGGCGTGGAATACGCGGTAGGCCTGCGCCGCTACCCCATGGGATGAGGTGCGGCCCGGCCACGCGGCGGGAAGCAGACCTGGCGCTGGAGTATGAGGTTTCCTGGTACGGCAGCGTTACGTATCCTTGGGCTGATCTCACTGTCCGGTACTGAAGATTGTTCGAGTTTCTGGCTTGAACTGGCAACTTCGGGTGTCCGCTGACCGCGAACAAACTGCGGAACAAACTGAGGGCTCGATCGCTTGTAGGGGTGTAATTACGTAACGCCGCTACAGGAAGTGAGCGCGGAAATGCCCGAAACTCTCTCGCTGCCGGTGCTGCCGCTGGACGACACCATCGTGCTGCCCACCATGGTGGTCCCGCTGGACACCTCCGGCTCGGAGGTGCGGGCGGCCATCGAGGCGGCACGACTGAACGCATCGGGGCCGGACACGTCCTCAGACGCGCGGCCCCAGCTGCTGCTGGTCCCCCGGCTGAACGGCAAGTACTCCCCCGTCGGCACGCTCGCCACGATCGAGCAGGTCGGCAGGCTCCCCAGTGGTGAGCCGGCCGCCGTCATCCGCGGCGTGGCCCGGGTCAGGATCGGCTCCGGCACGGTCGGCGCCGGCTCGGCGCTGTGGGTGGAGGGCACCGTCATCGACGAGCCCGCCGCCACCGAGCGCGCCGCGGAGCTGGCCCGCGAGTACCGCGGCCTCGCTGCTTCCATTCTGCAGAAGCGCGGCGCCTGGCAGGTTGTCGATGCGCTGCAGCGGATCACCGACCCCTCGGCGCTGGCCGACAGCTCCGGCTACGCGACCTGGCTGTCGCTGGAGCAGCGGCTGGAGCTGCTGGAGACCATCGACCCGGAGAAGCGGCTGGAGCTGCTGACCGGCTGGGCACGCGACGCGCTGGCCGAGCTGGACGTGGCCGAGACCATCCAGAACGACGTCCGCGAGGGCATGGAGAAGCAGCAGCGCGAGTTCCTGCTCCGCCAGCAGCTCGCGGCCATCCGCAAGGAGCTGGCCGGGCTCGACGGCGAGCCGGGCACCGAGGAAGAGGACTACCGCGCCCGCATCGAGGCCGCGGACCTGCCCGAGAAGGTGCGCGAGGCGGCCCTCAAGGAGGCGGCCAAGCTGGAGCGCGGCTCCGACCAGTCGCCCGAGGCGGGCTGGATCCGGACCTGGCTGGACACCGTCCTCGAGGTGCCCTGGAACACCACGACCGACGACGCCTACGACGTTTCCGCGGCGCGGGCGGTGCTGGACGCCGACCACGCCGGCCTGGATGACGTCAAGGAGCGGATCGTCGAGTACCTGGCCGTGCGCAAGCGCCGCGCGGACAAGGGCCTGACCCTGGTCGGCGGGCGGCGCAGTGGCGCCGTGCTCGCGCTGGCCGGGCCGCCCGGGGTGGGCAAGACCTCCCTCGGCGAGTCGGTCGCCCGGGCCATGGGCCGCAAGTTCGCCCGCGTCGCCCTCGGCGGCGTCCGCGACGAGGCGGAGATCCGCGGGCACCGGCGCACCTACGTCGGCGCGCTGCCGGGCCGCATCGTCCGGGCCATCCGCGAGGCGGGCTCGATGAACCCGGTCATCCTCCTGGACGAGGTGGACAAGCTCGGCAACGACTACCGGGGCGACCCGACGGCCGCGCTGCTCGAGGTGCTGGACCCGGCGCAGAACCACACGTTCCGCGACCACTACCTCGAGGTCGAGCTGGACCTGTCCGACGTGCTGTTCATCGCCACGGCCAACATGATCGAGGCCATCCCCGAGCCGCTGCTCGACCGGATGGAGCTGATCAGCCTGGACGGCTACACCGAGGACGAGAAGGTCGAGATCGCGCGCGACCACCTGCTGGCCCGGCAGCTCGAGCGGGCCGGCCTGGACGCCGCGGACGTCACGGTGACCGACGACGCGCTGCGGCGGCTGGCGGCCGAGTACACCCGCGAGGCGGGCGTCCGCTCGCTGGAGCGGAGCATCGGCCGGGTGCTGCGGAAGATCGCGGCCAAGGCGGCCACGGCGGAGTCGTCGCTGCCGGTCACGGTGGACGCGGCGGACCTGGACGGGTACCTCGGCCATCCCCGGCACACGCCGGACTCGGCCGAGCGGACCGCGGTGCCGGGGGTCGCGACCGGGCTGGCCGTGACGGGGACCGGCGGGGACGTCCTGTTCATCGAGGCGTCGCTGGCCGACCCGGAGACGGGCAGCACCGGGGTCACGCTCACCGGGCAGCTGGGTGACGTGATGAAGGAGTCGGCCCAGATCGCGCTGTCCTACCTGCGGTCGCACGGCGCGGAGCTGGAGCTCCCCGTCGCCGACCTGAAGGACCGGGGCGTGCACGTCCACGTGCCGGCGGGCGCGGTGCCCAAGGACGGGCCCAGCGCGGGTGTCACGATGACGACTGCGCTCGCGTCGCTGCTGTCTGGCCGCCTGGTGCGTTCGGACGTGGCGATGACCGGCGAGGTGTCGCTGACCGGCCGGGTGCTCCCGATCGGCGGGCTGAAGCAGAAGCTGCTGGCCGCCCACCGGGCCGGGATCACGACGGTGCTCATCCCGAAGCGGAACGAGCCGGACCTGGAGGACGTGCCCGAGAACGTGCGGGCGGCCCTGTCGGTCTACCCGGTGAGCGACGTCCGGGAAGTGCTGGAGCGGGCGCTGGAGCCGGCCAACGCGCCGGCGGCGGTCGCGGCGTAACGGCCGTTAGTTCCGGCCGGGCTTCCATGGCCGGTTGAGCAAGACAGCGGTCCGGGTCACCATCAGGTGGCCCGGGCCGCTGTTTCGCGTCTGGTCTTCGTGCTCGTGCTGGGTCAGGTGCCTTCGAGGATGCGCAGGATGACGATGCGGTCGGTCTGCAGCGCGGCGTCGAGGAGGGTGCCGACCTCGTCGTCGCGGAGCTCCTCGGCGCCGTCGACGAGGATGACCAGGGGCGGGCCGCTGGCGTCCGCCCCGCTGACCGCGGCGGTGACCTGCCCGGGCTCGCGCCGTAGAGCCTCAGGAGACGGGACCGACAGGACGACCTCGCCGGCCTCCGGCGGCAGCAGCTTCCCGTCGGCGCCTGCCCCGAGGTGCTCGACGATGACCCGGACGTCCGCGATGGCGGCCGGCGGATCGGCTTTTAGGTACAGGTCGATGGAACTGCCGTGCGGGACCTGAATGATGAGCTTGACCTCGTCTGCCATTGGGCGAGCATACAATCGGCGGCACAAGGCTCAAGCGGCGCCCAGTCCGTCCCGCGCCCAGCCGGTCCGGCGGGGCCAACGGAAAGCGGGCTCCGGTGATATCCGTGCGGTATCCGGGGGAATCATGCCTGGTCGTCAGCTCGCCGCCATTCAGCACATCGTGCATCTCATGCTCGAGAACCGGTCATTCGATCACATGCTGGGTTTCCTTTACCAGGACTCCGGCAACGTCAGCCCGGCCGGCCAGCCATTCGAGGGCCTGACCGGCACCGAGTCGAATCTCGACGCCGCCGGCACGGCCGTGCCCGTGTTCCCGATTGACGCGACCCAGCCGAACGCGTACTTCATGCCCGGCGCCAACCCCGGCGAGGGGTACACGAATACCAATGCGCAGCTGTTCGGCACGACGACACCGCCGTCGCCGCCGCTGGCCACCTGTGGCGGTTTCGTCACGAATTTCGCCGACGCGATCGCCTATGACCGCCTGCACCACCACAAGGTGGTGGCCGGGACGACTGCCTCGGACATCATGGGCATCTTCCCGCCCGCGGCGCTGCCGGTCTTGTCCGGCCTGGCCCGGGGGTTCGCGGTCTGCGACCACTGGTACAGCTCGGTGCCCACCGAGACGTTCCCCAACCGGGCCTTCGCATGCGCGGCGACCAGCCAGGGCCACATGAACGACAACACTCCGTCCTTCACCGTGCCGAGCATCTTCGGCCTGCTCGGCTCGCACGGCGTGAGCTGGAAGATCTACGGGTACGACGCGGCCCCGCTGACCCGGATGGACTACCCCGACACGGCCAGCGCGCCGGACAGCTGCTTCGCGGAGTTCGCCGACTTCCAGGCGGACGCGGCGGCCGGCTCGCTGCCGGGGTACTGCTTCCTGGAGCCGGGCTGGAAGGCCACGGGCAACAGCCAGCACCCCAACTACGACGTGGCCCTCGGCGAGCAGCTCATCCAGCAGGTCTACAACGCGCTGCGCGCCGGGCCGGGCTGGGCCCAGACGCTGCTGTTCATTACCTATGACGAGCACGGCGGCTGCTACGACCATGTCCCGCCGCCGACGGGGGCCGTCGTGCCCGACAACTGCGTCGGCGAGCTCGGGTTCGACTTCACCCGGTTCGGCGTCCGGGTCCCGGCCGTGCTGGTCTCGCCGCTGATCGAGGCCGGGACGGTGTTCCGGGTGGGCGATCAGATGACGCCGCTGGATCACACTTCCGTGCTCGCGACGATCGAGCGGCGCTGGGGCCTGCCCGCCCTGACGGCCCGGGACGCGGCGGCGCCGGACGTGGGCGACGTGCTGACGCTGGACGCGGCCCGGACCGACGACCCGCTCGCGGGCGTGGTCGCGCCGGTGTCGTCGGGTCCCGGCCCGGCCGCCCGGGAGGTCTCGCACATTCAGCAGGTGCAGGCTGAGCTCGCGCGTGACCTGCCCATCCCGCTGCCGCGGGTGCCGGCGGTGCGGCCGCTGGCCCAGCTGAGCACGCCCGCCGAGTACGACGATTACGTCACGGCGCGGACCAGCGCCTGGCAGGCCGCCCGGGCGGCGGGCGAGGTGACGGGCTAGGACCGCTCCGGGCCAGCGGACCTTCGAGCCGGGCAGGCAGCCCGGGCCGGGCCGGGCCGGCGGGCTACGGCGCTCGCGGGCCGGGGCGGGCAGGCGGGTTATGGCGCTCGCGGGCTGGGGCTCGGGTCCTGGATCTCGCCGTCGTGGGGGCCGTGATCATGGGCAGCATGGTCGTGGCCGGAATCGCTGCCGTGGCCGTGGGCGCTGTGGCCGTGGGTGCTGTGGTCGGCGTCGGCCGGGCCGCCCATCATGCGCAGCATGGCGATGCCGCCGGTCCGGGTGAACCGGACCAGCAGGAAGGCGGCGACCAGCAGGAAGACGATGTTGAGCCAGGTGGTGTAGTTCCAGGTCACGCCACTGTCGGGAATCGTCGCCCCGGACCGGTCCGGGGTGATGCCCAGGCCGCTGAAGATGCCCTCGACCGCGTACCCGGCCACCACCATGGCCCCGTAGAACGTGGCCAGCAGGACGGCCGCCATCTTGGCGCCGTAGTACTTCCGGTAGATGTTGAGGATCGGCAGGATCAGCAGGTCGGCGAAGATGAACGAGGTCACGCCGCCGAAGCTGAGGCCGTCCTTCCACAGCACGGCGGCCAGCGGCACGTTGCCGATCGAGCAGACGAAGCTCAGCAGCGACACCACCGGCCCGACCACCGGGCCCCACAGCGCCGCCGCCACCGGGTGCCCGGTGATGAAGAACACGCGCCAGAAGTGGGCCGGGACCCAGGCCGCGATCGCCCCCGCGATGAGCAAGCCGATCAGCAGGTCCCGCAGGATCGCGGCCCACTCCATGACGAACACATGCGAGACGGCGGTCAGCCCGTCGGCCGAGGCCAGCCGCCGGGCGAACGAGCCGCGGCCGGGCACCGACATGTCCATGGCGGCATGCCCTTCCATGGAGCCGGCCAGGCCCCGGTCGGCCTGCGCGCGGGCCGCGTCCAGCAGCCGCTGCCGGACGAACAGCCGGAACAGGACGGCCACCCCGATGATCATGATCGGCCCGCCGATGAACTCCGCGGCGGTGAACTGCCAGCCCAGGAGCAGCGCCAGGATGACCCCGAGTTCCACGACCAGGTTGGTCGAGGCGATCTCGAACGCCATCGCGGCGGTGAAGCTGGCCCCCTTGCGCAGCAGCGAGCGGGCCAGCGCGACGGCCGCGTACGAGCACGACGAGGACGCCGCGCCGAGGCCGGCCGCGACGGCCAGGGTCCGCGGCCGGTCATCCCCGAGCAGCCGGGCGATGACGTCCTTCGGGACGAGCGCCTGGACGACCGCGGACAGCCCGAAGCCGAGGATCAGGGCCCAGGTGATCTCCCAGGCCATCGACCCGGTGATCTCCAGTGCGTGCCCGATCGCGTTCATGATCCTCCTTGGCGGCCGGCTGGGTCCTCGGCGCTGCGGGCCGGAGCCGGCCGGGCCGGTGGCCGGCCAGGCGCGCGGCCCGAGCTAGGTGTACCCACAGGTATACCCTAGGAGGGTATTTGGATACCCCATGGGGGTATCGGTTGGTGCTTCCGGGTCGGACGACGGCCTGGCACCCCGCGGGGCGGCCCGGCGCCGCCGCTGAGCCGCGGGGCGGGGCGGCCCGGCAGCGCCGCGGACCATGAACCCGTCCTCGCCGCACCGACTTGTGGTGCTCGCGGGGTTCGCGAGGCGGCGGATTCGGCCTGCCGGATGGTGATGCGCGGGCCAGCGAGCCAGCCGGGGACAGTCCGCTGAGCCCGGACCGCGGTGTCCGGCCGGCGCGGCTGCTGAGGTTCCGGCTGGCGCGGCCGCTGAGGTCGAAGTGACGGGATTATCAATTTTCCCAATTGACTTTATAGGGATTACCGCGCACCATGTGATTATGAGCTGCCGACCGCGACTGGTTTCCCGCCGGGCCGTAGACCTTCGCCGCCAGGCGAGCGCGCTGTGTCGCGGGCCCGGCCCGCGCCGGGCGGTCTAGCCGCCCGTCCGCGAGCCGGGCTCCCTTACCCGCCCGCGTTACCGCCCCTGTCCGCGCCCTGCGTACCAAGCCCATGCGACAGCCCTGGGCCGTAAGCCCATGCGCCCGAGCGGCGACCACCCGCTCAGCTCGCCCCGACCGCCCGCTGCGGCGAAGTTCAACCACCCGCTGCGACGAAATCCGACCGCCCGCTCTGACGAATGAGGTAACCGCGTGTCCGGACCAAGATCCGTGGCGCTTGCGCCCGGCCAGACCGCCGATCCGCCGCCGTCCGCTGGCTCGGCCGCCAGTGCCGCCAGTGCCGCCAGTGCCGTCAGTGCCGCCGGCGCCGTCGGCCGGGCCGGGCACGGTGCAGCTGCCGCCGGACTGGCGGGCGGCGCGGCCGGCCGGCAGCCGTGGGGTCCCGCGCGCCGGGTCCTGCGGAGCACGGCGCTGCGGCGGCTGATCAGCCCGGTGGCCGTGCTGGTCATCTGGCAGTTCGTCAGCTCCGCCGGGATCATCTCGGCGGACAAGCTGCCCCCGCCGACTCAGGTCTGGAGCACGGCGGTGTCCCTGGTCACCAGTTCCTCGCCGGCGTACGGCTCGCTGCAGGGAAACCTGGTCGCCTCGCTGGAGCGGGTGGCGATCGGGTTCGCCTGCGGCGCCCTGGTGGCAATCGCCCTGGCGGTGGCCGCCGGGCTCAGCCGGCTGGGGGAGAACGCGGTCGACCCGCTGATGCAGATGCTCCGCACGCTGCCCCTGTTCGGCCTGATCCCCGTCTTCATCGTGTGGTTCGGGATCGGCCAGCTGCCCAAGTTCCTGCTCATCGCGATCGGCGCCGGGATCCCGCTGTACCTGAATACCTTCTCCGGCATCCGCAATGTGGACGCCAAGCTCGGCGAGCTGGGCCAGGTGCTGCACTTGCGGCGACGGGAGCTGATCGGCCAGATCGTGCTGCCCGGCGCGCTGCCGCAGGTGCTGGTCGGCCTGCGGCAGAGCCTGGCCGTGGCCTGGCTCGCGCTGGTCGTGGCCGAGCAGTTCAACACGAGCGCCGGGCTGGGCTTCATGATCAGCCAGGGCACTCAGTTCAACCGGAACGACGTGATCTTCGTCGCGCTGCTCATCTACTGCGTCCTCGGGCTGCTCACCGACTCCCTGGTCCGGCTGGCCGAGAGGAGGGCCCTGTCATGGCGACGCAGCTTCGCGGCGCAGTGACGGCCGACCCCAGCCTGGCCGACGCAGGCACTGAAGGCTCCGGCTCCGCCGGGCCGGTCGCCCGGGTTCGCTGCCTGTCGCGGGTGTTCGGCGGGCACACGGTGCTCGACGGGCTCGACATTGACATCGCGCCCGGCGAGTTCATCGCCATGGTCGGGCGCAGCGGCTCAGGCAAGTCCACGCTGCTGCGCGCGCTGGCCGGGCTCGACCGCGAGGTCACCGGCGAGATCCAGGTCAGCGGGACCACCGCGGTGGCGTTCCAGGAACCGCGCCTGGTGCCGTGGAAGCGGGTGGCGGCCAACATCCGCCTGGGACTGCGCGTGCCCGATCCCGAGGCGGTGGCGGCGGCGGCGCTCGCGGAGGTAGGGCTGACCGACCGGGCCGGCGCCTGGCCGCTCACCCTGTCCGGCGGCGAGGCCCAGCGCGCCTCCCTGGCCCGGGCACTGGTCCGCGAGCCCCGGCTGCTCCTGCTGGACGAGCCGTTCAGCGCGCTGGACGCGCTCACCACCATCGCCATGCACCAGCTCGTGCTGCGGCTGTGGACGCAGCACCGGCCGGCGGTCCTGCTGGTGACGCACGACGTGGACGAGGCGCTGGCACTGGCCGACCGCGTCCTCGTCCTGGCTGAGGGCCGGATCGGCTACTCCGGCCGGATTGACGCACCGCGGCCCCGGGACCGCGACCACCCCGACCTGATTACCCGGAGAGCCGAGCTCCTGGCCGAGCTCGGCGTCACGACGGAAGGAATCGCATGACCTCCACGCCTGCCCGGCGGACGTCCCGCGCGAGACGGCCGCTGGTACCCCTGACTCTGAGCCTGCTGGCGGCCGGCGCGCTGGCGGCGGCCTGCTCGTCCGGTTCCGCCAGCAGCACCCCGGCGAGCGGATCTGCTTCCTCGGGCGCGTCCGGCTCGGTGAGCTCTGTGAGCCTGAAGAACGTCACCCTGCACATCGGCGACCAGGCCGGCTCGGGCGCGCAATCGCTGCTCACCGCAGCGGGTCTGATCAACAAGCTGCCGTTCAAGGCGGACTGGTCGGACTTCACCTCGGGGCCGCCGATGCTGCAGGCCATGGGGAGCGGATCGGTCGACATCGGCGCCGTCGGCGACGCGCCGCCCATCTTCGAGGCGGCCGGCGGCGGGAAGATCGCGGTGGTCGCCGCCACCGTCGCCAACCCGCAGGCGGCCGCGCTGCTGCTGCCCAAGGGCTCCGCGGTGAAATCGGTCGCCCAGCTCAAGGGCAAGACGATCGCCGTGTCGGAGGGCAGCTCGGCCAACTACCACCTGCTGGCCGTGCTCAAGCAGGCCGGGCTGTCCGTCAAGGACGTGACCATCGACAACCTCCAGCCCGCGCAGGCCCTGGCGGCGTTCGCGTCCGGTCATGTCGCGGCGTGGGACATCTGGAGCCCCTACATCGAGCAGGCCGAGGTCCAGCACGGTGCGCGGGTCCTGGTCAACGGCACCCCGGTCGGCAAGACCTTCTCGTTCGAGGTGGCCTCCCGGGCGGCGCTGGCCGACCCGGCCAAGGCGGCCGCGATCCGCGCCTACCTGGAGCTGGTCGCGCAGGCCCACGCCTGGGCGAACACCCACGCGTCGAACTGGGCCAGCACCTGGTCGCAGGCCACCGGGCTGCCGCTGCCGATCATGACGACGGCGGCTAAGGACGACACGGCCGTGACGGTCCCGATCAGCGCCGCCGTCATCAGCTCCGAGCAGTCGATCGCCGACGCGTTCACCGCCGCGGGCCTGATCCCCGGCCACGTCGATTTCGCCAACTACGCCGTGAGCACCTTCAACAGCACTGCGGGAGCATCTTCATGAGCCTGGTTTTCCACTGGTTCCTGCCCACCTCCGGTGACGGCCGCGCGATTGTCGGCCGGGGCCACAGCGTGCCGCTCATCGGCAAGTCCGCCGGGCCGGGCGGCCGGGCCACCGGCGCGTGGTCGGCCGCCCGCCCGCCCGACATCGACTACCTGGCCCAGATCGCCCGCGCGGCCGAGCAGCTGGGCTTCACCGGCGTGCTCACGCCGACCGGCACCTGGTGCGAGGACGCCTGGCTGGTGACCGCGGCGCTGATCCGGGAGACGGAACGGCTGAAGTACCTGGTCGCCTTCCGGCCCGGGCTGACGACGCCGACCCTCGCCGCCCAGATGGCCGCGACCTACCAGCGGATATCCCGCGGGCGGCTGCTGCTGAACGTGGTGACCGGCGGCGAGGCGGCCGAGCAGCGCCGGTTCGGCGACCACCTGCCGCACGACGAGCGGTACGCCCGGACCGGGGAGTTCCTCGACGTCATCCGCGGCGCGTGGAGCGGCTCGCCGTACGACCTCGACGGCCGGTACTACCAGGTCAGCGGGGCCACGGTGATGAGCCCGCCGGAGCCGGTGCCGCAGGTCTACTTCGGCGGCTCCTCGGCGGCGGCCGGCCCGGTCGCGGCCAAGTACGTGGACGTGTACCTGACCTGGGGCGAGCCGCCGGCCCAGGTCGCCGAGAAGATCGCCTGGATGCGGCAGCTCGCCGCCGAGGCCGGCCGGACCCTGCGCTTCGGCATCCGGCTGCACGTGATCACCCGGGACACCGCCGAGGACGCGTGGACCGAGGCGTCCCGGATGCTGGACTCGCTCGACCCGGCCGACATCGAGGCCGCCCAGCAGGCACTGGCCCGATCGGAGTCGGTCGGCCAGCGCCGGATGCGCTCCCTGCACTCCGGGTACCGGGCCGGCGGCAGCGCCGCCGAGCTGGAGATCTACCCGAACCTGTGGGCCGGGATCGGCCTCGTCCGGGGCGGCGCGGGCACCGCGCTGGTGGGCAGCCACCAGGATGTCGCCGATCGGATCGAGGAGTACGCGGCGCTCGGGATCGAGGAGTTCATCTTCTCCGGCTACCCGCACCTGGAGGAGGCGTACTGGTTCGGCGAGGGCGTGCTGCCCGAGCTCCGGCGCCGCGGCGCGACCGCCGCGCCGGGCGCACCGGACGACGCGACTGCCCTGCTCGCCACCGCCACCGCCTGACCGCCCGCCGCCCGCCGCCCGCCCGGCGTCCCGGCCACGCCCGGCCGGGGGCGGGCGGGCGCGCGGCACGCGGTCTACTCCTCGCCCGAGAACCGCTCCCAGGCGGACTGCCGGGTGACCTGCAGCGCGGCCCCGATGCGGGCCCAGGTCACCCCCCGGCCGCGGAGCACGGTGACCAGGCGCTGCAGGCTGGCGTCGGTCTGCGCGCTGACCGAGGCGATCCGCGGCAGCAGGGCGAGGATCTCCTCGTCGGTCATCGCCTCTTCCCGGGCGGGCAGCTGGGTCCCCGGCCGGGAAGGCGCCTGCTGCTCCTGCGCGAGGATGTCGTTGCACAGCTGGATGCACTCGTTGCAGATGAACACGCCGGGGCCTGCGACCACCTTCGCGACCGCGGAGCTCGGCTTGGCGCAGAACGAGCAGTTCACCTGGAGCGCCACCTGGCCCGGTGCCGTATCGCTGGTCATAGCGCCTCCCGACCGATGACTGTCAGGAGCTTCCTGACAGTCGCGAGGTCTACGGTAACGCGTCAGGGCCGGGCTGACAAGTAAGGCCCATCCTGACGCGGCCGGCCGACGCGCGGCCCGCCTACGCGCGGCCCGCCTACGGCCGCCCGGACGGGTCGGCGGCCGTCACGGCCGACGGGTCGTACTCGACGGTGACCGGGAGGTGGTCGGAGGCGGACCGGGTGAGCTCGGTGTCGGTGACGTGGTAGGCGCGGAGCGCGCCGAGCACGTGCCGGGTGACGCGGATGGCGTCGATCCGGCGGGAGATGCCGGCGGCGCCGTACCGGTCGTAGGGGTGGTGGCCGACCGTCGGCTGCCACGGCGCCCGCAGCACCGCGGCGGCGTCGTGCAGGCCGCCGGCCCACAGCACGTCGCCCGGGCGGCGGTCCGCGCGGTGCTGCCGCTCGCCGCGCTCGTCGTAGTCCCACTCGCACTGGTAGAGCATGTCGTCGAACCAGGGGACGCCCGCGTACGGATCCCGCGGCTCGTACAGGACCCAGCGGCCGACCTCCGGGTCACGCACCCGGTCGGCCGACTCGGTGTTCCAGTCGGC
>Ga0193726_1001323_pt1 | contig 19952 bp, 11 predicted proteins | sample H2c1metaG_FD_144928 | JGI IMG/M metagenome (GOLD analysis project Ga0193726, IMG submission 144928) | Soil microbial communities from a riparian zone of the East river system, Colorado, United States - H2c1 | ecosystem: Environmental > Terrestrial > Soil > Riparian zone | place: USA: East River... | reverse complement strand
GTCCTTACCCAGCCGAGCCGCCCAAAAGGGAGCCAGTGTGCAGTGTATCGAGCCGGTTGCGGGGTCCTCATCGATGCCGACCGACGGTGGAAAAAATCGGCACACGTAATCCACGTCACCCTCGCCGGGAGCGGTAACCATCGTTCCGCCGATCCCGATGTCCAGTTTGGCAAGGGCGGCAATATCGGGCGAGAGCGCTCGCACTTGCTCAGCCCGATCCACCACCACCAGGTAATCGCGCGATTTCATGACTAGCGCCGCTTTCAAACCGAGGGCTGGTAAGAGGTCGACTGGCGTCTCACATGGTTGGGGTGGCCTGGCGGGAAAGTCCATTTCAAAGCTGTCTTGGTCCTGAGCGACGGTCAACACTCCGCTGCAGGTGTGAAAGCGAACCGGCCACGTGTTGTGTTTCCGCAGCGCGAGCACGTAGGCGGATGCCAAGGTCGCGTGCCCGCATAGCTCGTCCTCGACTTCGGGTGTAAACCAGCGCAAGTCGAAATCACCATCAGCGCGAGGAACAACAAAAGCGGTCTCGCTGTGCCTGTTCTCAGCCGCAATTTTCTGCATGATGCTGTCCGCGAGAAAAGCGGAAAGGATGCAGACCCCCGCCGGGTTACCTGCAAAGAGTTCGCCCGTGAATGCATCCACGTGGTAATACGGAATTGCCATGTCGTGCTCCTCTGAGCTACCCGATCCCCCTCGGAAATGGGCCATCAGGATCGGTAGTCATTGAAAATCTGCGTCCATGCAAGTTACATCGGAAATCGATCCAGATAGGTCGAATCTTGCTCTTCCTCGCGGTCAAGGTAGGGCAGAAACTTCATCGGTCCGCGGGCGGTCCTGGTTTGCCAGGTTTGATCGGATGCGGTCACTTGGATGCTGGGGTTGAGTGATCCGGGGGTCTCACAGCTTCGCCCCGGCCTTCAACCACACTTACGAAACGATCGACACTTCCACCCGTAAAACTTTCAGTATCTCCACTGGGCCAGCGAACTTCGATGCCATCGACTGCGGTCGCCCCTCCCAGGCCGAAGTGGAGCCGCAGATCGTTACTCGAAATGTAGCTTGAGCCGCTCCGCACTTCCTGAACAAACTTACGGCCGCCCACAAAAACCGTGACCTTGGCCCCGATGGCATCGCGATTGGACTTCGAGCCCTTGGTGATGACGCCCAACCAATGATTCCTGTTCCCGCTTTCGTTCACCAGAAGCATGGGCTGTCCGCTCATATCATTCACGACGGCGGACATTCTGCCGTCATTCCAGAAATCCGCGATGCCCAGTCCTCGACTTGATTGAGGTTCGGTGCAACCAGGCCCGCACTGCGTGCTCACGTCCTTGAACTTCCCCTCCCCAACATTCCAGTACAGCAGCCTCGGCTCCCTATAGGCCGATCCCAGGTGATTGGAGTCGACCTCCGGATAAACGTGGCCATTGACGGAAAGAATGTCGGGACGCCCATCATTGTCGACGTCGACAAACATCGTTCCCCAACCCAGAAAACGCGTGTTCAACGATAAGCCTGCATCAAAGATGGCCGCGGAAAAGGTGCCATCCCCATTATTGCGATAGAGGGAAGATGAATCGTCGGAAAAATTAGTCTTAAAAATATCGGGGCGGCCGTCATTGTCGTAGTCGGCCACGGTCGATCCCATGCCGGCTTGCTCACGGCCATTTTCATCGAAGGCAACTCCCGCCTCAGGAGCTACATCGGCGAACGTGCCATTGTGCTGATTGTGATAGAGAATGCTCGGTGTGCTGTCGCAGGCCACATATAGATCCGGCCAGCCATCGTCATCGTAGTCAAGGGTGGAGACGCTGAAGCAATAGTGGGCATAGGTCTTCTCGATCCCGCTGGACTTGCTCACATTCTCAAACTTGCCGCCGCCCAAGTTGTGATAAAGAATGTTGGGAGAGGACTCGAGGCCTCGCGGCCCGCACATCACGGGAGTTCCCTTCCACACGCACATCAAGCCCTGTCCCGGTTTCGGTGCGGTCTTAACGTCGAACAGAACATAATTGGCGACCAGGAGATCGGGCTTCCCGTCGCGATCGTAGTCGACAAAAGCGCAGCCTGTGCCCCAGGCCGCGCCGTCACCCGCCACTCCAGCCGGACCCGAGACTTCCCTGAAAGTACCGTTGCCTTGATTGTGGTACAGGCGGTTCTTGCCGTAGTAGGTGACGTAGAGGTCGTCGAAACCGTCATTGTCATAGTCGCCTACGCACGCACCCTGTCCCCAACCGGTAAAATCCAGGCCGGCTTTATGAGTCACGTCGGTAAAGGTTCCATCATGATTGTTGTGAAATAAATGACTGGTTGGCTGCACCCTTTTTGTTTTCGTCTGGTCGAGGGTGCTGCCATTCACCAGGAATATGTCGGGCCAACCGTCGTTGTCATAGTCAATGATTGCCACTCCGCTGCCGGTGGTCTCGAGAATGAACTTTTTGGTGTCGACTCCGCCGTTTACGTTTTCCATCACCAGTCCCGCTTGCCGGGCAACATCCACAAACCAGGCGGGACCCGGGTGCAGATCGTTTGCGGGGTAAGCAGAGGTTGGACTCCTGGGGATCGAAGCAGCCTTCTGGGTTTGGGCCGAGGTCGGTGCAATCCACAGGCAGCCGGCGATGGACACGACACCACTGAGAAATTTCCGCCGCCAGACCATGAACAAATCGTATCAGCGCATCATCCGAATGCAAGCGGCCCGCATTGTGTTTAGAATTTAAGCATGCGAGCGTTTCCGAGATTCCTGTTGGTGCTCCTGATGGCCAACTTCGCCACCGGACAGTCCCCCGAAGCCTCTGGGCGGACCCGGGAGGAAGCTGCTCCCGCGGCCGCCGCCGCAGTTCCGCAGCCGACCCTAGCCGAAACGCTCGAATCGGCGCATCAAAAGCTGGAACACGGCAAGCCGCAAGAAGCCATTACCATGCTTGAACGGCTGGCGGCCACCGAAGGGAAAGCGGCGAAAGGAGTGCAGCACGAGTTGGGCATCGCCTATTACCGTACCGGCAAATTGATCCCGGCCGAACAGGCTTTTGCGCGCGCGATGGAGCAGGATCCGAACGACGTGGAATCGGTCCAGATGCGCGGCCTTTCCCTCTATCGTTTGGGACGTCCCGCCGGCGCCATCCCATTTCTCGAAAGGGTCAGGCAATGGACTCCGAATGCCAATGCCGACGCGAACTACGTTCTCGGCCTTTGCTATCTGAATTCGCAACGGTTCGAGGACGCTCGCCTGGCCTTTGCCAACCAGTTTGCCATCCCCCCCGACTCGGGCGCAGCCTATCTTCTTTTGGGCAAGATGCTGATGCAGGCACACCTAGCCGAGGCTGCCTCGGAAGCCGCCAAGAAAGCGCTGGAACTCACCCCGAAACTTCCCCTGGCTCATTTCATGCTGGGAGAATTTTATCTTTTCAAATCCGACACGGCGCAGGCGCTCAAAGAGTTTGAGCAGGAGCGAGAGATCAGTCCAACCAACCCCGCCGTCTATGACCGCCTGGGAGACGTCTACACCCGCACCGGACAATACCCATCTGCCCAAGAAGCGCTGGCCAAGGCGATCTCGCTCGACACCTCCAGCACCGGCCCCTTCATCCAGATGGGCAAGGTGCTGCTACGCCGTAACGACCCTCAGACTTCCCTGCTGTATTTACAACGTGCAGAAAAAATGGATCCCGGCAACTACATCACCCATACGCTGTTGAGCCAGGCCTACCGCAGCTTGGGACAAGAGGAAGAGGCGAAGAAGCAGATCGATGTGGCGTCGAAGATTCACGCCTCGGAGCAGTTAAGGTTGCAGCCTGTCCAGTGACGCCTGCCAATCAATTGCGGTTGCGGACCGCGGCCAACTGGACACCCACGGGAACTCCACGCGTCACTTTGACCCGCAGCAGGGCCTCAAACGGCTTCACTTCTCCTCCGCGAACCTGGAGATTTTTCAGTAGCTCTTCGACCGAATCCTTCGCGCACACATACTCCACCGCGGCTTCGGTCCCAATCGTTGTCGTTCCCGCCAGAATCATCACGCGACGGTCCGGATCGAGGCCGGGAAAAAGCGCAATAATCGCATAATCTTCGACCAACGGCTGCGACGAGTTGCTGGGATAATAGATGCTCGCCTGCCCTGGCTCGGGATGGACATTCACAATGCTAAGCCCGCCCTTGTGCGGACTGGCATCTTGTCGCTTGAAAATGAATTCCTGGGTGCTGGGAAGGTCCAATAAACTCAGGTTCTCCGCCGGAGAGCCCACAAAGATCAGGTCGTTCTTCTTGGCATCGTCCAGAGAGAACAGGCTGCCGCGCTTTACCTGAATGGGATGATTCAACAAATTGAAAACGCGATCAAGTTCATGCACGGCAAGGACTTCGCCGACACCGGTTTAGTTATCCAAAATCAAGTCGCGCGAATCGTGCGCCGGATCCAGATAGCGCATACCGGTTTCCGGTCGTCCCACGAATGCTGCGTTGCTGAAAATCACCCACGGCGCTTCCGGACTTGAGGCAAATTGACTCCAGAAGGTACGCAGAGCCGCCGGTGGCGCTGATTCACTCCGGTTTGCTGTGCGCGCAAGTGCCGTGGATAAAATTGCAACCGCCGCGAAAGCCAGAACCATGAATGTGGAGAGAACCACGACCGCGATGGACCACTTTCGCTTCTTCATCGACGCGCTGGGCTCGAGCAGCGCCTTCGGACTCGCCGGAAGCGGCACCAAGACTGGAACCGGGAGTTCGCGCTCACGAAAATTGAGCGTGTAGGAACCGTTCGGCACTTCCACGACGAGGGTGTCTGCCAAACCCTCGTGGCTGTAATAGTCGAGCAGCTTGAGGCGCAGCCGGCCCGCTTGCACGCGAATGGCTGAATCAGCCTGCGGATCGAAGTCGTCAGGCCGCCCGAAGACTTCGGTGGCGATCTGATATTCCTTCAAAGCCACGCCGGGGTGAGCCAGAGCGTGATTGGCCAGGTAGCGAAGCAGTTTACAGAGGGATTCGGCCTTGCGCAGGGTGTGACTGTGGGTAAGTTTTTCGATCTGGTCGAGATGACGGTCTTTACTGGCGAACTGGACTGACGTAACAGACATGTAACATTCCAACCAAAAGCCTTCTATCGCTATGACAATAAAGATAGTTCCATGCCCCTGTGACGTGTAACTGACACAGTGATACTTCCGCCTGAAAGCAACTGGGACCACCATCTGCGGTGCCCAGTCACTAGTCTTTTTATGTTACTCCAACCAATATTTCGATGCAACGGATCGTCAAACTGCATCGATCAGAAAATCTTCATTTCACTGTGTGCCGTTCCGATTCCGGGCGCTCCGCTCGGCGGGAACACTTGTTTACCACGCGGTCGCGAAATCCGGGAGGCTGTTCTATGAAGATCGACTCAAGCTGTGCCATAGTCGGCGAGTTGCCGAGCATCGGGTGCCATCGAGGCTTCGGTTCCTGGGCGGCGTTGGCATTGTTCGCGGTTTGCGTGCTTGCGGGTCCGAAACCTGTCTCCGCACAGGCCGTCTACGGTTCGGTCTTCGGAACGGTGACCGACAGCACCGGAGCGGTGGTGCCAAGCGCCGCCATCACGGTCACTGATCTCTCCAAGGGAACGTCGGTGACGGGGCAATCGGATTCGGTCGGTCAGTATCGCGTGCAGCATCTCATTCCGGGCACCTACAATGTGACCGCCGAGGCTACGGGTTTCAGCAAAGTAACGACGGAGAATGTCGTGGTTTATGCGGACACTGCGCCCAAAGTGGACATCACTCTGGCCGTTGGGTCCACCAGCAATTCGGTGACTGTGTCCGCGGCCGGGGCGCTCCTCCAAACCGACCACACCGACGTCAATACGATTTTTAACCAGAGATCAGTGGAAACGCTTCCCAACCTCAATCGAAACTTCACCGCTTTCGAACTTCTCACGCCCGGCACCACCTACATCGGCTGGGGCGTGGATGAGTCGCAGAATCCTCAGCGCAGTCAACAGATAGAAGTGGATGGGCAACTTCCGTTTGCGACTGGCTATGAACTGGATGGTACCGACAATCAGGATCCCGTCATTGGCATTGCGGTCATTAATCCGAACCTCGATGCGATTTCGGAGATGAAAGTAACGTCGCAGAACTATGACGCTGAGTTCGGCAAAGCGGTCGCCGGGCTGGTGACTGCTCAAACTAAATCGGGCAGCAATGATATCCACGGATCTGCATTCGAGTTCCGGCGTTCAGATGCTCAACAAGCTCGCGATCCTTTTTCACAGTCGCAGCCCAATGCTGTTACCGGCAGGTTTATCCCGACCAATCTGCACAACCAATTCGGGGGATCGGTCGGTGGCCCCATCATAAAGAACAAATTGTTCTTCTTTGGCGACTACCAGGGACTGCGGGAAAAAAGCGGCATATCGGGCCTCTTCACGGTTCCTACCGCGCAAGCGCGTTCTTCCTGCCTCGCGGCTGCCGCCGATACGACGCTGTCCTGTGATTTGAGCCAGTACCTTCCAGTGGCCCAGATTTACGATCCAACGACGGGACTCGCCGATGGCAGTGGGCGCACCCCGTACACCGGTAATCAAATCCCCGGAACCGCGCTTTCGGCGCCCGCGATCAATCTCCTCCAGTTGCTTCCGAATCCGAACCTGGGAGCGGCTGGGCTGCTGAACAACAACTATGCGGCGTCTGGTACCGGTTCCTTCCACAACAATCAATTTGATGTGCGAATTGATGATCAGTTTTCAGAGAAGCTGCAACTATTCGGACGCTATACGTTCTTCAACTCCTCGCTGGACGGCGGTTCTGTTTTCGGAGCGGCGGGAGGATCCGGGTTTGGCACGAACGGCTTCGCCGGCACCGACACCAGTCAAGACCATAGCCTGGCTGCGGGTGGAAACTACACACTCTCTCCGAAGTGGCTTACGGATTTCCGCTTCGGCTGGTTCCGCTTTCACTTCGACGAACTCCAACCTGGATTTAATCAGGCATTGGGAACGGATTTGGGTATTCCAAATGTGAACACCGGGGACCTGGCGCTTAACGGGGGCCTGCCGCAATTCAATATCGATGGTCTCTCCACCTACGGAGTGAACACGGCTCCGTTCCTGGAAACCGAGAATTCCTATCAGGTGAACAACAACTGGAGTCACAGCGTTGGCAGTCACAATATTAAATTTGGAGTCGACCTTCGCTATGCAACCCAGTTCGCCGTGGGTCTCGACAACAATAATTTCCGTTCCGGTAATTTTCACTTTCCGAGTGCGATCACGGGCTCGAGTGATTCCGGTTCTGCCGGCTTGGGCTTAGCCACCTTCCTGCTTGGCGAAGTGGGTCCTTTCCAGCGAACCCAAACTGCAAATACCAACGCCGAGACCCATCAGTACCGCGCGTTTTATTACGCGCAAGACCAGTGGCGCGCCACCAACACCCTCACCATCAATTACGGCTTGCGCTGGGAATGGTATTTCCCCGAGGCGGTGAACGGAAAGGGACAAGGCGGTCTGCTCAATCTTGATACCGGGAACGTCAATATCGCGGGATACGGACCCTACAACAACTCGCTCAACGTAGAAAAGAGTTGGACGAAATTTGCGCCGCGGGTGGGGCTTAGCTGGCAGGTGCGTCCCAATACGGTCATCCGGAGTGGCTACGGGCGAGTCTATGGACAAGGATGGTCCGGAAATACTTTCGGAGAAGTGCTGGCCTGGACCTTCCCGGTGCAGGTCTCGCAGAACTTGAATCCCAGCACGCAATATGTCCCCTCGTCCTTCCCCGTAGGCTCAAACCTTCCGGCGGGCACACCCGTGACTCTGACGACGGGGCCTCCGACTTACACCTTCGCCCCCATTCCAGCGAACGGCGAATTTCCGCTTCCGGACGGAGTTGGTGTACCGACGCGTCCTCTGGTCGTGCGACTGCCGACGCTGGACGCCTGGAATTTAGCTGTCCAACAGGAGATCAGCCACACCATGGCCCTCCAAATTGCATACGTGGGCAGCCATGGCATCCACAACATGTTCGATTCGTCGAACCAATTCGACCCGAACCAGGGTACGCTAGCCGGGTTTGGGCAAATCAATCCGGACACTGGATTGACCTACACTTACAACGAGCGGCAACCCTACTTTGACGGAACTGCTCAAACACTAGGGGTCAACTTCGGTCATCCCTTTGGCTGGACGCAGAGTCTCCGCTACAACAACAACGAAGCGACAAGCAGCTACAACGCCTTACAGGTAAAACTGGAAAAACGCTTCAGCCATGGCGTCCAGTTCCTCTCACATTACACCTGGTCTCGCGCCATGACCCATGAATCGTACGAATTCGCCATCGATCCGCGAATCGGATACGGAGCCAGTTATTACAATCGTCCACAAGCATTTGTTCTGGCTGGAAATTGGGACCTGCCGGTGGGCAAGGGCCGGTCGTTCGCAGGCAATGTACCGCGTTGGCTGGACTATATCGTTGGGGGTTATTCTCTCAACGGCACGCTCACGATACAGGGCGGTTTACCTTACACGCCCTCGTATCAGGACTGCAGCGCGGACCAGGATATTGGAGTTTGCCGTCCCAGCCAGAACGGCGCTGCCTACCAACTGGGAGCGGGTAAGTTTACTTGCACCTCAGCCGGGAATTGCTTCGTTCCGTACTTCACTCCTTCCCCTTATGTTCTCGGTGGCTCGTGTCCGACCGATCCGGGCGGCGTTTGCCCAACAACGTTCGGCCCTTACGTTCGTCCGGCAAGCGGGACCCTCGGCAACATCTTTCGTGACTCACTCTACGGACCGGGCCTGGTCAATACAGATCTCTCCGCTGCGAAAGAGTTCCGGATCAAAGAGGGGATCTCGTTGAAATTCCGTGCCGACGCATTCAACCTGTTCAACAAAGTAAATCTGGGTCAGCCGAACAGTTGCGTCGATTGCCAGGGCGGAACCGCCGGTCAGATCACGAGCATTATTTCGACCCAGGATGGAACCTCGATGCGACGATTGCAGTTTGCTCTTCGCCTCGAATTCTGATGACGGCTCGCGACCGAATCAACGCGACGTACAGACGTGGGCCTGGCCAGGATTTTTGCTAACGTGTGGGCTATGAGTAACGGAATGCAAAGATCCTGGTCTGCCGGTCTTGAACGATGTTCCAGATGCATTCGAAAGGGCTCTTCCGTCGCTGCATTCCTTGCCGTATTCGCGACGGCTTCCTTCGGGCAATCGCAACCGGGGCGCGCCAACCAGACAGCAGCCCTGGATGAAATTCTGGCCTACATTCACACCGGCTGGGATTCTTTGACCCGCTCGACCGGTTCTTGCGCTGGAATTACGGACACGAAACTCTCCGCTGCACAAGTTCTGTATCTTCCCGCTGGCTTCCAGCAACCCAAAGAACTTGACCAAATGCAAAGGAGTTGCGGGATCCGGATTGCACACCTCCCGCAAGTGATTCGGCAGCTTGGAACCATTGACGCGGGTTCAATTCATCCGCCAGGACTGCTTTATCTTAAAAACAAGTACGTCGTTCCAGGCGGTCGCTTCAATGAAATGTACGGATGGGATAGTTACTTCATCATCCGCGGCTTGCTGCGAGATGGGCGGATCGACCTCGCACGTGGAATGGTCGAAAACTTTTTCTTTGAAATTGAAAATTACGGCGCGCTGCTCAATGCCAATCGTACTTACTACCTGACTCGATCTCAGCCACCGTTTCTCAGTTCGATGGTCATGGCAGTCCACGAAGCCCAGAAAGCAGCCGGTCAAGATGACCAACAATGGATGGAAACGGCCTACGATTATGTGAAGCGCGACCATGCCATGTGGACACGCGATCCCCACCTTGCGGGTAACACCGGACTCGCCCGCTACTACGATTTCGGCGAGGGCCCGGCTCTCGAGGCCCTACAGGATGAAGGTGATACCTATCGACAAGTCGCTGCGTACTTTCTTTTTCATCCCACAAGCCCTTCTTATGAAGGCGACGCTGCGGCCGTGCCGGGCGGCCCGGCGTCCGGCGCGGCCTATGCCGTGAGAGTCTGTGGAGGAACGCAATCCAAACCGTCTTCATCTTCATCGTGCGAGCCTGATCATCAGATCAAACTGCAGCCGGATTACTACAAGGGGGACCGATCACTGCGCGAATCGGGATTCGACATTTCCTTCCGCTTCGGGCCCTATGGCGCCGCTACGCATCATTTCGCGCCCGTGTGCCTGAACAGCCTCCTTTTCAAAACCGAGCGCGATCTCGAAGAAATGAGCCGGCTGCTGGGCAAGAACTCCGACACCGCGCAGTGGCAGCAATTGGCAGAAACCCGCAAGCAGTCGATCCTCAAATATCTCTGGGATGAGCGGCGGGGCCTGTTTCTCGACTACAACTTCGATAACGCGCGGCGCTCGACGTATCTCTACGCCACCACGTTCTATCCGCTATGGGCAGGATTGGCCACCGATGCGCAAGCTCGTGCCGTGATGAAGAATTTGAGTTCATTTGAAAAGCCGGGCGGCATCGTCATGAGCACCCAGGAAACACAAGCCCAATGGGATTATCCTTTCGGTTGGGCGCCCATTCAGTTGCTCGCCGTGGAAGGCATGCGCCGCTATGGACACAATGTGGAAGCCGACCGGGTCTCGACTGAATTTCTCTCCACGGTTCTGGAGAACTTTCAGCGGGACAAGACAATTCGCGAAAAGTACGACGTGGTGAATCGGTCTTCTGAAACCAACGTGACGGCTGGGTATTCCGCAAATGTGGTCGGATTCGGGTGGACGAATGCCGCCTTCGTGGAATTGCTGCACTCGCTTCCCCCGGAAAAGGTTGCGCCCCTGGCAGAATCGACTCCGCCCGCTCCTGGCCGCTAGTCCCGCGGAGGTCTCCCCGGCCACAGTTTCAGTTTCGTAAGGAGAGCCAATGAATTCAACCTCCCTTTTCGCGGCTTTGCTATTGCTGTCCAGCTTCGCGGCGCACGCGCAGTCTCCGCCACAGGCGATTGCTCCCCTGCCTGCTTTGGACAGGTTTTCGTTCGAAGACAGCGTGCCGCTCAAGATCGTGCGCGATGCCGTCCCTGCAAAGCCGTTCACTGTGAGTGGCCCCCGAGGCGCAATTCTGGGTCAGCAGGACGGTTCCTTCGAAGCCTGGATCTTCCCCTGGAAAATTCTGAGCAATCTGCGCATCCGCGCGGAGATGCAAGACTATCCCGTCCCCATCGACGTAAACGAGCAGGCAGCCGTGATCGAGGTGCGGCCCGACCACACCACCATCACTTTTTCGCATGCCAATTTCACCGTCCGAGAGATTATTTTCGCCCCGCACCACGCGCCCGATGGCGCCGGAGCGCTGGCGTTCTTTCAAGTCGAGGCGATCCGCCCGCTCACCCTCACCTTTCAATTCATCCCGGAGATGAAGCGCATGTGGCCGGCGCTATCCGACGATCGCCCATCGCCTGAATGGGTCAGGACTGCCACGGGCGGATTTTATGTGCTGCACTTGAACTTTCCGGATCACGCCGCTGCAGTCGCCATCCCCGGCGCCGAGCCCGGCATCCTCTCCCCCTACCAGGAGCGGCCCAAGGTGTATCCGCTGCAGTTTGTCGTGCGCTATGACCCCGCCCATGATGGCAACAAGGTTTTCCCCTTGTTGATGACGGCAGCCGACACCCTCGCCGGCTCGAATAGCAGCGCCCTCGCCGAAAAGCTGAGCGAGTTAAGCCGTTCGTTCAGATCGATATACGAAGAGACAGGAATGTATTATAGGAACTATTTATCGCACCGTCTGATCATCGAAACTCCCGACAAGGAGTTCGATGACGCTTTTGCGTGGGCGCAGGTCTCGATCGACCAGCTCAAGGTGGAGAGCGGACCGCTTCCGAAGGAAACCGCGCTGGTGGCCGGATTCTACGGCTCCGGCGACTCCGCCCGGCCAGGCTTTGGCTGGTTCTTCGGCCGCGACTCCCTCTGGACTCTATACGCGGTAAATTCCTACGGTGATTTTCAGACGACGCGCGACCAGCTGGAGTTCTTGCTGCGCCGTCAGAGCCCGGATGGGAAGATCATCCACGAATGGGCGCAGACCGCCGATCTTGTGGATTGGAAGAGCTTGCCCTATGCCTTCGCCTCCTCCGACTCTACCCCCCTGTTTCTCATGGCCGCCAATGATTATGTTCAGATCAGTGGCGACGTGGCCTTTCTCAACCAGCACTGGGATTCACTTGAAAAGGCCTGGAACTTTGAGCGCACGCATGACAGCGACGGCGACGGAATTTACGACAACTCTGAAGGATCAGGCTGGGTGGAATCCTGGTTTCCGAAAATGCCGCACCAGGAAATTTACCTCGCTGCGCTGGATCAGCAGGCGAGCACGGCTTTCGCCGGTATGGCGAAGGCGACCAGCCATCTCCAACTCGCCACCGACGCGCAGCAGCGTGCGGCACACATCGCGCGGCAGCTGGAAACAGAATATTTCTTGCCCGCTGCGGATTTTTACGCCTTCAGCCACAACGCCGACCAAACCTCGGATACAAGTCCGACGATCTATCCCGCGGTAGCCGCATGGGATGGAACCTTCCATTTGTCACGCCCGGAGCAAATGCTAAGTCGATGGGCTTCGGCAGAGTTTTCTACCGATTGGGGCACTCGTGACTTGAGCCCTGCGGTAGGCTTCTACGATCCCATCAGCTATCACCAGGGGAGCGTGTGGCCGCTGTTCACCGGCTGGGTCTCCCTTTCCGAGTATCGCAACGGTCGCAGCCTGTCCGGCTACTCCCACCTGATGCAAAATGCGGACCTCACCTGGGCGCAGGACCTGGGCGGGGTGACGGAGCTCCTCTCCGGAGAATTCTTCCGATGGTTCGGCCGCAGCACGTCCCATCAGTTATGGTCCTCGGCGATGGTGGTTACGCCCACCTTGCGGGGCTTGTTTGGATTGGAGTGGAACGCCGGCGAAAACAAGCTCATCGTAACCCCACGGTTGCCGGCTCAGTGGGGTGAGGCGAGGCTCTCGGGAGTGCCCGTGGGCCAATCCCGGGTTGCGATCGAGATGCGCCGAGCCGGAACAACACTATCCGTGCGCCTCACCGGCGATGCATCCAAGTCCATCCATCTAGAATCCAACACGCCCGGAGCCAAGAACGAAAAGGGAGAATTGCGCATCCCGCTTCCCGCAGTTGAGGTGGGAATGGCACACGGCCTGCCCCAAGCAGGTGCGATTACGTCGCAGCTGAAGGTCCTCGACCAGAAGCAATCTCCCCGCTCTCTGCAGCTCCGGTTATCGGCCCCCGCGAACAGCCTTCAGACGTTGTTCCTTCGCGTCAACGATCCCAAGATTCACCTGCGAACCGATCGGGCAGAAGTTTCTCCCGGCGCTGCCGAACTCCGAATCCGTTTCCCTCCCGGCTCGGGATACGTCGAGCAGCTGGTGACGCTCTCGTGGTGAAACCGGCAACTCGTGATCACCAACTCTTACCCTTCATGCATTCTGCAGTTCGCCTTTTTTGATTCTGCGGTTTGCCTTGGCTGCCACGACGATTGCGCAAACCACCGCCAGCTTCGAAACCGCTGAGACCCAATTGCGCGCCGAGTCGGTCTCACCCTGGGCGCCCTCCGAGTCCTATCGCCGTTTGAAAAACTGGACGGCACGCTCGTGGGCCTCGGCCGCCTTCTTCGTGGCAAACGTACCAAGATTGCGCCTGCGGCCGGTCCCGGGATCCTGTTTGCGCGAATAAAGACGGTATTCGCCCGATTTCAACTTGCGAATCAATTTGAGCACCTCGATCGGCCGACCATAGGCCGCGAATTGCCTGTGTTCCATCAGGTAGTTGTTGTAGGAATGCCAAGCCGGTCTTCAAGTAATTTTTTCGGCGGGCGAAAATCTGGAAAACAGACCCGTCTTGTCCTGACCGGTTGCCACTCGCTCGATCGTTCGCGCGCCCATCGGCCGGGACCGCCCGGCGACGCATCCCCGAATCCGCGGGAACCAATCAGTGATTCGACATTCTGCCATGCGGATTCTCTTTCAGGACGCCCGCCGCTTCAATAGGCATTCTTGCTGCTGAACATGCGGAGCAGGGTCATCGTGATGATTTGCAAGTCGAAGGTTACACTCCAATTGCGAAGGTAGTAGAGGTCGTATTCAACTCGCTTTGCAATCGAAGTATCCCCCCGCCAGCCGTTCACCTGGGCCCATCCAGTAATTCCAGCCTTGAACAGGTGACGGGAATTGTAGCGATCGAATTCCTCCAGAAACCTCTCCACAAAATAGGGCCGCTCCGGGCGTGGCCCGACAATGCTCATGTCCCCTTTCAGGACGTTGAAAAACTGAGGCAGTTCGTCGAGATTGGTTTTGCGCAAAAAAGCACCGACCAGAGTCCGCCGCGGATCTTTCTGGCGGGTCCAGCTTGTGTCACCTTCCTCGCGTCCGCCGACTCGCATGGTGCGGAACTTGAACATGCGGAACACACGCCCGCTAAGCCCCACTCGGTCTTGTACGAAAAACACCGGGCCCGGGCTTCCGATCTTGATGGCGGCGGCAATGAACAGGGTGACGGGAAGCGTGAGCAACAGAATGAGGATCGAAAATGTCAGGTCAACGACGCGCTTTTGAAACAAATAAGGGTCGCTCTCCGCCAAAGTTGGCCGGAGATCGAGCATATTGATGCCCCCCACGTTGATCAGACGGTCGCGGAGGGCTATCCCGTCCCCTAAATCCAGCACGATCCGGATGGGCACACAAAGCTTTTCCAGACTGGAAGTGACTCGCTGAACCTCACTCAACCGAGCGGCCGGCAACGCGATGATCACATCGTTGATCGAATCCCCGTTGGAGAAGTTCGGGATTTGGTCCATTTCATACACCAGACCATCGACCTCGACCTTTTGTTCCGGTAAGCGAACAAAGCCCACAATCTTGCAAGGCAGCACCTCGCCATGCAGCAGTGACATCGCTACCCGGCTGGCAAAGCGATCCGTTCCAACTACAAGGATCCTTACTTCACTTCGGCCTCTCTTGCGCAGATGTTCGAGGAATACCCGGAATACAATCCGGGCGATCGTCGCCAGAACAAAAAGGGTGACAGCGCTGATCCCGATAACCAGCCGGGAGTAACTCGCGTCCCGGTAGAAAAATCCGCAAGTCATCACCACCGCGTAGGTGAATCCCAGGGCTTCCAATAATCGCCGGCTTTTTCCTCCGGGAGAATACAAATGCTCGACATCCCACAACCCCGACTCCTCCGCGACAATCGCCCAAACGATCGTCGTCACCAGCAGAACGCCCCAGTACGATGGAAGGCCTTGTGGAGAGGTTCGCGAGAGCAGAACGTTGTACCCGAACCGAAGCTTGACGGCAATGAAATAAGCGCAGGCCGGCAGCAATAGAGTCAGAACTCTCAAGTAAAAACGTACATAGCTAAGACGACTGCGAATCATACGGAACGGCTCTTCTCTTCCTTACCGCAATAATGGTTTAGTTCCGCCCAACTCCTTTGTTTCCTCCTCACTCAAAAAAACCTAATCGCTGAGATGCGGTTTCAGGAAGGGAGGAAACTATCGCCGGTTGAATCACAGGGACATGTCCGCGGATTTGGCGATCTCTTCGGCAACGCCAGACCCCGCCGCGGCGGTATTTTCTCGTCCTCCTGAAAGGGCCGAGCTTTTTTGTCAATCGTTTTTTCGCCTGCGGCAGCAACCCTGAACGAATGCCGGGCGCGGCCTAGGCTGCCAGCTTGCTTCAAGGTATCGTCCACTTTCAAAGTAACGCTTGAAGAGTTCCGGCGTCGTGTGATGACGGGAATGGAGAACCGAAGCCTCCTGGTAAACCATCTTCCAGCGCCGACGCAGAATGGCTTGGCAATTCCCAAGCCCTCAAGAACCCGTAGGTCCCCGGGAAAACCCGTTGCCTGCCAACCCCTTGGCCCGATTGCCGCACTTCCATGCATGTCCGCTTTCCGTTCCCGAGTACATCGTCCCTCCGCTCTCGATCCGCTATCGAAGGACAACCCTCGTCCTCATTCTGTTTACGAAGATTGATCAGGAGGGTTACTTTCTGTTCCTCGCTTGAGTTTTCGCAAAACCATCCTGGTCGTTTCCCTCGCCGACGTCTGAATGGTCCCGACAACTTCCTGCGCCAAGACTTTGCCCGGATCTTGCGGCTCGATTCGCTGCCAATTGGCATGCAGTAATATCCACAGGGCTCCCCCCCCCACAAAAACGAACAGGCCCAGCAACACCAAAAGGATTCGCGGTGGGAACGATTTTCTTTCCGGGACCTCGCCTTCATCCAGAACCTTCACGCTTGGCGTCTCCCTCGCCTCTTCCACCTTGGCCAGTTCATATTGTTTTGTGAGGGTTTCAAAGATTGTCTCTTGCACTTTTGCCCGCCGAAACAGGTCGGCGTAAGTGATGCCGAGAATGGGAAGCTTGCGGATCGACGGATACAGATCGGCAGTCTCCGGCGAGACCGCAGCATCGGCGGTTTCAGGCTTTCCACCCAATTTCTGCAACTGCCTCTGCGTCTCATTGATCCGAGCCTGCAAGGCACGCACCCGCGCATTGCCCGAAGTATAAATTTGGCGAAGGCCTTCGAGTTCGGTGCGGTCGGCAATCAATTGCCCTTCAATCTCCGCCGCTGCGCCGATCATCGCCTTGCCTTGTTCCTTAACATCGATCGTCGTATTCTTGCTGGCAAAATCGCCGAAATCCTTTTCCGCCTGCTCTAGATCCTGCTGCACCTGTCCCAGCCGGTTTTCGAGGAAAACTCTTTCCTTGTGGGCCGCGGAAGTATTCAGGGCGAGCACAATATGATCCAAGGCAGAGACGTACTCGCGTGCCAGGGCGGCGGACCGCTGCGGGCTCCCATCGCTCACTTTGATGGTGATGATCCCGCTCTTTCGATCAGCCGCGATGTCGGTCCGGTCATCTAACTCCTTGCGAGTGTCTTCCCAGCGACTGTGACCATACACGCTTCGCAAGTCGAATTTGTTGATCAAAAGATCCTGCACCGTCCGGCTACGCAAGACTCCGACAAACAGGTCGCTCGAAGTCTTCAAACCGAATATCTGGGAACCCATGCCTCCCAAATCACCCTTGCCGAAGCTCGCCAGAATCGTGGCCACTCCACCTCCAGGCTGATCCGGCGGCATGAGGCGAGTCGTGGAAGTAAAACGCACGGGAAGGATCAGGACCAGGATCGTCGACAGGGCAAGGCCAAAGGCCGCACTCCGGAAAAGGAAGAGTCTCTCTTGCCAGAGCAGCGCCAGCTTGGCAATCGCTTTATCTCGCCTCAGGGTGGCGTTTTCCACCTCAATCGCGATCTCCTGATCAAGGTCAGGATCGACGTATTTCGACTGCCGTGCTCTGATTTCCCTGATTCCCATATCGCTCGACGATTGCTACCGCTCGAACCTCAATTGGTTATTTGTCGCCCCAGGTCTTTAACGGTTTCGGCCAAAAGCTCAACTGTATCGAGGTGGTTACGTTGGACTGTCTGGTGGATGCAATGACCGGAAAATTCCAAGCCTCGTACTGCACGCACGAGGACACACTAAATCTGGATCGCACCCAGAAATCGGCGCGCACATTTGCGTCGGTGAGCGTGCCTCCGTTTGGAATGAACTCATGGCTCACTTTTTGATGCCTGAATCCAAACTGCAGCTTGTTTCGAGGGTTGAACCAGTATGTGGTCCAGGCCTGAGCGCCCTGACCTTCGCGCCCCACCCAATTGCCCATCAAATGACCGTCGTTCTGGAAGCCCGTGATCCACGTAGGGTCGTAGTAAAAGAAACCGAATCCAATGTCGCCACCGCTCTCCGGGGGGTCGGTATAAACGCCCTCCACCCGCAAATCCATTTTCGCAATCTTGGGCAGCTTCGGGATGTAGATGCCAGCCAGCCAGCTCGCAACGTCCGGCCCGAGAAGCGGCGTAATTTCGTTATGTTCGGCCATGCCGTCGGCGTAAAAGGTTGCCCCATTCCGAAGTCCTGGAATCCGATAACTGAAATCCAGGCCCGATCGCCGCGATCCGGGCTTGTCGGGCTCCCCGGGGATGGTGTTGCCTGTCGAAAACAAGCTTCTGAAAAAAGAATGCAGCGTCAAGGGATAGCCGGGACCTCCATAGTCCGTCGTCCTCGAAAGGCCTATTTCGAGGTTGGACGTCGGCTTAAAACTGAATCTTTCGCCGTGCACAATGGGCTGGGGATGCAACGACTGGCCGTAGTCACCGATGAGTCCATGGGGGGAAAACACGAATTCGTATCCTGAGAATTGCCCAATGAAACCCTCCACGCGAATGGGCCCCAGGACGCGCAAAAAACTCGGAAGCGTAAACGGCGTGATCCGGTTTACCCGGAACATCCGAATCGGATTCGCATTGTTGCTGAACATCATGGCGCCACCCTGATCCGGTCCCCACCACAGGCTCTGCTTTCCGTAGGAAAGCTGCCAGTCTGAGAGGTTCATCGCAACATACGCATCCAGGAGTCGACCGTCGTCCACAGCAGACGTTGGCGTGTCGGATGGAACGGGAAACGGCCGTGGAACAATGCTGTGACCGAAATCACCTTCGGATATCGCTTCTCGCGCCGCCAGTGGCAGGGCAGCCGCCCCGGGAGAATGTTCGTATTCGCCCCGAGCGTACGCTACAAACGGCCCATCCGCAACCCATCCCGACAAGCCGGAAACGCTGTTAAAGCCTTGCTCGGCGGGCCGGCCATAGTCGTTGATGATCGTCTGTCCAAAATGATAGCCGTCGGTGAGTGGTTTACCCGCAATCTCGGTGCCTCGCGCGTATGCCGATTCCAGCCGGATCTCGGCATTCTCTCCCCCGTCTAGAAGGCGTATCTCCCGCCTGAATTCCTTCTCCAGGGCCTGGTAGAGGCGCGCGGCCTCGCTTTCGCCGGTGTCGTCAACCGTTATCAGATCCGCGGCCTCATCGAGCTGGCGGGCGCACTCCCTTCGCGTCCATGGGCGCATGTCGGCGAAACCGCTGTGAATGTAGCCCAGAGCGCTCAGACGATCGAAAGCTGCATAGACCCAGCTATCCAAAGGAACGTATGGAGATCCCATATTTTTGGCTTGCCAGTGCGACGGCCGGTCTGGCCGGACGGCTGGCATTTCCCAGGTGCCTCCCGGTAACGCCGGGTCATGATGCTGGCGATAAACATATTCACTGGTGAGATAGCCGATGGCTGCGCCGACAAATACGTCCGATGGGAAGTGCTGTTTCGCATTGATCCGGGAGGCGCTGATCGCCGTCGCCATGCCGTACGCCAAGAACTTCATGATCGGGCTGGGGTATTCATGGGCAAAGGTGGCCGCCACGGCCCACGCCACCGCCGCGTGATCGGAAGGAAACGAACTTCCACCGCGGCCGAACTGGCCTCTGGCGTCATCCCGAGAAGGCCGCTGCCGACCTGTAGCATAGGCGAGGGCTTGGACCGCGATCAGGCTGTCGATGGCTGATTCACCGGCCAGGAAACCAGTTTCGCGCTGACGCTCATTGTGGGTCGCAAGCCCTAGCAGGTAAGTTCCGCCGGAAGCTCCGACCATCGAATAAACGCCATAGTCAGAAATATGGCGATAGCGCAAAACCGTATCTGGCGCGTTTGATAAATGGCGGCTGACATCGCTGTCGGTGGCAACAAGTGCCGCTGCGAAACCTGCCAAAGGAACCATCCACGTGGCATCGTGAAGCTTGGTCTTGGAGGGGCTCGTCCACATACCGATCTGGTCGTGGAACAGGTGCCGTGGCAGGCTGAGTATCTTGTTTTCGGAAGCTCCGGCCGGCCCGGGATTTTCTGCGACATCGGGCGGATCGGTGCGGCGCGGCTGATTTGGATCTGTCGCCATGGGCGGTGCGGAGCCTGCATCCGCCCCAGGGGCCGGCGAACGGCCCGAAGCTTGTCCGAAGGCCATCGTCGCGATCATCAAAAAACACATCGTTCTCACCGACCCAAAGCCGAAACGTCGAATCACACACGGGTCCTTAATATGCAGC
>Ga0193726_1001322_pt1 | contig 19953 bp, 14 predicted proteins | sample H2c1metaG_FD_144928 | JGI IMG/M metagenome (GOLD analysis project Ga0193726, IMG submission 144928) | Soil microbial communities from a riparian zone of the East river system, Colorado, United States - H2c1 | ecosystem: Environmental > Terrestrial > Soil > Riparian zone | place: USA: East River... | reverse complement strand
CGACGTTCAGATAGCTCACGGTCCCTGCCTTGTATTGATTGACGGTCAGCTCGGTCGACTGGCGTGCGGACTTTACCGCGTCGTCCTGGGCTGCAGCTTCCTCTTCCAGGATGCGCAGCGCGGCCAGATTATCTTCGACCTGCTGGAAAGCGGTAAGCACTGTCTGACGATAGGAGGCCACGTTGGCATCGTAGGCGGCTCTCGCCTGATCGACGACCGCGCCCCGCGCCCCGCCGTCAAACAGGGTTTCCGCGATCGCGGCACCGACGGACCAGAACCGGTTCGGCGAGGTGAGCAGGTTGGGAAGGACCGAAGCCTTGTATCCGTTCACCGCTGAGAGCGTAACGGAAGGGTAGTACGCCGCTGTCGCTACGCCGATTTGTGCGTTCGCCGCCGCCATCAGACGCTCCGCCGCCGCGACGTCGGGCCGGCGTTGCAGCAACTCCGAAGGCAAGCCAACCGGAATCTGCGGGATAGTGGCATCAAATTGCAAGGGCGCGATCGCGAAATCCGCAGGCGCCTTGCCCAGCAGGATCGCGATCGCGTGCTCGAGTTGCGAACGCTGCACACCGAGGTCGATCGCCTGCGCCTGAGTGCTCCTCAATTGCGTTTCCGCCTGGACCACGTCCACCCTGGCCACCACCCCCGAGGCATAGCGGTTGCGGGTGAGATCGAGCGACTTCGCGTATGCCGCAACGGTGTCGTTCAGAAATTGCCGCTGCGTGTCGACCACACGCAGCTGAAAATAATCGAGCGCGAGCTGCGCCTGCGCCAGCAGGCGCGCATTGGCGAGATCGGCCTCGCGCGCCTGGGCGCTCGCGACGTCGCTCTCCACGGTACGCCTCACGCTGCCCCACAGATCCGGCGCCCATGACGCGTTCAGCGCGAGACTGAAGGTATTGACCGGTTTCGTCGAGTTCACTGGCGCATTGGCCAGGCTGGGTGAGCGGCTGCGGGAGTCGTTGTTGGTCAGCGTGAAGACCGGATAAAAAGCCGCACGCGCCTGCTCGACCACCGCGGTTGCCTGGCGCCATTGCGCCTCTGCAAGCTTCACGTTCTGATTCGAGATGTCGATTTGGGCGATGAGCGCATTGAGCTGCGGATCGCCGAAGATTTCCCACCACTTGCCGCGCGCGACCGCGTCCTGCGGTTGCGCCGTCTTCCACCCGATCCCTTCCTTGTACCCGGTCGGAGTTACGACATCCGGCCGCCGATAGTCGGGGCCGACCATGCAGCCACCGATAACCGCGGCCGCTACCAGGGACAGAAACGCTCTTGCGGCGATCCACTTCGAATTCATCGGGCCTCCAGGGCGACTCCGCCTCGAGCCGTTCCGCGCGTGCGCTGGAACCAAAGGCGCAGGCGGTCGAGGTAGACATACACGACCGGCGTTGTGTACAGGGTAAGGGCCTGACTGAAGATCAGGCCGCCGACGATTGCGATGCCCAGGGGCCGGCGCAGCTCGGAGCCGTCGCCGAAGCCGATCGCGAGGGGCACGGCGCCCAGCATCGCCGCCATCGTGGTCATCATGATCGGCCGGAAGCGCAGCATGCAGGCCTGGAAGATCGCTTCCTCCGGAGGCTTGTTTTCCCGGCGCTCGGTCTCGATCGCGAAATCGATCATCATGATCGCGTTCTTCTTGACGATGCCGATCAGCAGGATCACGCCGATCAGGGCGATGATGCTGAACTCGATGTGGAATGCGAGCAGCGCGAGCAGCGCGCCCACACCCGCCGAAGGCAGAGTCGACAGGATCGTGATCGGATGCACGTAGCTTTCATAGAGCACGCCGAGCACGATGTACATGGTGACCAGCGCGGCCAGGATCAGCCACGGCTGGCTCTTCAGCGAATCCTGGAAGACGCGTGCGGTTCCCTGGAAGCTGCCGTGGACGGAAGTGGGCACGCCCAGCCGGTCGAGCGACTCGTACACGACGCGGGTTGCGTCGGAGAGCGAAACGTCCGGCGGCAGGTTGAATGAAATCGTCGACGCCACGAACTGGCCCTGGTGGTTGACCGAGAGAGGGGTGTTGGTGAAGGCGTAGCTGCTGAAGGCCGACAGCGGGACCTGCGCGCCGCCGGCCATGATATAGACGTCCTTCAGGGCGTCAGGGGTCTGCCAGTAGCGGGGCGCCGCCTCCATGATTACGTGATACTGGTTGAGCGGGTTGTAGATGGTGGAAACCTGGCGCTGCCCGAAGGCGTCGTTCAGGGTCGCGTCGATCAGGCTCGGGCTGATTCCCAGCCGCGACGCAGTGTCGCGGTCTATGACAAGGCTCGTCTGCAGGCCCTTGTCCTGCTGATCGGTGTTGACGTCCACCAGCTCCGGCAGCTGGCTCAGCGCCTGGCGGATGCGCGGCTCCCAGGTGCGAAGCTGCTCGAGGTCGTCGGCCTGCAGCGTGAATTGGTACTGGGCGTTCGATTGGCGGCCGCCCACCCGGATATCCTGGAACGGAACCAGAAACAGGCTGGCCCCCGGCTCGCGCGCGAGGCGTGGCCGCAACCGCGCGACAACCTGATCGGCGCTGATCTTGCGTACTCCAATCGGCTTGAGCGTCATGAACATGAAGCCGGAATTGCGCTGCCCGCCGCCGACGAAGCCGACCACATTTTCCACCGCGGGATCGGAGCGCACGATCTCGATGAAGTCGGCGAGCTTCTGTTGCATCGCCTGGAAGGATGTGCTCTGGTCGGCCTGTATGGACCCGCCCAAGCGGCCGGTGTCCTGCTGAGGGAAAAAGCCCTTGGGTATGAATACGTAGAGGTAGATGTTGAGGCAGACCGTCAAGATGAGGATCAGCATCGTCACTGGACCGTGCGCCAGCGCCCAGGACAGTGAGCGCTCGTAGCCGCCGCGCAGGGCCTCGAAGACGCACCCGCTTGCCCGGGAAAGAAACCCTTGACGTTGCGGGACGCGTTCCTCACGGCGGCCGCCCTTCAGCAGGCGCGAGCACATCATCGGCGTCGTCGTCAGCGATACAACCAGCGAAACCAGGATAGCAACCGACAGGGTCACGGCGAACTCCCTGAAGAGTCGCCCGATGATTCCCCCCATGGCAAGAATGGGGATGAATACCGCGATCAGCGAAAAACTCATCGAAAGCACGGTAAAGGCCACTTCGCGGGTTCCGCGCAGCGCCGCCTGCATCGGCGGCACGCCGTTCTCGATATGCCGCGACACGTTTTCCAGCACGACGATGGCATCGTCGACCACAAAGCCGGTGGCGATGGTGAGCGCCATGAGTGACAGGTTGTCCAGGCTGTAGCCGCACAGATACATGACGCTGAAGGTGCCGATCAGCGACACCGGCACCGCCACGGCCGGGATCAGCGTGGCGCGGACGTTCCTCAAGAACAGGAACACGACCATGATCACCAGGGCCGTCGAAATGATCAGCGTGCGCTCCACCTCGCGCAGCGAGGCGCGGATGGTAGGCGTCCGGTCGAGCGCGACCGACAGGTCGATGGCTGTCGGCAGCGAGGCATTGAGCACCGGCAGCAGCTCCGTGACGCTGTCCACCGTTTCGATGATGTTCGCCCCGGGCTGCTTGTACAGCACCACCAGGACGGAGGGCTGCCCGTTGGCGGAGCCGGCGTTGCGCAGATCCTCGACCGAATCGACCACTTCGGCCACATCGGAAATGCGCACCGCGTTGCCGTTCCTGTAACCGATGATGAGCGGTATGTATTCGGCGGCTTTTTTCGCCTGATCGTTGGCGTAGATCTGCCAGTTGCGCTCGCCGTCCTCGACGATGCCCTTGGGACGGTTGGCATTGGTGGAGGCGATGACCGTACGCACCGTCTCCATGCTGATGCCGTAACGGTTGAGCGCAGGGGGATTGAGCTCGACGCGCACCGCGGGAAGCGAGCTGCCTCCAACCGTGACCTGTCCGATTCCCTTCACCTGCGAGATTTTCTGCGCAAGGATGGTCGACGCGGCGTCGTACATCTGTCCGCGCGTCATGGTCTTCGAGGTGAGCGCGAGGATCATGATCGGCGCATCGGCCGGGTTCACCTTCCTGTAGGTGGGATTGCTCGGCAGCCCGGTGGGCAGAAGGCTCCTCGCCGCATTGATCGCGGCCTGGACGTCGCGCGCCGCGCCGTCGATGTCCCGGTTCAGGTCGAACTGCAGCGTGACGCGCGTGGAGTTGAGCGAGCTCGATGAGGTCATTTCGGTGACCCCCGCGATGCGGCCGAGCGCGCGCTCGAGCGGCGTCGCCACGGTGGCGGCCATCGTTTCCGGGCTCGCACCGGGCATCGAGGCCTGCACCGAGATGGTGGGGAAATCGACCTGGGGCAGGGGCGACACCGGGAGCAGCTTGAACGCGACCGCTCCCGCGAGCACGATGCCGAGCGTGAGGAGGCTCGTGGCGACCGGCCGCCGGATGAACGCCGCGGAAAAGCCCGCGTCCTCCTGCCCTCCGGTGGGCGTGTCCGTCCGTTGCGTCACGGTTGCGCCTCCTGCGACCCGCCGGCACCCGCAGCGCCGTGCGACTCGAAGCGCCGCGCGAGGCGATCGAAAGCGAGGTAGATGACCGGCGTGGTAAACAGGGTCAGCATTTGACTCAGCAGCAGACCGCCCACCATGGTGACGCCCAGCGGCTGGCGCAGCTCTGCACCCATGCCCGACCCGAGCATCAGCGGCAGCGCGCCGAGCAATGCGGACATGGTCGTCATGAGAATGGGCCGGAAGCGCAGCAGGCAGGCTTGGAAGATCGCCTCGCGCGGTGGCTTGCCCTCCTTGCGCTCGGCCTCCAGGGCGAAGTCGATCATCATGATCGCGTTCTTCTTGACGATGCCGATCAGCAGGATGATGCCGATGATCGCGATGATGCTGATGTCGTTGCCCGAAACCATCAGCGCGAGCAGCGCGCCGACTCCCGCCGAAGGCAGCGTGGACAGTATCGTGACGGGATGGATGTAGCTCTCGTAGAGCACGCCCAGCACGATGTACATGGTCACGATGGCCGCCAGGATCAGCAGCAGCGTGTTGTTGAGCGAACCCTGAAACGCGAGCGCGGCGCCCTGGAAACTCGTCTGGACGCTCAAGGGGAGGCCGATCTCCTTCTCCGCCGCGCGGATCGCTTTTACCGCGTCTCCCAGCGAAACGTTCGGAGCGAGGTTGAAGGAGATGGTCGCCGCGGGGAACTGGGCGAGGTGGTTGATCACCAGGGACGTTGGTTTTTCGATCACGCGCGCGATGCTGCTGAGTCGCACCTGCTGAGGCACAGAGGAACCCCCGGAGGCCTGCTGAAGACTCGCCGTCTGCGTGGTGACCGCGCTAGGCTGGCCAACCGGGGTGATGGTCGAGGTCTGCACGGTCGGCGCGGTGCCGACGTAGATGTCGTCCAGCGCCGCCGGGCCCTTCTGGAATTCCGGTTTCACTTCGAGCACGACTCGATACTGATTCGCTTGTGTGAAGATGGTGGAGATCAGCCGTTGCCCGAAGGCGTTGTACAGCGCGTTGTCGACGGCGCCCGGCGTGATGCCCAGGCGGCTCGCCGTGTCGCGGTCGATCTCGACATAGGCCTGCAGTCCCTGCTCCTGCAGATCGCTCGCAACGTCGGCGAGTTGCGGAACTCGCTGCAGACGCTCGACCAGCTTCGGCACCCAGACGGACAGCTCCTCCGGATTTGCGTCAACCACACTGAACTGGTACTGGGTGCGGCTGACACGGTCCTCGATAGTGAGGTCCTGCACCGGTTGCATGTAGAGCGTAATACCCTCCACCGCGGCGAGCTTTGGCTGGAGGCGGCGGATCACTTCTATCGCCCTGACGCCATTGCGCTGATTCAGCGGCTTCAGATTAATGAGGATGCGTCCGCTGTTCAGGGTCGTGTTGATGCCGTCCACGCCGATGAACGAAGACAGGCTCTCTACCGCCGGATCTTCCAGCACAACGCGCGCCAGCGCCTGCTGGCGCTCCGACATCGCGGCGAAGGAAATGGACTGGGGCCCCTCGGAAATGCCTTGTATGACGCCGGTGTCCTGCACCGGAAAGAAGCCCTTGGGCACGAAGATGTACAGCAGCACGGTGAGCACCAGTGTGCCGACCGCGACAATCAGCGTAGCGCCCTGCCGGTCCAGCACCCAATTGAGCATGACGCCGTAGCGCGCGATCACCGCGTCGAACATCGCTCCGGATTTTCTGTAGAACCAGGTCTGCTCGGCCTCGGGCGTGTGGCGCAGGAGCTTGGAGCACATCATCGGCGTCAAGGTGAGCGACACCACCGCCGAGATGAGGATGGACACCGCCAGCGTGATGGCGAACTCGCGGAACAGACGTCCCACCACGTCGCCCATGAACAGCAGCGGGATCAGCACCGCGATCAGAGAGAAGGTCAGCGAGATGATGGTAAAGCCGATCTGCTCGGAGCCTTTGAGCGCCGCGGCCAGCGGCGACTCGCCTTCCTCGATGTAGCGCGAGATGTTCTCGATCATCACGATCGCGTCGTCGACCACGAAGCCTGTGGCGATGGTGAGTGCCATGAGCGTCAGGTTGTTGATGGAGAAGCCGGCCAGGTACATGACGCCGAACGTGCCCACCAGCGACAGCGGCACCGCCACGCTGGGAATGATCGTCGCTGAGACATTGCGCAGAAAAAGGAAAATGACCATCACCACCAGCGCAACCGACAGCAGCAACTCGAACTGAACGTCGTCCACGGAGGCACGGATGGTGGTGGTGCGGTCGGTGAGCAGAGCAACTTCGACCGAACCAGGCAAGGACGCCTGCAGCTGCGGCAGCAATTTCTTGATGCGGTCCACCACTTCGATCACGTTCGCGCCGGGCTGGCGCTGAATGTTGAGGATGAGGGCGGGAGTGCCGTTGGCCCAGGCCGCCAGGCGCACGTTCTCGGCGTCATCGACCACGTCGGCCACGTCGGAGAGCCGGATCGGATTGCCGCTCTTGTAGGCCAGGACGAGATTCCGGTACTGGTCCGCCGATTTCAGCTGGTCGTTGGCGTCGATGGTCGAGGCCTGCGCCGGCCCGTCAAAGCTGCCTTTCGCCTGATTGACGTTGGCGTTGCCTATGGTGGTGCGCACGTCGTCCAGGCTCATGCCGTAGGCCGCGAGCGCCCGCGGGTTGGCCTGTATCCGGACGGCAGGCCGCTGACCGCCGCTGATCGACACCAGCCCCACGCCGGGCAACTGCGAAATCTTCTGCGCGAGCCGGGTATCGATCAGGTCCTGCACCTTGGGCAAGGGCAGGGTCTTGGAGGTGATGGCGAGGGCCAGAATGGGCGTGTCCGCCGGATTGACCTTGCTGTAGATCGGCGGCGTCGGGAGGTCCGTCGGCAGCAGGTTGCCCGCTGCGTTGATCGCCGCCTGCACCTCCTGCTCCGCAACATCGAGTGTCAGATCTAGACTGAATTGCAGGGTGATGACCGAGGCGCCGCCGGAGCTGGTCGAAAGCATCTGGTTCAGCCCGGGCATCTGCCCGAACTGGCGTTCGAGCGGAGCGGTCACCGAGGAGGTCATCACGTCGGGGCTCGCGCCCGGGTACAGCGTGACGACCTGAATCGTGGGGTAATCGACCTCGGGCAATGCCGACAGTGGCAGCAGCCGGTAGGCGACGGCGCCCGAAAGCAGTATCGCCACCATCAACAGGGAGGTGGCGACGGGTCGGAGAATGAACGGACGCGAGGGATTCATGCGCGCCGCGCGTTACTTGGTATCAGACGGGGGCGCCCCTTCCTGCTGCGGGCGGCGCGCCCCGCCTCCTTTCTTGCCGTCGCCTTTCTTGCCGCCGCCCTGCTTCGCGGTCCCGCCGGGCGCCGGCTCTGCCGCATCGCGCTGGGTCGTGTCGACCTTGGCGCCGTCGCGCAGCTTGTCGTGGCCATTCACGACGACGATTTCTCCCGGAGCGAGCCCTTCTTCAACGACGGTATTCAGGCCCTCCACCGGACCCGGCTTGATCTTGCGTACAGCGACCGTGTTGTCGCTATTCACGGCGTAGACAAAGGTGCCGGGAGTGCCGCGCAGGATCGCGGCAGACGGGACGATGGTCGCGCCTTTCCTCACGTCGACCAGCATGCGCACGTTGACGAACTGGTTGGGGAAAAGCGCGCTGTCTTCGTTGTTGAATTGCGCCTTCAGCTTGAGTGTCCCGGTGGTGGTGTCGATCTGGTTGTCCGCCGTGAGCAGCATCCCCGAGGCGAGCTTGTTCTGCCCGGTGCGGTCGTAGGCGTCGACCGGTAGCTTTTCGCCTGCCTGCAGCTTTCTCATGACGCCGGTCAGGCTGTCTTCCGGGATGGAGAAAATGACGTTGATGGGCTGCAGCTGCGTGATGATCACCAGCCCGTTGCTGTCGGTTGCGTGAACGATGTTGCCCGGATCGACCTGCCGCAGCCCGAGACGGCCTGAGATCGGCGCCGTGATGCGAGCGTACGCCAGCTGCAGCTTCGCATTGTCGACCTGGCCGGTGTCCAGCTTGATTGTGCCCTGGTACTGCCGGACCAGCGAGTCCTGCGTATCGACTTGCTGCTTGGCAATGGAATCCTGGGCGTAGAGCGTGCGGTAACGCTGCAAGTCGATCAGCGCGTTGTCGAGCAGCGCCTGATCGCGCGCGAGCTGCCCCTCCATCTGGGCGAGTTGGGTCTGATAAACCCGAGGGTCGATTTCCGCGAGCAAGTCCCCGGCCTTTACCACCCGGCCTTCGGTGAACAGGACGCGGCTCAGCTCACCGTCGACTCGGCTTCTGACAGTAACCGTCTTGAGCGGGATCACCGTGCCGAGGCCGTTCAGATAGACGCTGACGTCGCCGGTTTTCGCCGGTGCCGCGACCACCGCGGTGGGACGCGTCGGATCGATGCCGCGGCGACCGAGGCGCTGAGGAGCATCGCCCGCCGGCTGCTGATACAGGTAGTAGGCGCCACCGCCTGCGAGAAGCAGCAGGAGAACGAGCCAGATCCAGGGTCGTCGCCACGGACTGCGCGGGTTAGCCATTGCTTCAGGTAACAGAGATCGAATTTCCATTTTCATTTGATAGGGACTCCGTTGGCGCTCCAGCCAGCACCAGCCCGTCCAGACAAGTCGTGATTACAGCAGAGAAATGTAACCACTCCATTTCCTCGGACCTCTTATTGCAACAAGATGTTACAGTGAATCTCCAAGGCGTTGCTAACTCCTGGCGCCCATGCCGGTCAGACAGATCATCGAAGGCGGCCGCGTCCCGGTGAAAGTGTTCACCGACGATGTGGATCCGCGCGCGCGAGCGCAACTCGCCAACGTGGCCCAATTGCCGATCGTGTTCGGTCATGTCGCGGCCATGCCGGACGTCCATGTCGGCATCGGCGCGACGGTCGGCTCCGTCATTCCCACCCGGCGCGCGATCATCCCTGCGGCGGTGGGCGTGGACATCGGCTGCGGCATGAACGCGGTGCGACTGTCGCTCAAGGCGGAGCAACTTCCGGACAATCTCGCCCTCGTCCGCTCGGCGATCGAGCGCGTGGTTCCCGTCGGATTCGACGAACACGGCGAGTCCGGTGCGCGTCGCGACGCCTGCGCGCCGCTAGCGCGCCGCCTCGAACACATCACCCGCGAGCATCCGAAGATCGCGAAGATGCAGCGCGACCACGAAAAGAAGTGGGTACGGCAGATGGGCTCGCTCGGTGGCGGCAACCACTTCATTGAACTCTGCCTCGACGAGTCAGAACGCGTCTGGATCATGCTGCACTCCGGAAGCCGCGGCATCGGCAACTGCATCGGGCAGTACTTCATCGCCGCTGCGCGCGCGCAAGCGCAAAAAAACGACGTTCACCTTCCCGACCGCGACCTCGCCTGGTTCGACGCAGGCTCGAAACTCTTCGACGACTACGTCGAAGCCGTCGGCTGGGCACAGGACTACGCGTTCGCCAACCGGCGCGAGATGATGAATCTGATTACCGGAGCATTGCACCGCCATTTGCCGGAGTTCGACGTCACGGGCGAGGCGATCAACTGCCATCACAATTACGTTCAGCAGGAAGAGCATTTCGGCGAGCGCGTCTACGTCACACGCAAAGGAGCGATCAGCGCCCGCTCAGGCGAGCTCGGCATCATTCCGGGCAGCATGGGCGCGCGTTCCTACATCGTGCGCGGCAAGGGCAACCCGGAATCCTTCTGCTCCTGCGCGCACGGCGCGGGCCGCCGCATGAGCAGGAGCGAGGCGAAGCGCCGCTTCTCGCGCGCTGATCTCGAAGCGCAGACTCAAGGGGTGGAATGCCGCAAGGACAAGGGCGTGCTGGACGAGATTCCCGGAGCCTACAAGGACATCGAGCGCGTCATGGCCGACCAAACCGATCTCGTGGACGTGGTGCACACCCTGAAGCAGGTGGTGTGCGTAAAGGGCTGAACCGCGAGGACGCGGCGTACTAGAAATACTTTGCCATCAGCTTGAAATCGACGTTGCCGCCGGAGAGGATGACGCCGATGCGCTTGCCCGCAACCGGCAGGCCGCGCTCGAAGAGGCCCGCGGCGCCGAGCGCGCCGGTCGGCTCGACGATGATCTTCATGCGCTCCCACAGATAAAGCGTGGCGCGGACGAGCTCCGCATCGCTCACCGTCACCATGTCGTGCACGTAGCGCAGGACTAAAGGAAAAGTCAGCCGCCCGAGCGCATGGGTGCGCGCGCCGTCGGCGATGGTGTCCGGGTTGTGGCAGGTCTGCAGTGTCTTGGTCTTGAAAGAGCGCGTGGCATCGTCGCCCGCTTCCGGCTCCACGCCGATCACCTGGCAGCCGGGCGAGAGATGCGAGGCCGCCACCGCGCATCCGGAGATCAGGCCGCCGCCGCTGCACGGCACGAACAGATAATCGAGCGACCCCGCGTCCTCGATCAGCTCTTTCGCCGCCGTGCCCTGCCCCGCGATCACGTGCGCATGGTCGAACGGCGGAATCATGGCAAGCCGGCGTTCGTGCGCCACTTTTTCGGCGACTTCTTCGCGCACTTCCTTGTGCTTGTCGTAGAGCACGATCTCCGCGCCGTAGCCGCGGGTCGCTTCGATCTTGACCGCGGGCGCGTCCGCCGGCATCACGATGACAACGCGAATGCCGAGCAGCTTTCCCGCGAGCGCGACGGCCTGCGCGTGGTTGCCCGAGGAATAAGCGAGCACGCCGCGCTTGCGCTCTTCGGGCGACAGCTGCGACATGGCGTTGTAGGCACCGCGGAACTTGAACGCGCCGATGCGCTGCAGATTCTCGCACTTGAAAAACACTTCTGCGCCGGTGCGCTCGTCGACCGTCCGCGAGGTCAGCGCCGGGGTACGGTGCGCGTGACCCTCAAGCCGCTGTGCGGCCGCCTCGACATCAGCGTATCGGACCGCGAGCGCGTTATCGTTCGGGGCGTTCATGCGGGCGGAATGCCTGGAAGATTCAGTGTGGATTTTACGCCGGCCTACTCAGTTTCGGCCATTCCGTGGGCGACGCGGCCTCAGCCAGCGCTCGAGCAGCCGCCGGTGCGCGCCGGCCGATTCGCTGAGCGCGCAGGTATCGGCGTCCGCGCGCTTGAGTTGCGCGTCGAAGCTCATCAGCTCGTCGCGGCGAAAGGCGTGTATCCCGACGCGCTCTCCGGCGCTGCGTTTGGTCAGGGCAGCGTCCAGCCCCGCCCGACCGGGCCGCAGCCCGTCCACCGCGACGATCAAATCGCCGGCGGCGATGCCCGCCTCCTGCGCCGCGCCGCCTTCGAGCACGTGCGTGACGGCGGTATCGTCGCCTTGCGCTCGCGCACGAATGCCGAGCATCGCAAGCCCCGCGACGTTTTTCGAGCGGGCCAGGCTGCCGCCTTTGTCCTGAGCCGATTCGGCCGGACGCAGTTCCAATTCCACTCCTTGCGTTGCGAGCAGCGCTTTCAGCGGCAATTCGCGCGTCGAGCGCAGCCAGTCGTCGAAATAGCGTTGCAGCTTGAGACCGGTGGCTTCTTCGGCGAGGCGTTCGATTCCGTCCTCCTCGACACCGACTCCGATGAGTCCGTGACGCCGCCACAGCGCGCGCATGACGTCATCGAGCGATTTTCTCCCCCGAGTCTTGTCGCGGATGAGCAGGTCAAGGCAAAGCGTGACGAGGCTTCCCTTGGCGTAGTAGCTGACGATCGCGTTCGGCGAGTTTTCGTCCTGGCGATAGTATTTGATCCAGGCGTCGAAGCTCGATTCCGCGAGGCTTTGCTTCGCGCGACCCGGCGTGCGCAGATGCGTCGTGATCGAGCGGCCGAGCAGCTCGAGATAGTCCTTTTTTTCGATGAGACCGCAGCGGACCAGGGCGAGATCATCGTAATAGGAAGTGATCCCTTCGAAAGCCCATAGAAGCGTGGTGTAGTTCTCGCGATCCAGGTCATAAGGGACGAACGCGGCGGGCTTGATGCGCTTCACGTTCCAGGTGTGAAAATACTCGTGGCTGGCAAGACCGAGGAAGGTGCGGTAACGCTCGGTCACTTCCGCCTCGCCTTCGCGCGGCAGATCGTCACGCGAGCACAACAGCGCCGTGGAAGCGCGATGTTCCAGACCGCCGTAGCCCTCGCCAAGCGCGGTCACGAGAAATACGTAACGCTTCATCGGCGCGGGCTCCCCGAAGAAACGGATGTGCTCCTCGCACAGGCGCTTCAGATCGCGGCGCAGCCTCGCGAGGTCAGCGCGATGACGTCCGGTGATGACGATGTCGTGCGGCACGCCGGCTGCGCGAAAGCTCGCCAGCGTGAATTCGCCCATTTCGACCGGATGATCGATCAGCTCGTCGTAATCCCCCGCAAGGTAGGTGCCGAAGCCGTAAGGCCTGGCGCCGCTGCGCCGCATCGCAGTGGCGACGCGCCAGCGACGGTAGCGCGCTCCCCTGGGTCGCAGGATCTCGAGCTCGCACGGCGTGCTTTCCTTTCCGATCACGCGCAGGAACAGGCAGGCTCCGTTGAAGAACGCGTGCGTCGTATCCAGATGCGCGCCGCGCACCGACAGATCCCACGCATACACCTCACAGGTCACTGTCAGCGGTCCGGCAACGGCTTGAGCGCGCCAGGTGTGCTTGTCGAGTTTCTCGATAGCCACCGGCCGGCGGCCGCTCTCGGCGCGGATGGAGACAACGTGGCGCGCGAACTCGCGAATCATGTAGCTCCCGGGAATCCAGGCGGGCAGCGCGAATTGCTGTCCGGCGGGATCGGGATCCGTCACGGTGCAGGAAACGCGATAAAGATGGGCTTCGGGGCGGGCGGGAACGATGCTGTAGCGGATGGCGCTCATGGCGTCATTCTGCCGCAGCGCGGGCCTGGCCCTGAAGCCAGCCGGAAAACGCGGCCGTCTCCGGGCGCGAAGCGGACCCTAGCGCGGTCACGATGAAATAAGCGCGCGAATCCGCGGGCGAAGACATGTAGCGCTTTCCGAACGGCAGGACGAGCTTCCCGTCTTTCAGCCAACGGGTGACCAGCGGACTGCGTCCGAGCGCAAGCCCCTGCCCTTCCAGGGCCGCCTGGATCACCTGGTCGTAGTGCGACAGCCGCAGCGCGCCCGCAGGCTTCACACCGTGTGCGCGCACCAGATCCAGCCACACTTCCCAGCTCAGCCAGGGAAAGCGCCGGTCGGCGTCGTCGAAGTGCAGCAGCACCATCCGCGCGATGTCCTGGGGCGACCTCAGCTCGCCGCTCCGAAGCAACGCAGGCGCGCACACCGGAAATACCCGCTCCCCGAACAGGCGCACAGCGCCGGACCCGGCGGCTTTGGGCACGCAATAGCGGACCGCGAGATCGATGCCTTCGCGCTCGAGGTCCTTGAATTCGTTGGTCGCCGAGAGGCGGACTTCGATCTCGGGATGCAGCCGCCTGAAGTCGTTCAGGCGAGGCACCAGCCACAACGAGGCGAAGGACATCATGGTCGTGACCGTGAGCACGCCGCTGGCGCTCTTGCCGAGCCGTCCCGTGGCGTCGCGCAGCATCCGCAGCGCCTCGCCCGTGGTCTTGTAGAGCGTCTGGCCGGCGTCGGTCAGGCGCAACTCCCGATGGCGCCGCCTGAACAAAGAGACGCCGAGCTGGTCTTCGAGGGTCTTCACCTGGCGGCTGATCGCCGACTGGGTGACGAACAATTCGACCGCCGCCTTGGTGAAGCTCAGGTTGCGCGCGGAGGCCTCGAACCCCTTGAGCAGGTCGAGCGAAGGCAGGTCGTGAGCGCGCTTATGCATTCCGTTTACTCATGCAAGATGTGCGCAAAGATCGTTTGAGGCGACACGGGATATTCCGAATAATGCGCTCTGCGCCTGCACAATTTTTGACAAGGTCCGAGCCCGGACGAGCATGCGTTGAGCGCATTATGAAAGGAATGGCCATGAATCTCAAGTTCGATCGCGCCGATCTACTTCTCGAAGCGGGTCAAGTCGTCCGCCTTCACGATGCCATGGGCACGCAAGTGAAGTGCCTGCGCGGAGCGCTCTGGATCACGCAGCATGACGACAGGGACGACCACTTGATCGGTGCGGGCGACGCCTTGAGGCTCGACCGGCCCGGCCTGGTGCTCATTCATGCCGTTGAGTCCACCGAGGTCGTACTGTCCGAACCGGCGGCGCGTCCTTCCCTTTCCGGTCGGATAGCACGGGCGCTCGTCGCCGCATTGCGTGTTGCAGGAAGATGGATTGTCCGGCGCTTCGGACCCGAGGCAATCAACGACCGGCATTGGCGCGGCTGGTACGGAGCGCTGTGAAACTACTTCAATCAAGGAGAATCGATCATGCCACTCGTACGTATTTCCCTCATGAAAGGCCGGCCTGCCGGATTCGCGCAGAAAGCCGGACGCATCGTCTACGAATCGATGGTGGAAGCCATTCAGGTGCCAAAGGACGACCATTTTCAGGTGATCACCGAGCACGACAAGACCGGGCTCGTCTACGACCCGGACTATCTGGGGATTCACCGCAGCGACGGGATCCTGCTCATCCAGATCACCTTGAGTGAAGGCCGCAGCGTCGAGGCGAAGCAGGCCTTATACAAGCGCATCGCCGAACGCCTGAACGCCGAGCTCGGCGTGCGGACCGAAGACGTGTTCATCAACCTGGTAGAAGTGAAGAAGGAGAACTGGTCTTTCGGAAACGGCGTGGCGCAATACGTCGTGCAACGGCGCGAACCGGCTGCGTCGCTCAGCGCGTGAGATCGGAAGACCTGTCGATGTCGCGCAGCACCCCGGGGTCGTCCACTTCGTAGAGCGTCACCCAGTCGGGGTGCTGCGCGAGCAGTTCTTTTGCGCCCTGGTCGCCGTGCAGCGCGGAAAGCTCATCGAGGAAGCGCCGCGCAAAACCCACCGGATGCCCGCGCTCGCCGCGATAGGACGGCGCCGCGATCGCCGCGCCATCGGAAAGCGCCTTGGCGATGACGCGGGTCGTCTCCGGCCGAAGAAAGGGCATGTCGGCGAGCGCGACCACCCAGCCATGAGCGTCGGCCGCGGCGCGCACGCCTGCGGCGAGGCTCGTCCCCATGCCCTCGCCCGCGTTCTTGCACACGACCGTGTTACAGCCAGCGTCCCTCAGAAGCTTGCCGAGCCTTTGCGCGCGCGGCCTGAGCACCGCGATGGATTCGGGCAAGGCATCGAGCAGGTGTTTTGCGGCAGCGAGCCCGATCGGCATGCCGGCATCCGGCGTGCCCGGAGGCAAAGCGTGAAGCAGCTTGTTCGAGCCAAAGCGCCTGGCGGAACCGGCGGCGAGAAGAATGCCGCGGATGTTTGCAGCCATGAACTCCCCCTTGAAGGGGAGGGAGAATAACTAGTTTTGCGGAACCTCGCAGCCCGCCGAGACGTTCACCTTCGGCGGCTCGATGGTTTCCGGAATCTGTACGCCGCGGCGCACCGCGGTCATCTCGGCAAGAATGGCCACCGCGATTTCCGGCGGTGTCTTCGAGCCGATCTTCAGACCCACCGGACCGCGCAGGCGCGCGATCTCGGATGCGGCGAGGTCGAAATCCGCCAGACGCTTGCGCCGCACGTCGTTGTTCTTCTGCGAGCCGAGCGCGCCGACGTAGAACGCCGGCGACTTGAGCGCTTCCAGGAGCGCCGCGTCGTCGAGCTTGGGATCGTGCGTCACCGCGACCACCGCGCTGTGCGCATCGAGATTCATCGCCACGACCACGTCGTCAGGATAGCCGCGGTTGATCGGGACTTCCTTGAAGTCCCAGCCGTCGGCGTATTCGCCGCGCGGATCGCACACGGTCACGTGATAGTCGAGCGCCTGAGCCATCTGCGCGAGATAGCGTGTCACCTGCCCGGCTCCGATGATCAGGAGACGCCAGCGCGGACCGTGCACCGTCTTCAGCACCTTGCCGTCGAATTCGAGCAGGTCCGACCACTTGCCCGGCTCGATGCGCACCTTGCCGGTGTCCATGTCGAGAAAGCGCGCCGAAAGCTCGTGGCGCTCGATCACAGACAGCAGATCCTTGAGCTTCGATTCCGCAGTCACCGGCTCGAGCACGATCTGCAGCGTGCCGCCGCAAGGCAATCCGTAGCGCGTCGCCTGCTCCTGGGTGACGCCGTAGGTCGTGACCTCGGGCTTCGCCGCCGCCAGCGCCTGGCTTTTCACCTTGTCGATGAGATCGTCTTCGACACAGCCGCCCGAGACCGAGCCCATGACCTGGCCGTCGTCGCGGATAACGAGCATCGCGCCCACCGGACGCGGCGCCGAGCCCCAGGTGTGGACGACCGTGCCCAAGGTGGCGCGGTGACCCGACTCGGTCCATTTCAACGCACTGCGCACCACTTCCAGATCGACGCTATCCACGGGAATTCCTTGCCCAGAAAATATTGTTGAATCCTAACAAACGCTTGAACGCGACAGCGTAGACCTCTCTTATACTTGGGTCAAGCCGATGCGAATTCAAGCTTGTGGTTGATTGCAGCGCGTGCATGGTCTACGATTTCCCTCGACACACACCACGTCAAATCACGTCAAATCCTTGGAGAAGAAGAATCGCCGTGAAGGAATTTTTTGTCGAAGGAGTTCCGTATCTTGTTTGAACACCATCCAGGAATAAGTTCAACTTTCACCCAAGGAGTCGAATCATGACAGTCAAGGTCTCCCTGACCGTCAACGGCAAGCCGGCGAGCGCGGAAGTCGAAGAGCGCACGCTGCTCGTCAACTTCATCCGCGACAACCTGCGCCTCACCGGCACCCACGTCGGCTGCGACACGGCCCAGTGCGGCGCCTGCACCATTCACATGGACGGCCGCGCCGTGAAGTCCTGCAATATGCTCGCGATGCAGGCTGAGGGCGCCGACATCGTCACCATCGAAGGCATCGCCAAGGCGGACGGCACGCTGCACCCGATGCAGGAGGCCTTCCGCCAGCACCACGGCCTGCAGTGCGGCTTCTGCACTCCGGGCATGGTCATGAGCGCGATCGATCTGGTGAAGAACTTTCCGAACCCGACCGAGGAGCAGATCCGCGAGCAGCTCGACGGGAATCTGTGCCGTTGCACCGGCTATCACAATATCGTCAAGGCCATCAAAGCCGCGTCACAGCAGGCTGCCTAGGAGACGCGCATGTATTCATTCAGCTACCAAAAAGTCAAAACGGTCGCCGATGCAGCCAAGATGCTCGCAAAAGACGACGACGCCAAGCTGCTCGCCGGAGGCCAGAGCCTGATCGCGGCGATGAAGCTGCGCCTGGCGCATCCGTCGGAAGTCATCGACCTCGGCACGATCAAGGAGCTTTCCGGCATCAAAGCGGACGGCAAGGCGGTCGTCATCGGCGCGATGACCCGCCACGCCGAAGTCGCCGCTTCGGCGGCCGTGAAGAAGGCGATCCCTGCACTCGCCAGCCTCGCCGGAGTCATCGGCGACCGCATGGTGCGCAACATGGGCACGATCGGCGGCGCGCTCGCCAACAACGATCCTGCCGCCGACTATCCGGCGGCGGTGCTCGCCCTAGGCGCGACCGTCGTCACCAACACGCGCAAGATCGCGGCGGACGAATTCTTCAAGGGCATGTACGAGACCGCGCTCGGCCAGGGCGAGATCATCACCTCGGTGAGCTTCCCGGTGCCCAAGCGCGCCGCTTACATGAAGTTCAGGAACCCGGCCTCGCGCTACGCCATCGTCGGGGTGTTCGTCGCTGACTTCGGCTCGAGCGTGCGCGTCGCGGTGACGGGCGCGGCCGCGAGCGTATTCCGCGTGGCCTCGATGGAAAAGGCGCTCGCGGCGAAGTTCGCGCCCGAGTCGGTGGCGAACATCGCAATACCGGACAAAGGCCTCAACTCCGACCTGCACGCAAAAGCGGACTATCGCGCGCATCTGATTACCGTGATGGCCAAGCGCGCGGTGGAAACCGCCATGAAATAGAACATCCGGGAGTCCCCGGTTCCCGGGGCTCGCATGCCGCCCTCGCGGCGGCGTGAACGGTCGGGGATCAAATCTCCCGGACCCGATCTCGAGGGCAAATCGCCTCGAGGGGATCCCGACCGGCCCTCCCCCAACGCACTTGGGGGAGGGTTTTTTATATCTGTCACGGACACAGGCGCATCTCCTTCGAACCCCTGAATCAGCCCTTTTCTCCCGGGGAGGGTTTTTTGTCCGCCAGGCTGGCATAATCCGTGCGTGAGCACGTCGAACAGAACACAGAACCTGGCGAGGTCCAAGTTGTCCATCGAGTAGCAGCATGTACAAACCTTTCTTCCTGCAGCGCCTGCTCGGTTCCGCGCCACCCCGCCTGGGAATGCCGTCGCGCGCCGCCGTGCGCAGCGCCCGCCGCGTGGCGTCGATTTGCCACGCGCTCCTGTCCGAGCGCGGCGAGGTGTCGGGTGCATTCATCGCGCGCGAGGTTCTCACTGCATACCAGTCGCTGAGCGAGCCGGCGCTCGAAGTGTTTTTCACGTTCCTCGTCAAGGAGTTCTCCCTCGATCCGGAGGTAGTCGGCCGTGCCGCCGATGCCTACCGCAAGGAGCCGTCCCCCGGAAATCTCGTGCGCCTGCAGCGGGCGGTGGAATCGCCAAGCCAGGAACTCTTTCGACGCCTCAACATGGCGCCCGGCGGGGTCGGCGCGCTCTTGGAGATGCGGCGCCGGTTGCTGCGGGGCCTCAGCGAGCATCCGCATTGGACCGGCATCGAGACCGACCTCGCCCACTTGTTCCGTTCCTGGTTCAACCGGGGATTTCTGGTCCTGCAGCGCATCGACTGGCGCACTTCCGCCCTGGTGCTGGAGAAACTGATCCAGTACGAAGCCGTGCACGAGATTCAGGGCTGGCACGACCTGCGCCGCCGGCTTCAGGCCGACCGCCGCTGCTACGCGTTTTTCCATCCGACGCTGCCCGACGAGCCGGTGATCTTCATCGAGGTGGCGCTCGCCCGCGGCATGAGCGCCAAGGTGCAGCCGCTGCTCGCCCTCGACTCCCCGGTGGTCGACCCCGCTTCGGCCGACTGCGCGATCTTCTACTCGATCACGAATCCCCAGGAAGGGCTTCGCGGCATTTCTTTCGGCAATCTTCTCATCAAGCAGGTCGCCGAGGATCTCGGCCGCGAGTTTCCGCGCCTGAAGACCTTCGCCACGCTCTCGCCGATCCCGGGTTTCCGAAAATGGCTGGCCGGAGGAACGGGATTGCGGGAAGGCGATCCGCGGCATGCGGAGCTCGCCGTCCTGCTCGCCAAGCTCGACGTACAGGACTGGTTCAAAGACAAGACGCGCGCCGCGGAGATCCTGAAACAGCTGAGCCGTCTTTGCGCCTACTACCTTCTCTACGCCAAGCAGGAGGACGAGCCGCTGGATCCGGTGGCGCGGTTTCACCTCGGCAACGGCGCGCGCCTGGAGCGCCTCAACTGGCTCGGCGACATCTCGGCCATGGGGATGCGCCGCTCGGGGGGACTCATGGTGAACTACGTTTACCGCCTCGACGACGTGGAACGCAACCACGAAGCCTACGCCAGGGAACATCGCATCATCGCCTCGCGCCGCTTCGCCGTGCTGGCGAAGGATTCGCTGCTCATGCGCGGCGGCGCGTCCAGGCGCACCGTCACCGCCTAATGCAAATGCACTC
>Ga0193726_1001321_pt1 | contig 19954 bp, 19 predicted proteins | sample H2c1metaG_FD_144928 | JGI IMG/M metagenome (GOLD analysis project Ga0193726, IMG submission 144928) | Soil microbial communities from a riparian zone of the East river system, Colorado, United States - H2c1 | ecosystem: Environmental > Terrestrial > Soil > Riparian zone | place: USA: East River... | reverse complement strand
GTCGCCGGCGCGGATAAATTGCTCAAGCTCACCGTGGACATCGGAACAGAAGTTCGCCAGATCGTCGCCGGAATTGCCACTGCGTACGAGCCGGAGAAACTTATCGGACTGAAAGTAGTTGTCGTCGTGAATCTTGCTCCGCGAAAATTGCGCGGCGTGGAATCCAACGGAATGATTTTGGCGGCGTCGATTGGACCAGATAATCGCCCGATCCTCGCAGGATTCGCGGAAGACGTTCCTGCGGGAACGCGATTGAAGTAGTTGCGGAATCTAGCACGTAAATAAAAAATGGAACTCACAGACTCCCACGCGCACTTGGACTTTCCGCAGTTCGATGGAGATCGCGCGGCGGTAATCGAACGCGCCCGCGCCGCAGGCATCGTCGCGCTGCTCGCGATCGGGACTGGACCCGGCCCGGAAAAGCTGGACGCCGCGCTTCCCTTCGCCGAACAGCACAATTGGATCTGGGCCACCATCGGGATTCATCCACACGAGGCCGCACAGGTTACCGACGCGCACATGGCCACTCTCGAAAGTTTGGCGAAGCATCCGCGTGTAATCGCCTGGGGCGAAATTGGACTCGACTATCATTACGATTTTTCGCCGCGCGAAATTCAGCACGTTGTTTTTCGCAGACAGCTTGCGCTCGCACGCGAAGCCGAATTGCCTGTCGTGATTCATTGCCGCGAAGCATGGACGGATTGTCTCGCCATCCTGCAAACGGATTGGCGTAGTTCCGGCCTCGGTGGAATTTTTCATTGTTTCACCGGCACACTTGAAGAAGCGCGCGAAGGTCTGGACATGGGCTTCATGATTTCCTTCGCCGGAAACAGCACTTATCCCAAGGCGCAGAATCTTCGCGACGTCGCCCGCGACGTTCCGATGGAATCTGTGCTGATCGAAACAGACTCGCCTTACCTCGCGCCGCAGAGTCATCGTGGGCGGCGAAATGAGCCTGCATATGTCGCAGAGGTGGCGCAGACGCTTGCGAGTGTGAGAAACTTAGCCGCCGAAGATGTGGCGTCAATTACGAGTGCAAATTTTCGGCGATTTTTTGAACTAGACACAACGAGTAAGCGATGAGCGCAACCGGGCAAGCCCGCACCACAGGGAGACAAGCCATTCCGCTGCTGATGGCAAAAGAGATTTTCGATCTCGTCCGCGACGACCTCGCAAAGGTCGAGCAGGAGCTTGCCGTGCAAAGCGGCTCCGCGTTCGAGCCTGTCGCGGAAATCGGCAGCTATTTGCTGGGTGGCGGGGGCAAGCGCCTGCGTCCCGCCCTGCTTCTTCTTGCCGCCGGATACTCAAATTATCAAGGCACCGCGGCAATTCGCCTCGGCGCAGTCGTCGAACTAATTCACAGTGCCACCCTTATCCATGATGATGTGATCGACGGCGCGCAACTTCGCCGCGGACGTCCTTCTTCAAACGCGCGCTGGGGTAATCACATGAGCGTCCTCGCCGGCGACTGGCTTTACATGCAGGCATTCCAAATGGCGCTGACCGAAAGAAATTTTCGCGTGCTGGATTTGCTCATTGAGCTGACCCAGAACATGGTCGAAGGCGAGTTGCTGCAACTCACTCACATCGGCCGCATGGACTTAACAGAACAGGAAGCGCTCGAACTTTCCACGCGAAAAACCGCGTGTCTTTTTTCTGGATGCGCGCGCCTTGGTGCGGTTCTTGGTCAGCAGGACGATTTGACGGAACAGTCGCTCGCCGAATATGGCCACTATTCAGGACTCGCCTTCCAGTTGGTCGATGATCTTCTCGACTTCACTGCATCGCCCGCGCAACTTGGCAAGCCGGTGCTCAGCGATTTGAAAGAAGGAAAGGTAACGCTGCCGCTGATTTACGCACTGGAAGCCGATGGCGCCGCGGGCCGCAAATTAGTTTCAACCGTCCTCGAAGAGAAAGATTTTCGCACCGTGCGCCCGGAACAAATCACCGACCTCGTCCAGGAAACCGGCGCGCTCGATCGCGCGCGCGCCCTAGCTCACGAATTTGCGGAGCGCGCAAAAACATCGCTGAACGGCGGCGCCAACACGGAGTACGGCCGCGCCTTAATGAGCGTTCCTGATTTCATTCTCGCGCGCGATTCGTAGATTTTGTAACGTGCGCGCCAAGCGCAATTCCCGATGCTGCCTTTCAAGCTCGTCTATCACGAAGAATACGACCTGCACCTCGGATCGCACGTTTTCCCATCGCAAAAATATCGTCTCGTGCGCGAAGCACTCATCAAAGAAAATATCGCCTCGCCCGAAGATTTCCTGAAGCCGGAACTTGCCGCCGATGCCGACGTTCTCCGCGTCCATACCACCGATTACATTCACCGAATAAAATCGCACACGCTCACCGCATCCGAACAAATGCTTCTGGAAATTCCGGCCGGCCCTGAAACCGTTCGAGCATTCTGGCTAGCTGCGGGCGGAAGTATTTGGGCGGGTCAACATGCAATGAAGGACGGCTTTGCCGCGAACATTGGCGGCGGATTCCATCATTCCTATCCCGGCCATGGCGAGGGCTTTTGCATGATTCATGACGTCGCCATCGCCATCGGCCGTCTGCAGGTCGACGGCACAATCAGCAAAGCAATGGTCGTCGACACGGATGTTCATCACGGAAACGGCACCGCCGCAATCTTTGCGAAGGATGAATCCGTCTTCACGCTTTCCATCCATCAACTAAATAATTATCCAGCGCGGAAGCCGCCATCCAATATCGATCTAAACCTACCCGATCGAATCGGCGACGAAGATTATTTGAATATTCTCGACGAGGGAATTTTCAAAGCGCTAAACGAATTTCAGCCGGACCTAATTTTCTACGTCGCCGGCGCGGATCCGTATCAAGAAGACCAGCTAGGCGGCCTATCGCTAACAATCGAAGGATTACGCGAGCGCGACCGTCTCGTTTTCCGTCACGCTCGCCAAAAGAACATTTCCGTGGCAATCACACAAGCCGGAGGGTACGCGCGCAACGTCGCTGACACCGTAAAAATTCACGTCAACACGATCGTCGCAGCCCGTGACGCGCTTCAACGCCGGTAAAATTTATTTCTCCGTAAAATTCATCGCCAAATCAATCAATGTACGCACCGCCACGCCGGTTGCGCCCTTCGGCATCCACGGCTTCGTATCGTCGTACCACGCCGTTCCCGCGATATCCAAATGCACCCAGGGTACATCGTCCACAAATTCGCGGATAAACATCGCGCCGGTAATCGAGCCGCCGCCCTTTCCGTTGCTGATGTTCTGAATATCTGCGTAAGTTCCCTTCACCATGTCGCGATACTCGTCGTCCATCGGCATCGGCCACATTTTTTCGCCGGCAGCCTTCGCGCTTGCCAGCAATTTATCAGTGAACGCCTGATTCGTCCCGAACACTCCGGAATTAACTCCCGCCAACGCGACAACAATCGCGCCAGTCAGCGTCGCCGCGTCCACTAAATGGGTGCAGCCCAAACTCCGCGCGTAAGTAATTCCGTCTGCCAGAATCAATCGCCCCTCCGCGTCGGTATTCAGCACTTCAATGCTTTTGCCGGACATCGCAATCTGAATATCTCCAGGCTTCTGCGCTGTTCCGCCCGGCATATTTTCCGTCGCGGGAATAATCGCAATCACTTTCACGGAAGGCTTCAACTTCGCCAGCGCGCGCATCACGCCAATCATCGCCGCACCGCCGCACATATCGAACTTCATCTTGTCCATGTCCGCCGCAGGCTTAATCGAAATTCCGCCGGTATCAAACGTCACAGCTTTTCCGACAAATCCCAGTACGGGCGAATTCGGCGCAGGATTGGCAGGCGTATACGTAATCGCAATCACACGCGGCGGCTCCGGACCTCCCTGCGCCACTGAAAGCAACGCGCCCATTTTCAGTTCCTTGATGCGCTTCTCGTCCAAAATCTCGCACGCCAATCCCTGTTCACGCGCCATTTCCGCCGCACGTTCCGCCAATACTTTCGGAGTCATAATATTCGACGGCTCATTGGCCAGTTCGCGCGTAAAATTCTGCGACTCCGCGATAATCGTTCCACGCTCGATAGCTTTATCCGCGCCGGATGCGGCATCCCACCCCACAAGTGAAGTCCGCTCAATCGGCTCACTTTTCTTCTTACCAGTCTTATATTTGTCGCCCTCGAAATCCGCCAGCAACAACCCTTCCGTCACAGACTGCGCCGCCACCGCATTCGCATCATTCTCCCGCGCCAAAAACGCAATCCGCTTTACTCCGCGCGATTTCAAATAACGCAGCGCCGCTCCAGCCAATTTCCTTAGCTCGCCAGAATTGAATTTCTCTTTCTTCCCCGCGCCCACCACCAATAGCCGTTCCGCCTTCAGTCCAGCAGGAGCGTGAATCAGCGTCATCTCCAGCGCCTTGCCGGTAAGCTCACCACCGGTCGCAAGCCGCTTCAGCAATCCACCACTCGCCTGATCAATTTCAGCCACGCGTCCGCTAATCGAATCTTCGTCAAATAATTTACAAATCAGTGCCTGCGCTTCAATTGCACTTACCGGTCTCGACTCGGAAATTATTTTCATGGCCTTTGATTAACGCCTCCGGGATTTATAAATTGCGTCCTTCACTTCTCGATCTGCATCCTTCTTGCGCTCATCCGCGCGACGGTCCCAATCCTTCTTGCCGCGCGCCAACGCCAAATCAACCTTCGCAATTCCATTCCGAAAAAATATTCGCGTGGCAATCAGCGTCAAACCCTTCACCTGCGTCTTCGCAAATATTTTACGGATTTCCTGCTTATGCATCAAAAGTTTGCGCGAACCCAGCGGAGAATGATTCCACGGCCCGCCCGCGTTGTATTCCGAAATATGACAATTCTCCAGCCACAACTCGCCTTTGCGAACCTGCGCATAGGCCTCGCGAATATTGGCCTTACCCTCGCGCAAAGCCTTCACTTCGGTGCCGCGAAGCACCATCCCCGCCTCAAATCGCTCCAGAAGCTCGTAGTGATAGTTCGCAGCGCGGTTCTGAGCCACCATCTGCTCGGCAATGCGCTCTTTGGCTTTACCGGAAGTCTTGGCAGCCTGTTTTTTTTGAGGTTTCTGCGGCACGCCTAACTATCTTATCCACCGATGTTAACTATATGCAAGCCGACATCCACACGCCTTGTTGGTGCATCTTACCAACGGATGCTAAACTAACCCCTGGAGTTGGCGTCTATCCACTATGAACAATCGCCGTCTAGTAGTACTAGCCCTCGGATGTTTGGCTATCTTCCTTTCGGGATGCCCGAAGAGCAGTCAGGAAGCAAAGCAAGGACTTAAGGCCGAGGAACTACAGGATTACGACACCGCGCTGCTCTATTACCAACGGGCTTTGCGTGAGGATCCTACCAATACGGAATATAAGCTGAAGGCGGCGCGACTGCGCTTTGAAGCGGCGAACTACCACCTTTCACAGGGCGAAAAATTGCGCGACAAGGGAGACCTGGCCTTGGCGCTGGCTGAATTCCAGAAGGCCGCCACGATCGATCCCGCCAACACGCAAGCCGAGCAGGAAGTCCAACACGTTCTCGCAGCACTCGCGGCGCGCGCGGCTGCTGAAAATCCCGCTGCTCCGCCGGTTCCAAGCGGCCCGGTAATGATGGAAGGCCCTCCGGCACTGAAGCCGCTCTCGAAGGCCAACATTCCAAATTTGAAGATGACCAATGATTCCAAAATTGTGTTCCAGACAATCGCGAATCTCGCCGACCTGACCGTCGTGTTCGACCCGGAATTTCAAGGCAAGCGAATTCCCTTCGAAGCGCGAAATCTAACTCTGCAAGAAGCGCTGGACATTGCCGCGCTGCAATCAAAAGCGTTCTGGAAGCCCTTGACGGGGAATATTATTTTCGTGGCCAGCGGCGATCCCGCCAAGCGCAAAGAATATGAAGAAGAAATTGTCCGCGTTTTTTATCTCACGAATATCACCGCGGATAAGGACTTAACCGAAATCGTCACCGCCATCCGCAACATGTTCACGCCGGCGCTCTCTAAGATGAACGTCATCACCGCGCAGAACGCCATCGTAGTCCGTGACACTCCGGACAAAGTAATGCTCGTCGGCAAATTAATCAACGCTCTCGACAAAGCGAAGTCTGAAGTGGTTGTCGAGGTTTCCATCGCCGAAGTGAATCTTGATAACCAGACGACGCTCGGCATAACTCCAAGCACCAGCATTTCCGCCACTTTTCAAGGTTCCGCTACCGCGACGAGCACCTCAACGTCCGCCGCGGTTGTTGCTTTGAATATGCTGAAACACATCTCCACCGCCGACTACAACATCAATTTACCGGGCGCCACAGCTACGGCCCTGCTCAGCAACAACAATACGAAAATTTTGCAGAACCCCGAAATTCGCGCTGTGGACGGCCAAAAAGCCAGCCTGAAAATCGGCGATCGCGTACCAGTCGCCACCGGAAGTTTCCAGGCAGGCGTTGGCGCAGGCCTCGGCACGGCCGGCAGCTCAGTCGTTAGCCCGCTGGTGAACACGCAGTTCCAATATCAGGACGTCGGCGTCAACATCGACATCACGCCCCGCATTCTTCCCGACCGCGACGTTGCAATGCACATCAAGATTGAAGTTTCAGCCGTCACCAGCAACGTAAACATCGGCGGCATCAATCAGCCCGTAATTAGCCAGCGCGTTATCGAACATGACGTGCGCTTGCGCGACGGCGAAGTGAACGTGCTCGGCGGATTAATTCAGCGCACCGACACTACCAGCGTCAGCGGCTGGCCGGGTCTCGCGAAAATTCCCATCATGCGCTACCTGTTCTCTACCGACTCAGTCGAGCACAAGAACGACGAAATTCTCATCGTGCTGACTCCCCGCGTCGTGCGCATGCCAAACATCACCGCCGAAAATTTGCGCAGCATCGCAACCGGCACCGATCAGAACCCGCAAATTCATTTTGTTGAAGATGCAGCAACCGCGCCCGTAGTTCCCGCAGCAGCACCCGCACAACCTCAACCAAAGCAACCAGCAACGACGCAGGGCGTTGCAGTAGTCGGAACGGTACCGACGCCAGCAACAACCGTAGCGCCGGTAACTCCAGCTACACCGGGCGGTCCAGCAACTCTACGATTTGAGCCAAGCACAATTCCGATGAAAGTCGGCGACACCACCACCGTCGGCATCGTGGTCGAAAACGTAAAAGATCTTTCGTCGATTCCTCTTCTGCTCCAATACAACCCCGCTGTAATTTCAGTGGAAGAAGTTCGTCACGGAGGATTCCTTTCCGCTGACTCGCAAGCCGCCATCGTGCAGCAACCGAATCAAGCGCACGGTCAGGAAATTATTTCCGTCACGCGAACTCCGAACTCAGCCGGCATCAGCGGCACAGGCACCGTGGTAGCCATCGTAATCAAGGCGCTAGCCCCGGGCAATTCGCAGCTCTCGATCGTTCAAGTAAACGCGAGAGACTCACAACAACACCCAATTCAACTCGTAACCGTCGAAGGCGCCGTAAAGGTGCAGTAGGTAAAAGTTTTAAAGGTTTAGTTGAGAAAGCAATCCATGCAGCGACCTCGCAAACATTTATCTTCCAGCGCCGGGATGACCTTGCTGGAATTGATCATTGCCACTGCGATTCTCGTGGTCCTCGCGTCAGCAGCTATGCCCCTTGCGCGGATGACCGTACAGCGCGACCGTGAAGCCGAATTGCATCGCGTTCTCCGCGAAATGCGCAACTCTATCGACCGTTACAAGGACGACGCCGACAATCATTTGATCGTCACCGAGCAAGGCTCGGAAAATTATCCGCCCGATCTCGATACTCTAGTCAAGGGCGTACAGGTTGGCGCGCACACAACAGGCACAGGCGCTCCGGGCGCAACCGCATCGCAGCAGCAACAACTCGTGCGCTACCTGCGAAAGGTTCCCACGGATCCGATGACAGGCCGCGCCGAATGGGGCATGCGTTCTGTCTCAGATGATCCCACCTCAACTTCATGGGGCGGGAAAAATGTTTTCGAGGTGTATTCGCTTTCGACAGGCGTAGCAATGGATGGCACAAAATATGCTGACTGGTAGAAAATTTTCCGCGATCACAAAACTCGCGAACTCGCGCGTCGTTCCAGGTGCCGCAAATTGCGATCTATCGAAACGCGATCTACGTCAACGCGCACGCATGCGCGGATTCACCATGCTCGAGCTGATGGTCGTAATGGCCATCATTCTAATTCTCCTCGGCATGGCTGCCGGAAGATATCAGCGCTCGATCCAACGCTCACGCGAAGCCGTACTAAAACAAGATTTGCACGTGATGCGTGACGCGATCCAACAATTCACTTTAGACAAACTAGCCGCGCCACAATCGTTGGACGATCTAGTAAGCGCCGGCTACATGCGCCAAGTTCCCACCGACCCCATCACTCAGGCACGCGACTGGACAACCGTAACCGAAGACATTCTGCTCAGCCCGGAACAAACAACAGTCGGAATTTCGGACGTCCATTCCGCATCGCCCGAAACTTCCCCATTTGAAAATACCGCCTACAGTTCCTGGTAATTTTCCTCGCTCAAATTCCAAAATTTGACGCACACCAACCATTCCGCTATCATTCTTTTGCGGGGTGGAGCAGCCTGGTAGCTCGTCGGGCTCATAACCCGAAGGTCGTTGGTTCAAATCCAACCCCCGCAACCATATCTTCTTAGTTAGCAAGGGCTTGTAGCGCACACCACTTCGAGCCCTTCTTCCGTTTGGGAAAGACTTGGGAAAGAAATCACTTTTCCTTTATCTTTTTCAGGCCATCCGGTCCCGAAAAACTCTCCCAACTTCTCCGCCGCCTCACGTTCGTCCTGAGTGAACGTGTGCGTGTAACTCTCGGTTACATTGTTCCCACTGTGGCCGAGACGTTGCTTGCGGATCTGCTGCTGGATAGAGAGTGAATCCATTGCGGTGGCGTTTGCGTGGCGGAATGAATGCAGCCCGACAGAAGCCGCACGTTTTTCGCTCCGCGTTGCCTGCTCAATGGTTCTGTCCTTGCCGATAATTCGTGCAAGGATTTTCGGGTCAATCTTCGGAATTCCAAGACGCTCCAGCGTGACGTTCAATTTTCTTTCAAGAACGTTACTCGCGTCCCACGGATGACCAGTAGAAGATTGGAACAAGTAGCCGTCAGCTCGCCCGGCCAAATATTCCGTGATGACTGCCCCAAGCCGAGACGAAATACAGATCGTACGGAATCCGGCTTCGGTCTTTGGATTGTTTTCAGTGTTGCCCCAAATGGCTTTGCTGATTTCAATTGAACACTTCTCGGCATCAAAATCACCCGCTCGCAACGCGATCATCTCTCCGGCCCGCATTCCCGTTTCAACGGCAAGCCAGAAAAAAACTTGATTCGCGCCTTGGGTGTTGGCCAGGATTCGTTTCACTTCCTCTAGTGTATAGCACCGCATCCTTAGCTTGCGGCCCTTTGGAAGTTCCACGCGTAGATCCCCGGTCACGTAATTCCAAGCGACGGCTGAGTTCCACATGATTCGAAGCGTCGTCCAGATGTTCTTCACCGTCTTCGCACTTCCCTTTCCAATCTGACGGTTCAGAAACGATTGCACGCGCTCTGAATCAATATCTCCTATCGACAGCTTTCCGAATGCCGGTAGAAGAATATTGTTGATGTGGCTTTTTAGCGTTGCGTTGGTTGATGCCTTCTTGTGGATGAGAATTTCCGACTGCCAGCGTTCCACGAAAAGTGCGAACGGTGTAGCTCCCTTGCCCATCGTCGCGCTTTTCACAGCCAACGGCTGGTAGTTGTTGGCCTTATCCACGTAATTTCGAAGTGCTCGCTTCGCCAAAGGCTTTGTGTATAACCGGGCTTCGCCAATCCGTACGTTGCGGTGTACCCGCACTGTACCCGATTGGTTTTCCACGGATTCCACGTATCGCCCCCACCAAGCATCCGGCAAAGTTTTGCTCTTCCTCACGTACACACTGCCTTCCTGCCACCGCCTTCTTGACACAGACCACGCTCCTTCTGTGGCCCGCTGATTCTGTGCGGTGACAACGTTACCAGAATTAACTTGGGAAATGGAAGAAGGCGATTTTTGTTTTGAATCGACGGAACGCAGTTTTCTCGCTCGGCGCGAAGTGGCGTCGCATTGCCGTGTCGGTGGTGGGAAGGGTTCAGACATTATCTAGTGTCCGGGCTCATGACTGGTTCCGCTTCTTGCGGGAGATTCGTTTGCAGTAGCAGATGTCGAATGATTGAGATCGGCTTGTGCTTTAGTGACCGTGCGGCGAGCATAGTCCTCGGGATCGTGTTTCTCGTTAGTACGAAACTCCGAGATTTCGCGAATGATTTTTTCCGGGTCGTCGCCGCGAGCGAGAGCGCGTTTGGCATAGGCCCAATCGTGCTCGGACTGGCTCTTGTGTCCGGGCGTCTCGCTGCGGGTAGATTCTTGGTGAGCTTCGCCGAAGTGACGTGGCGTCTCGGGTGAATCGTGCTGAATCACGAAATCGCGTGGGCCATACATGCGATCCGATTCTTGAACCACTTGAACGATAAACTGGTATTCGTATTTTCGGTTGACGAAACCGGGAAGACGAAGCACACGCGCGGAGTCGGTTGCTGCTGGATCGCCGCCGAAGTGGTTCGCCATTTTGTAAAGCAGGGATTCCGCTTGGTCCTGGGCAATCCCCTCCACTTTCCAAATAACTTGATGTTTTCCTGGCGATGTGTCCAAGACAAAGTTCGGTGCAGGAATTTCGGTGGAATTGCGAATTGCTTCAAGCACCTGACTACCATCTTTGTCGAGGTCGAGGTAGAGATGCCGAATTTCCCGGATGTTGGCCTTCGTCCGGTTGTAAGCGCCGTCGTTGATCGGATTCATTCCCAAGTAAATATCCGCGCCCGCAAAGTTTTCATAACGGAGCCATGATTGAAACTCTCGGCTCGCGGCGGTTTCCGCCGTGGTGATTCGCTGTACGGTCTGTCTTATCGTGCGATTTCGTACGAGCACTGCGACGTTGTCTCGTGCCTCAAAAAGTGCAAGGACATACTCCGGCGCAGATAGCGATTTGCGCGTGAATTTTGGTTCGACCGTCATCGCTCGTCTCGTTTGTCGAGGTATGCAACTTCCAAATCGTAAACGTCCGCGTCGGCGTCGTAGTGGTTGATTTCGAGGACTTCGGAGATGAAGCGAAGTCCTCGCCGGCGCTCAAGTTGAACTACGACGTTGAGGGAATCCCCGATATTGGTTTTGATTGCGCGGTACGGTAATTCAATTCCGCTTTGGAGGACGCAGCTTGTGAATCGGGATAGTCCTTGCTTGGCAGAATTCGCATGAATTGTTGAGAGCGTTCCAGAGTGTCCGGTATTTAATAATTGAAGTAAGTCGAATGCCTCGCCGCCACGGATCTCGCCGAGGATGATGCGGTCGGGCCGATGGCGAAGAGAAGCTTTCAATAGGTCGCGAATCGTTACTGCTGGTAAGCCGTGTTGCGCTTGTCGCGCCTCGAATCGAACTAGGTTCGGCTGAGCGAGTTGAATCTCAGCCGTGTCTTCGATAAGCAGGATTCGCTCGTCATCCCCGATGAACTTTCCGAGAATATTTACGATGGTCGTTTTTCCAGTTCCAGTACCGCCACTGATGAGGATGTTTTTTCGTGCTCGGACGTAGCCTTCGAGATGTCTGGCGACGTTCTCATCGAGAGTGCCCGTGCGAATCAAGTCTTCAATATTGAAGCGGCGAGCGGTGAACTTGCGAATGGTGAGTGTGACTCCTCCAAGACTGCACGGTGGGATGACGACAGCAACGCGGCTTCCGTCTGGAAAACGCGAATCGAGAATTGGTTTTTCCTCGGAGATGTCGCTGCCGAGACGCCGAGCGATATTCTTCACTGCAACCGTGAGTGATTGTTCGGTGAGATGAATGTCTGGGACTTCTTCGAGCACGCCTGCCCGCTCGATGAATACATGGCCCGCGCCGTTCACCATGATCTCGCTGACAGAGTCGTCGAGAATCAGCGGTTCAAGCGGCCGGAGGAACGGGAGGATGGTTTCAAATCCGAGCATCAGAGTTCTCCGTCCGCGACCTGTCGAAAGTAGGATTTGTTCGGGTCGTTGTAATAAGGCTTGAGGTAGCAAAACATCGGCGGCATGGGATTCAGGCCGTCGTAGGCGACGATCACCGACTGCGCATTGCGCAACTCGGTGAAGGTCTTCATATCGAAGCGGTAATCGCTTTGCGTGTTGTAGCTCTTCGAGGCGGTGATATTGGCCTTCTGCGAGCTTGCCTTTCCGGTGAGCAGGCTCACTCGCGCGTCATGGCCGCTTTCCGAGAGGTTGTAACTAACCTTGAGTTGGTCTTCCCGTCCGCATAACTCTGCAGCTGCCCGCGCGGAGAAATCATCGGAAAGCGCGAGGAAAATCTTCGTGCGAAAAGTTTGCAACAACGTGCGCCAAGTGTCGCCGGGAAGTGCTGATTTGAGCGAGCTGATGCTCTGCGTCGCGATGATGGGAATGCACTTGGGCTGGCGCGAGAGACTAAAAAATTTCTCATCGCCGGTGGGGTCGCTCTCGCCCACAGTGGCGAAGTGTTGGTACTCATCGCAGAGGAAAAGTACTTGCCGAAAATACTGCTCAGGATGGGCCTCGATTTTCGGGACGCGGTTCAAGACGGCGCGCTCGAAATCGAGCTTCATCATAATGCCCAGAGCTTTCGCGATTCCTGGGTTCATGCCAATGGGAAAGTTGAGAGCACAGACCTTACCGTTTTCGATGAGCCAGGAAAACGATGGGACCGGCTTGCCATACATATTATTAATGTTCTTCGCCGGGTCGTAACACTCCTTTTTCGGGCAGAAGATTTTCTTCACGCGAGGATTCGAGTCGAACAACGAAAGAAAAACCGAAATGCCCTCGACAATTGACGTTCGGAGCTTGGGTTCGATGCGGCTCCAGTCGTCGTTGTACCACCGTTTGACGGCCTCCAGTTTTTCGAGCTTGTCGGAATCGGCTTGTGCGGGGTTGAGAACAGTCTTGGCTTCGGACGCGATTCCCTTGGTTTGCAGCGTCTCGCGGAGTTCGACGGTAGCCGGGGCGAGATACCGATCTTCTTTCAGATCGTGAATGAATCCAAGTCCCACGAGATCCGCCGCGCGTTCTCCATAGACATCCGGTTTGATGGCAATGTAATGATGGCCCATTAGGATCTCTTCGGCCTCGGCAATCCGCGCTTCGAGTGTGGGTGGTGAGATGGCGCACTGGTAGACATCGAAGAGCGTTACGTAGTCGTAAGCGACCTTATGAAGAAGGATGAGAAAGTTCACGAGGTTGGTGTAGGCCTGCTGCCAGAATGGTTCTTTGCCACGGCCAAAAAGATTATTCAAAAGCGCGGCGATGCTGTAAGCCAATTCGTACGCGTCGAGATCGCTCTGGAGCGGGTTGTAGCGGTACTCGGAATCGAGACTGACTTCGATATAATCTTCCACCCTCCCGTGGCGGTCGAGAATGTCTTTCACTTTATGGCAGAAGTCGCCTTTGACTTCTAGGATCAGTCCGCCGATTCGTTTGTCTTTCTCGCTGGCTTTGTAAGCAAGAACCTGCTCGGCAAACGGATACATGCAGCAACTGGTTTTGCCCGTGCCGATGGCTCCGAAAATCGCGATTCCCGTGAACATTCCGCGCTCAGGAATCGCGAGCCATCGGGGAGTTTCTGAAGGCACGGATTTGCGTGGGTTGTGGACTTCGCCGACGACGAGGAAAAGGTCGTCTCTCTTGCCGGGGGCTGGGTAGCTCGGAAGGCGTCCCGGTGAGACGCGTCCGCGTACTTTTAAGGCGAAGATATAGACGCCCGAAAGCAGCGTCGAAAAAGCCACGTAAGGCGTCGTGAAAAGAATGATGTTGTAGAGGTACTTGAAGCTAAGAAAAGCATGGGGAGCACGGATGGAGATGACGTGCAGGAAGAGCCGGTCTTCCGGGAACGGATGCGCGTAATAAAGGAAGGTGCCAGCCCCTATCGCAAGCAGCGCCGCAACGAAGCCGCGCGAATGAAGAATCCTTTGCAACATTTCCTTGTGCTCCTCTGTCTGCGGTCTATGACTTGCCCGTACTGGCTGGTGAGGTGTGCCGATCTGCGCGCCACATGCGATAGTCCGGGTCACGCCAAAGAACTTTCTTTAGAGCGGCATTGACAACGTGATCGACGGTGCTCTCGATGAACCTGGCATAGTCTTCGAGAAGCTCGTTCACGGGTTCTTCAAGTTTGATTTCGCGGGCTTTGATTGCGGGTGCTTTCTTGATGACTGACATGGCGTTCCTCCTTCGGTGATTTGTGTTTCTAAGTCTTGCGACTACCGTGGAAAAAAAGTCAGGCAGAGAAGTTTGTGCCGAAGGACGGGAGCGATCCCACGGGATTTTTGGGCGGCTGAAAGCCCAAAAAGTGGGGTCGCTCCCGTCCGAATTGACTTTTTTTCCACGGCTTGTTTTGTGCTTCGCATGTTTCTATGTCTTTCGTCTTCAGCGGCTTGGGTCTGCACTAGGGTGAAGAAGTCGTCAGTTAAAAAAGTGCAGCGTGAAGTTCTTACCCTCTTCACCTGTTCTGATGGGCGCCGCCGTCAGTTGAAGTACTGCTTTGCAGTAAGTAGGTGTCAAAACCCACCGATCTCTTTCGATCATTGAGAACGAACTGTTGCCGGATCGCGGACTCAGCGATGCGTTCATTCTTCCATCCCCGATACAGTCCCTCGAACCGATCACCGCTAAAGCGTTTCCGAGCTTCATTGCGAAAAATCAGGTCTGCATCGGTCACTGCGGAGTACCGCTTTTCATCCCATGCACGGCGTACGCGGAAGTAACGGATCAGATCGCCCGCGATGTCGGATTCGAGCGGAATTTTCACAAGCGAATTGAAGATTTCCGTTGCCTTCTCGAACCAGGAATTTGTCCGTGAAACGTACAGGAATCGAAAGTCAGAAAGCTGGCGGAAGAGCGGCAAGTATGTTTCCAGATGTTGGACAAAATCGGCGAACGCTGCCTGCCCTTCCTTAACATAGGTGAACGTCACCACAGGGGAGAGAGAAGACAGCTCGGACCCGGCGAACATTGGAAATTTGTCGACGAAGTATCGAACCGTCGGGCGTGACCCTGGACGACCAACGTAGAGCCGGGCGGGAAGAACGTGTCTGTCGATGCCCAGAGTGCCGCAGAAAAAGCGTACCTTTTCCGCTTCTGTTTCGAGGTACGAACAGGTCTGGTTCTCCAGAACAAAATCGAGAATGGCAACGCGCTTCCGAATGAATTCGATTTCATGGTCTCGACGGTTGCGAATATTCTCGCGTTCGATCTGACAGTAGAGCCGTCGTGAGAAGAGGTGGCAGATTACGCCGCTCTTCGGAAAGCGATCGATGCGGGCATGATTGTACTCCTCGAGTTTGTGCCAGAACATTGTCGTCCGCTTCCCCCAATGAGCGCCCGTAAAAGCGAGGAATTGGCGCGCCACGAAGTATCCCGAATGCGTTGCTACGATATAGAGGAAGCGTGCTTCTTCTTCGGTGTATCCGAAGGCTTTCAAAGCGTCGAGATGGGCTGCGGCGATGTTCATAGCGTCAGGATTTCTCCAGTGATGTCGTGGTTGTCCAGAACGCGGCGCAAACGGGGCGCGTCTTCCACTTGGCTGTAGAAGGAAAAACCGGCTTTTGCTTTCTCGGCAAGACCCTGTGGGCGATAGTGCTGGGTCGCGAGTTCCAAATCTTTCTGCCGCAGTTCAAGGTCGGCAGTCTCGTACTCGATGCGCATGTCAGGTACGGGAATCTTCCCGTCTACGGTGCGGAGGCCGTGCCGTTCAGCGATCCTTTCCTTCGCATCCTGGTTGTCTTTCTCGGGTTCAAGATTGGCGAGGTCGCGGTTCAATTCGCGTTTCAGTTCATAGTCGAGAAGGACGCGTACAGGCCTGCCGCCTTCGCGTTCTATCCGTTCCGTTTCTTTGTGATACATGCGGTAGAGATGGGCGTCATGTTTGGCTTCGCGCGGCTTAGCGATGCCGTCGTAGATCGTCTGGTCTTCGGGGAGATGGTCGGTTGCTCTCAAAACCTTTTTACCGGACTTCGTTAATGCGGCCACGCGGAGGGTCTTCTTCCCTGAAATTTCGAGCGTCTTCTCCGTAACCAATCCCTGCCGTTCAAGCCGCCGGAGGTCGCGTTCCATCCGGTCGGAGTCGCCGTCGTAGTTGTGTTTTGCCAGATCAGCGGGCACGACAATGCGGAACGTGCCGAGTTCGCCGAGGCTACGGACTTCCGATTCCCGCAAGAAATAGGCGCGATCCCTGACGAAGTACGTGCGAGGAGAATCGAGGCGCTCCGGTTTCACAGAGTCTCGGTTAAGGGATTCTTGACGCTCGCTCTTGCGAACATCGTCCGTTATGCTGTCGGGTCGCGGCTCAGAGGGCGTCGTTCCGCGATCCCGGACAGGTCTCTCCGGTCTTGTCTGGCGGGCGTCTTGCGGCTCGTGTGAATAGTCACGCGACATTTCAGTCCGACTCCTCGTCATTTGTGGGCGCGGGCATCTCCGCTTGGCCCACGTTGAACTGCTTGTCCAGATGTGCGAGTTTTCGCCCTGTGTCTTTCAGGAAAAAGCGGCGGTTCAACGCGAGAGCCGCTGCGAAAACATTCAGGAAGAGAACGGCGATGGATATCAGAATGACCGAGCCGTATTCGTGGAAGAGAACTCCTTTATACGGGGTCATAAACTTCAATTGGTCGAGGAGCCAAAAGCCATATCCGAGCAAGAGAGCAATCGCGAGGATAAGAGCGTTAGCGATCATTTTAGTGTCGCGAGTATGCGCAGAAATCTCGGTAAGGTTTTCCCAAATGCAGAGTGAGGGCGGGGAGCGGACGGGAAGCCGTGAAGCAACGTAGGCCCACTCGCAGCGCGCCTGATTCATCACGGAGCAGGAACGACCGGATGGGATGCGGCGTAACGCTGGAAGAATCCTGAAATTGGTGGGAAGGAAGGGCGCGCGGAGGTTGGGACGAAGTTGCAAGGCGACCGTCCGCGACTGCCTTAGTTTTGAGTTGGACTGCGGTGCTCATTTGAATGCCTGGTCTTCGCGGAAGTAAGTGATGGTCAGGCCGAGCGGGTTAATGGGAATGAGTTCGTTTGGAACCTGGCTCTTGAACACGAAGACGAAGTTCGCGGTATAAAGATCGCGCTTTATCTCGCTATGATCGGCGGGCGAGTAATAGACCATATAAAAATCGACGCGCGCCCGGTACGGCGGTGTTTGCATTTCTTCAAGCGAGACTTTCTTCACTTCAATATCGATTTCGGGCGCGGCGGTGTTGGTGATGAATTTCTTGATGATGTCGTCCTTCCGATAAGCGTCGAGAATTCCATCGGCCAGCTTACCGTCAAGGAAGTAAAGCGCCTTCGAGAAGTCATCTTGAATCGTGTAGCGGTTCTTGCGATAAAAAAGCGTCGAGAACTGCGAGAGGAAATACTTCGCCTCGGCGTCCTGTGGTTTGTACTCGAAGTTGTGATAGTTGATCGCCTCGGCGCGGCCCAAGTCGTCAATGCGAATGACGAGGGGCCGGAAGTTCTGGAATGTTCGAAGGGTTCTGAGGTCGATCAGCCCCAGGCCGACAGCGACAAGCGAGATGAGAACGAGCGCGATTTTTAGGTAAGTGTTCGTGACCATTGGGTCGCCATATTGTTCAAGGTAGAGGCGCTTGGCGTCATCGAAGTTCCGGTCGGTGCTCATGACAGAAGCCCCAAAATTGATGCGGAAGATCCGCCGGACGAGCCGCTGAAGATTTGGTTTGTGAGAGACGGAATCTTAAGCAAAGCGTAGATTGCGGCGAGGAAGGTGATGAACAAAACCGGAAACTCGGAAAGCAGTTGGTCGGTTGAAATATTTCCTTGCGGCTGCAAGCCGAGAATTCCGAGAATGAGATTTGAGATGATAAAAACAACGGCGGCGGCGATGACTTGGTAGAAGGCATATTGGATGAAACATTTGAACCAGCCCCAGAACAGCCATTCCATTTGCGGCACAATAAAAAATGGAATGAATATCGGTCCTACAAGAACACATACGGCTGTTGCAATAAATCCGTAAGCGATCACAACTATGGCGATAGCTTGCGCTGTCGCGAGCAAAATCATCACGACGACATAGATGATGTCGCCTAAAACGTCTGCGAAGCCCGGCGAGTCCATGCGGGCTTCAAAATCCGCGACCCTCTCTTCAACCGTTTGCAATTCGACCTGGTTAATTTCATTTGCGAGGAACTGCGCCTCATTCGTGATCAGGTTGTGGAAGCTCACGCCGATTCCGGGAATTGGATTGCTGTAGTAAGTGACCATTCCAAAGCCAAAACTGATGGTCAGAATGAGACTTGCGAAGTTATCGAGTGGAAAGTGCTTCCCGCCTGCGGCGGAAAGCGCTGATTTCACTCCGTACCAGACAATCATGATCGTGGCGAAGCCGCGGAACATGTTCTGTCCCATCGCGTCGAAGAAGCCGAGATTGGATTGAAGGAGATTAGTAACGGCATGAAAAATAAATTGGAGGTAATCCATGATGAAAGCTCCTTCGACGCGCGGGATTTACAGCGTTGCGGTTAGGGCATCCTGAAGTTTTGGAGTGAGCCGTTCAGCGTGCCGCTGAGTTGGGACATGTTGCTAGCCATTGTTGCGCGACGTGCGATGTCTGTATTGATTAGAGTCGCGGTCACGTCACGTTGTTGCTTGGCAAGAATCGTCTGTTGTTCAAGCATTGAGGCGAGAAGTTTGTTTGAGTCTTGCAGCGTGCGGAGACTGAGGACGCCCGCCGCATTGATTTTGTTGAGGACAGATACTTCCGTATTCAGATCCGGGTCGGAAGACAATGAGTCCTGCTCAAGGTTGGCAATCTGATTTTGAATCGTCTGCGAGTTGCTGCGAATCGAGCCAATGGTGGACATCGCGTTCGTGTTCGCGCCGTCAGAAAGTTCTACGGTTGCGTACTGCGAACGGATGCGAGCGAGCTCATTCGCATTCATTCCCGACATGTAGTTTGGATCGTAGGATTGAAGTTGGTTTGTCGCCTGTTGATAGCCGGTGTTGACCGTGGGAAATTGGCCGGAGTTAATGCCGTTCACCCACGATCCGGTGTTTCCGTAATTGTCGAGCGCCGAAACATTTCGCCACTGAGAAAACATTGCCTCATAGCGTGACGGCATGTTCTGGATACTCTGCGCCATTCGCACAGCGAAGTTGTACTGTGCGACGAGCTGCGAGTAGCTTTGTTGGAGTTGAACGAGTTGTTGTTGAAGTTGAAGGTAGCGGAGGACAGCGTTGTTATAGTTGGTGGGATCAAAAACAATCCCAAATTGAGCGGACGCCGTGCCGGCGCCAATCGTTATCACCAACAAGGCAACGAGAAGTTTGCGTTTCATGTTAGTTGATTCCTTTCCTGCCTTCACAGATCGGAAGGCATTTTGTGGTTGATGTAATCGGGCAATGCAAGATCGCCCGACAGATAAATTTTGACGCGATTACCTTCGCGGATCGTGACGGTAGGAAGAATGTTCAAGAATTTGTCGAGGATCTGCGCAGAAGACTGAGCGGTGCTTTGCGCAAAACCTTGACGCATGAGGTCGCTGCTTGAGGTGACGAGACCGCTGTTCGTTCCTGCTTCTGCAAGTGCACCGAGCGCGCCGATGGCGAGCGAAACGCCAAAGATGCGGAGGTAGTGGTTGTTTACTTGGTCTCGCAGACCTGTGTCACCGATCTGGTCGAGACCTTTGAATTGGTCGAGATTGACCGAATAGCCGTCTGGCATCAGAAGGCGATGGAAAACAACAGCCAGTCTTGTTTGGCCGGAATTTTCTACTTTTCGGGTTTCGCCGATGGCCTTGGTGCCAGCCGGAATCAGTAAGTGTTGGCGGTCGTGGGAATAAACATCGGTCGTTAGCAAACATTCAACGGGCCCTGCGAACTGCCCTTCGATCCGGTTGATGAGTACAGCTTCA